>Ga0256407_10004472_pt1 | contig 23292 bp, 17 predicted proteins | sample RumenRJG_04DNA_FD_193489 | JGI IMG/M metagenome (GOLD analysis project Ga0256407, IMG submission 193489) | Bovine rumen microbial communities from Lethbridge, Alberta, Canada - RJG_04 | ecosystem: Host-associated > Mammals > Digestive system > Stomach > Rumen | place: Canada: Alberta... | reverse complement strand
CACCATTTGGTGATGTTATGTGGTCGCAAGCCTTTTTTATGAAAACATTCCCACATTTTTTGCATTTGATGGTTATTTTTGAATGACTGTTTTCATATTCTTCTTCTATTTTTGGAAATTCATATATGTCACCAAATCTTTCATTGGATGTTTTCAAAAAAATATGATAATTGTTCTTTTGCCATTCTTGAGCATATTTTTTACCACATTCGGGACATCCTTGACCTTTCATATGATTCTTTGGTGTTTGATAGAAAAAACCATGTATGGGGCATTTTATCTTTACCTTAGTCCTATGATTCACATATTCTACCTCACTGTAATCATATTTGAAATTATGAACTTTGTTCGAGCGTTCCAAAAAAATTTCTTTATTAAGTCTGTATGATGGTCTTTTATTCCCCATATATTATTTTTTTCCTATTTTATTCTTTAAATATTGAATTTGTGCCATACCAACCTTTGTGTTTGGTTTTCTTGTTACCAAACTTAACAAATATTCTGTTTGGATAAGGTTCATATTTAATAATTTATAATCAAACCTATCTATCAAGCCATTATTGTAAACCTTTGCTGACATTTCAATGAAATTATTTTCAACATATATTACATTTTCACTTATTTCACCATTATAATATTCAAGCCTTGTGTCTTCGTTTATTTCAGACGGTTTTATCTTTTCCTTATTTTCATTGAATAACGAATGGTCTTCAGTAACATCAACAATTGATTTCCCATCATTTATTTCATATATATCCTTATCAGTTTTATGGCGATATATATAATTCACATCACACCAACCGCTTCTACATAAAACATAATAATCTTTTTTGCTAGTATCATATTGTCTTCCAAGAATATCAGTTCTTATTGATTTTTCTTCAATCAATTCAGAAATTTCCTTTATATCTATCAAACCACTATCCTTATATTTTATAAATAACGGAGTATCACCAACAAAACTATCGCCAACGATTGGTTCATAACCAAGTTTGTTGAAATGTGAAATCATCAAACGCAAACATTGTCTACCAATGCAAGTAACTCTTTCTGCTGCATTTGTGTCACCAAATGGAAATATTTGTGGGCCACCTAATGACCCAAAAACGCTGTTTCCCAACACTTTAAGAGGGCTTTGCTTCTTGTCATTTGCATTTTTCTCTGCATTGGCTTCCTTCATTTCCTCTTTAAGTTTGTTTATTTCCTCTTGTGACAACTTATCCTTATTATCATTGATATAAGACTTGATTGATTTTGCTTTTTTGCCAGCAGCATTTTTAAGGTTCTTATATTTTTCACGATTGGTAAGCACATAATCAAGCATATTGAGCAATGAATCTGTTATATCAAGATTATTTGTAACCCACCAAGTGAGCATTATTGATGGGTAAAGTGAATTATAGTCCAATTTTACTATTCTGTCTACATACCCCACTTTTAATAAACGCGACAAGCCTCCAGTAAATGACCTTGACTGACCGAAAGATGGTATTGCAAGATTGTTTTCATAACACCAAGCAAGCATAATTAGTTTCCAAATGCCAGCAGTACCCATTGTACACGCTCTTTGAAATGTTGTTGGAAGCATCTTTGCAATCAAGAAATTCGCTTCATTAAGAGTAAGTTCAACCTTGTCGGTTTCATAAATATCATCCAAAAGATACCTTTCTACAATATATCTTCCACTAACCGTATTATACCCTTCTTCTAGTTGTTTTGTATCTGTTATTTTATACCAATCACCATTTGTTTCATTAAGTGCATATGAATTATCTGTTTCTCTCCATACTTGACCAATTTTATCACCTGGAACATAAACACGGTTTTCCTTTTTTAAGTCAAGATATTTGGTAACATATTTCAAGTTTGCTGATTTAATATCAGAATCAATTGCTTGCGCTCTACGAACAGCATGAAGCGAATCAACAACAGTTGTACCCCATATCATTGTTGGTTTGAAATATTCTACTTCACCGCCCAATTTCAATACACTGTCCTTTTTCTTCTTATATATGCCATTATAAAGATATTTCTTTGACATATCTTCAAATGATTCTCCACCAAACTGATTCCATTTAACAATGAAAAAGTTCCAATCAAAGTTTTCTGAGTTATGACCCGCAACAACATCGGGTTTTTCTTCTGCAAAAATCTTCACAAATTCCTCTATTGCTGCGTGTTCTGAACATTTCTTTTCTTCTTCTGTATCGCCACTTATTTCAAGAATTTTTTCATACCCCTTGTTTGTTCTGATACCAATTTGGTCAATTGAATCTTTTTCTGGATTCAAACCCGTGGTTTCAATATCGAATAACATTCTTTTGGTTTCATCATATCCGTTATAACCCTTGAACAAGCGTATTCCGCTTGAAATCATAAACTGTTCAACGGGTGAAACCGCCAAAAAATCCTTTTGATTGTTTGTCTTTGAATTTTTCCTTGGATAAATTGGTGTTTTAGCCAAATTGAAAAATGTTTGGAATCTAGACCAAGACATTCTTTTCCTTGAATAAAACATAAATTTATATCCGTTTTCCAATCTTTCATCAATTTTTTTCGTTTCTGTGTTGCACTCCAATTTTTTAACAGTGATGCCAAACTCTTGCATCTTTTTCAAAAGTTCCTTTCTGTCACCGCCAAACATCTGTACACAAATACTTTCCTTTGCCCAAACAAACGGATAAAAATCCACTTTCCTTACTCTCTTTTCTCCATCTTCTCTATTGTATATGATTGATGCTTTGTCATCATCATAACCACATTCAATACAAACAACCCTCTCCATTGGGTTATGTCCTTCAAGAAATTTCCTTACTTTTTCACTAATATCTTCCATATACTAATCAATTAAAGCCATATCGAAATGGCATCATTTTGTACAAATATATAAAAAAAAATTAAAAAAACAAAAAAAAATCAAATATTTATTTAATATGATGTTTAAACAATGAATTAACAAAATAAAATGAAAATAACATTAAAAGAAAAAGATTTATTTGAAATAATAACAGAATCAATTAAAAAGATTCTTGGTAATAATAACAAAAATTACCAAGATATTGAATCATCTGTTAAAAATTTCAAAAAATGGTTCAAAGGTTCAAAAGTTGTTGAAAAAAATGGTGACCCTTTGTTATGTTACCACGGAACGCCAAAAGGTGGATTTGATACATTTAAAACAATAGAAGGTGTGGATAGAAAAACAAAATGGCAACTATTGTTTGGTTCACATTTTACAAACAATATTGACCAAGCAAAAGAATATATGGGAAATTCAAAAAAGAAAACAAAAATGCTATACACCGTTTTTCTTTCAATTAAAAATCCTTTAGATTTAACCAATATTAATGTTTGTATATCAAAACCATTATTTGATTCTAAGTATGCGTGTATAAATAGACCAGAACTTGTTGATAAAATAAAAGAAATAGTACCAAAACAACTATTAAAAAAATATAAACTCAATGACCGTTATAATGAATGTTATAACTTATGGTTAATATTAAATGATATGACACCATTTAAGGCTAGAAAAGTTGTTGAACAATTGGGCTTTGACGGAATTAAATATGAAGCAAGATATGTTAAAATGTATGATAGGTATCATTGCGATGAAAGAAAAGATATATCTTGGATTGCATTATATCCAAATCAAATAAAATCAGCAACACAAAATAATGGTTTATTTGACCCAAATAATCCAAACATTTATTCATAAACAAATATTTATATAAAAAATATAAACAATTATGAGCAAAATAATTAGATTGAATGAAAGAGATTTTCATAAACTTATAAAGGAATCTGTAAGTAAGATATTGAAAGAATCATACTTATGCACAAATGAAATTGATACAAGTGATTTGAGAATTAACGCACATTGGACTGAAGATGGTTATGCTGAATGGGAAGCAAAAATCGACAATGGATGGTACACATTGCGTGGAACATATAATGGTGTTGATTGTGAATTGGATGAAATAATGACTGGGCATAGTGGCTTTGGTCATCAATGTGATATTGATGATGAAACAATTCAATGGTTTGATGAAAATCTTCGTGATGAAATAATAAATTGGATTGAAGAATATGCTGATGATTATGAAGATTGGCATAATGATGTTTATGGTGAAGATTATTAATCAATAAATGAAAATAATATACTATTTATATTAAAATATATACGTTAAAAAATGGTATCAGTTTAAATTGCTGATACCATTTTTTAATTATGAATACATCAAGACATTTCGTTTTGCAAGTTCATCTTCCACATCGTCATAAGTCATCCCGTAATTAAGAATTAATCTTCCCTTTTCTGGATATTCCTCATAATCACTAATATCTTCCCAAGCAAGTGCAATTATTCCGTCCATACAATCTTGCATGGAATTGCAGCAAGAATCCGTCACCAATGACAGTTTTATTCTCATTCTTACCCTTTTAACAATGTCAAAGGCATCTTCATTAGGAACAAGTTCATTGCACAGACAACAAGGCATATATTCAAAATTCTCACCCCAAAACGTTTCTGTGTCTTGTGTGAAAAGGAATTCATACATATACATACCATCAATGTCAGTCCCAATGAACTTTATGAAACATAGAAACTCATTATCCATTTTGCTTTTCCTCTTTCGTTTTATCTTTTTTCTCTTTAAGTTTTTTGTTGAACTTATTGTTAAATTCTTTAACTTCTTCAGTTATTTCCATTGGTTTATATTTCCCAAATATTTGTTCATATTTGTCTTTGTCGAAATATATATATGGGTCTTTCTTAAATTCCTCAATATCATCCAACAATGCTTTGTTTTTACTTGCATTCAGTTTACTATACAAGAAAAGTTTGTTTACATCATCCTTGTTCAAAATGAATTTTGTTGTGGCATCATTAACATTGTCAATGTTGTTTGTCTTGTAAACTCCCTTTTCTTTGTCAAATACAACATAATCATCAACATCTTTATCTTCAATGAAATCAATCTCCAATTCTTTACCGTTTGATTTCATCGTATAAGTAACTTTTCCATACTGCAATGACATACTAAACGTCTTCTTTGATAATTCTTCAATACTAAACTTCATAACATCATCTATTTTTATAAAATATAAAAAAAAATAAAATAAAAAAAAGAGATAACACCAAAAATGTTATCTCTTTTTTTATTAGATAGGTTATGATTAATACTCACCGCAATCAAATATGCTCAATTCGCCATAAACTTGTGTTGCTCCACTTAAAACATGTGTTCCAACCAAAGAAACATTGTGTTGTCCAGATGAAGCGGGTGTTGCACCGCTTTGGTCAGAGCCATTAAATTGGAATTCTTCAATGATACCGCTAACTGGAATTTTAACTTCTTTTGTACCACCTGAAAAATCAGAATATTGAAGAACAATTTCTTCAGTTGCTGAATCATATCTTACATAATCAAAAACTTGAACACCAGTTAATTGAATTAATTTTTTACCATAAGTATTTACAAATTCCAAAGTGTTTGTTGCTGCTGTATAATGCAAATCAGCAAATGCTGCAAGACCATCTGTTGTTGCAGAAATAATGTTCTTGTGCATATTTTCAACACTACCACTTGCTGTTGGTTCTACTGCATTTGCATTTATCTTAACATCAAGTGTAGTTCCACTATTTTGCTTGTTTACTGAAATAGTATTTGTTCCAATGATTGTATTTGCTGATACTGTTCCACTAAGTGCTTTCAAATTGGTATCAAGTGCTGTAACTGCGCTAACAACTGTTTTGGCTTCCTTCATATAATTGGTGCTAGTAAGTGTCAAGCCACTTTCATTACCACTTACACCAATGGTATCTCTTGTAGCCTTTTCAACAGAATCCAATGCTGTCAAACCACTAACAACAGTCTTTGCATCATTAATATAATTTGTTCCATTGATTGTTAAACCACTTGTACCATCAGCCTTCATACCACCAATGGTATCTCTTGTAGCCTTTTCAACAGAATCCAATGTGTCAATTGCACCGCTTACTTGTGGATTTTCGCCAACATAATTTGGTGTTGGAATAGTAAGAGTTGTAGCACCACTTTCTACGCCTAAAACTTGTCTTAATTTACTTACATCTGTATCATTATTTACAATTGCAGCATCCAATGCTTCAACTGCTGTTTTAACTGTTGTCTTATCTGATACATATGTTCCAGAAGCACTAAATGCTGTATCACCACTTTGTGTACCAAGGAATGTATGTGCTTTTTGAGTGCTTGTTGTTGCATCAAATAATTGAGTATCAAGTTGTGTCAATGCACTAACAACTGTACTTCCACTTGCATACTTTGCACCAGTAATATTAATAGTAGATGCACCACTTGCAACACCTACAGCCTTTCTCAAATTATCAAGGTCTGTTGTCGAAGCACCACTTAATTTAACAATTGCTGCATCCAATGCTTCAACTGCACCGCTCACTGTTGTTGATGCACTAGCAACTGCTCCACTTGTTGTGAATTTAGTAGAACCACTTCCAACACCAATTACATTCTTGGTATATGCACTATATTCTGCTTCTTGTGTGTCAAGGTCACCACTGACAGTGTGCAATTTGGTGTCCAATGTAACCAATGCACCAGAAACAGTTGTGTCTGAAACAATGTAATTTGTGTTTGGATATGTCATTGCACTTGCGCCTTCTGCTGCACCAACGGCTTTTCTCAAATTGTCAGTTGCGGTATCGCCACTTTCAATTGCATTGTCTAACTTTGTAATTGCTGCAATAACAGTATCACCGCTTACAAAATTAGAGCCGCTTACACCAACACCAGTTTGACCACTTGCTCTACCAACAACATCGTTTGCATAATCTGTAAATGCGCTTATAACACCATCGGTTTTTCCGCTTACTGTAAATAAGTTTGTGTCCAAACTTTGAATTGCGCCAGATGCTGAATTCGATGTGCCAATATATTTGGAATCACTATTAAATGTAATTGCTGATGCGTTATGTCCAACACCAACAGCCTTTTCAAGATTTTCGGTACTTGCTGTAGAAGCACTAATCAATTCTTTTAATTGTTGATTGTCATTCCAAACAATATATCCACCGTTTTCACCACCAACTTTATGTCCAACAGCAACAGCAACGTTTCCTTCTGTTGCTGAATTACCACTAATCAAATATCTAGCAACAATAACGTCACCATCTTTCAACTCGTTTGTTTTTCCAGTTGCTGTTAACAAAGCGTCTTCTCTAGTTTGTGTAATACCAGAGTTTCTAAGTAATTGTAAATGTCTTAATGCCATTTCTTTTTTGATTTATTTAATTTTAGTTATTGCAATATTTTTTATAATAAATATTTTAATATAAAAAAAAATTATAGTCATTGAATAAAAATATAATCAATGGCTATAATTTTATCAAGAATTTTTAATAATATTCACCACAATCAATTACACTGTCCATACGGAGTCCGTCATTTTCAATTGTAAGCAGATTTGTTGAATTTGTTCCATCGCTTGACAATTTAACATCAGCCTTGATTGTTGTTGGAACATCGGTTCTTTCACTTGTTGTTTCTACGGTAATATCAATTGATTCACTGTCAATTCCACTAATTGCAGTCTTGCTTTGTAAATCGAGAATTGCGCCACTTAACTCATTTAACTGTTCATCGGTCAATTCCAACGCATCATCCAAATCCACAAGTGCTTCAATTACTGTTGAATCTCCACTAATATAATTAGTATCGCTCAAATATTCAGTGATATTTGTATCAGACCTATTAACACCAATTATTTGATAAAGATTATCATAAGAAGTTGCTTTTCTTAATTCTTCTTCTATCTTTGAAATAGCCTCTTGTACATTTGTTGACACACCACTGTAAATACAAGTGTAATTGCTTGCTTCTTTTGGTACAAACAATTCATTTTCACTATCCTTGTCAAGTACATTGTCTTCAAGTGTTGAAATACCAACATAACCAAGAATCTTATTGTCATCAGTCTTTCTGAATTCAACTTGAACATATTTTGTTAAAGAAGTACCAGCGTTTATAATCCTATTTACATCAAGATTGGCTTGTATCTTGTTGCCAGTATTTGTCTTTTCAAGTGTAACATTACCGTTTGTATTATCAATAATATTGTTAACATCAAGATTTGCAGTAATTGCTGTAGCAACATTCTGACTACTACCAGATGGTGTTAACGCTGTAGTTACTTCAACATTACCATTATATGTGCCGACAATGCCCTTAAAGAAGGCTGCTGCGCTAATTCTAGTTGTCTTTTCAACACCATCGGCAGTATAAACGAATACAAGTTCATCACTTTCACCATCATAATAGATATTCTTTACAACATCAACTGAATTGAGTTGGATTACTGTATTTTCACCCTTTGCGTTGGTGAATGTAAGTTCATTACCAGCAGTGCTATAAGCCAATTTTGACAAACCAACGAACAAACCGCTAGTGTTTGCAGTAAGTGCATTGCCTTCTGTTGTTGATATATTGACATTTGCGCTCAATGTAGAACCACTGTTTGTGCTTTCACTCTTTGTCAAATCAACAGTGTTTGTATCAGCAACAATCCAATTGTATTTCAATTTGATTTCATTTGCCAAATCAAGTGCATTGTTTGCAGTACCACTGACTGTTTGAACTTGACCACTTAATGCTGCAATCTCAGCATCATAAGATGGTATTTCACCAATCTTTGCATCAACCTCTGCTTTTGTATAAACATCAGAAGCATTAGCCTTTTCAACAATTTCTGATTGTAATATACCACTTGTTGCAATCAACTCTCTTCTAAGTTCTGAAATATCACCAGTGCTACCAGATATTTCTTCTCTCAATTCCTCTACTTGTTGGTCTGTATATGTATTTGCACTTGAAAGAATTTGTGCTGGCATTGATTCTGTTGTAGAACTCAATGTTCTTACATTTTCCTTTAATGTTGCAATATCACTACTGTTAGCACCAACTGTACGGATTAAACTTTCAAAGTCAGTTTCCTTCGCAAACAAATTATCTGTTTCTGTTTTTGTATATACATCAGTTGAATTTGCCTTGCCGCTTGTTGCTGCCTCGATTGCTTCATTTATACCGCCAACATAAAGACCTTCTGGACATTTCTTCAAATACTGATTATGTTCATGGTCACAAACCTTTACCTCAATGACATTGTTTGCATTAATTGTTGTTGTTTCACCACCGTAATATGTGTCAATCAAATCGGAAATGTCAATTTCTTCTGTTGTTGTACCACTTTCAACATTGAACACGAAAATCAACTTGTGTGTTGATGGGTCATATGTCACACTCTTTAAGAATTTATCCTTTGGAATGTTCAAAGTACCACCAGTTACTGCAACACCGTTATTGAGTGTATAAACCAAATCGTATGTCAATTCATTATCAAGATGTTTGTTTAATACAACTTCCTTGACGCTTTCATCGATTTCTGCTTGTGCATCATCAATCTTGTTATTCAATTCATCCTTTATGCCATCAGCATAATTTTTGACTGCATCAGCATATTGCTTTGCTGTGTGTGAAACAGAACCCTCTTGCAATTCGTTTCCATTCAAAGTTGAAATTGCGCTTTCATTTGCGGCAACTCTGTCACCAAGTGTTGATAAATTGCTACCGATTGATGCAACACTATTTTCCAATGCGGAAATATTTGTTTCAGCATCACTCAAACGTTCACTGATTTCGCTAGTTTCCTCTTTTGTGGTAAATTTAGCGTCACTTTCAGCCTTTGTATACACATCGCTAGAATTTGCCTTGCCACTAGTTGCAGAATTAATTGCATCATTGATACCACTAACATAAATGCCATTTTCACTTGATTTCAAATAACCCTCTGAATTCAAATCAGAATTGATTTTAAGGCTTATAGTCTTATTTGAATAATCAACAGTAATAGCACTAGAACCTTCAAGTGTTATATCTGCAACTTTTTCATCTGTATATTGCTTTGATTCTGCCAAAACATCAGCGACAGATTTTGCTACAGAACCTTCAACCAATGCATTTCCTTGAAGAACATCCAATCTTTGTTCTGTTGATGCAACTCTTTCGGTTAATTCATTCAATTCATCTTCGGTTGATGATGAATTGTTTTCCAATGATTCAATTCTTGTTTCATGTGTTGCAACAGTTGCTGAAATTGTAGAAATGTTGCTTGTATTTTCGTTTGTCTTTCCACTTAATTCAGCAATAGCACTTGTATTAGCAGTAACAGCACTTTCGGGAACATACAAACCATCGTTTCTTGCAGAAAGCATATTTCCAGTATTCTGACTGATATTAACGTTTGCACTTAATACATCACTACCGTCAACCTTTCTTTCCTTAACTAAATCAACTGTATTTGTGTTTTCAACAGTAAGTTCATTGAACAAGTCACCAACTGGAACTTCAATCTTCTGCATATCACCACTAGCGTCCTTGTAATAGATTTCAAGTTGTTCCAACTCGCTATTGTAATCAATATGGTCAACAACGCCAAATGAATTGAGTTTGAATTCCTTTGTTGCCATTGTTGATGCACTTGCAGAATCAGCAATTGTATATGTATATTTCAACACATTTCTTGTATTGTCATAATCAAGGTCTGCATTGTTCAAGTGAATAATTGTTGGTTCGGTATCATTACCGCTTCTTCGCAATCTAAGTGTGTTTGTAGCCTTGCTATAATCCAACTTGACATAAGCATAAAGAGGTGTACCGTTAACACTGTTACCACCTTCAATGATGTTGTCAAGACCATCATATACACTTACATAACCATTGATTTTTGTACCATTTGCAGTTGATGTAACAATCAATTTAAGGTTATTTGATTCGGGATTTTCAACATCCAATGTCAAATTCTTTGCAGTATCTTCAATCTTGTTTTCAAGATATTCGTTTGTGTTTCTGATGATTTCTCTTACCTCATACTTTTCTGTATGAACCGCACCGCTAACCTCTTGTGCATAAGCATCAACACTATTCAATCTGTTAGTAAGTTCAATGTCTGCCAATTCACGCGCCTCAATTTCAGAATCAAGTGTGTTTTGCATATTTGCAACATTTCCACTGATTGTTGAAACATTTGAAGAAATCCCATTTTCAACAGATTTTGCCCTTGCTTCCTCATTTGCGACAGCCTTTGCAATAGAGCCATCACCGCTACCATTGATTGTGTCAAGTGCATCTTTTACTGTACCATTGCCATAACTGATGTTGTCAGCAGTACCCTTTACATAAAGTCTTGCATCAGATTCGCCATCATCTACAATTTCAAGAATATTATCGCTTTCTTGTGATACATACACTTTTGCTGACAATACGCTCTTATATTCGTCATCATCATCAACTGTTTGACCAGTTATTCTTTGAATCTTTAATTCGATTGGTGAAGTTCTTGGTGTTTCAACCCTTATTTCAGCCGCAAGTTTTCTTACATCAATACTAATATTTGTATCGTCTGACAATGTAAGAATGATATTTTCTGTTTGTTGGTCATATTCACCGCTAACAACGTGTGTTTCCTTTGGCAAAGTGATTTCTTTCTTTGGTTCACCATTAACAATAAGTTTCAATGTATCACCATTTCCAGAATATCCCATATCAACATTCATGAAAATGCCGCTTTCCGACAAATTCTGACCCGTAATGATTTGATTTTCCTTTTCGTTGCCGTTGATATAGGCTGTAGAAGGAATCTTAACATCACCAGATAATGTTTTTGCTGATGCTTCCGCATCTTCTGTAATTACAAGATTCAATGTTTTTGAAGGAACTGCAACAATATTTGCTTTCTTGTCAATTTCTTCAATTTCTTCTTCCAATTCTTGAATCTTTTCTTCAATGTTTGCCGCATCAATCCAAAAAGTCTTGCTTGTTTCGGGATTTTCAATATCACCGTTTGTTGCACCGATACCAAGAATTATCTTTGGGTCTTCCTCAGTACCGTATTTCAACACGATTGGTTCTGCAAACAAGGAATTACGAATTGAATATGCAAGTTCGCTTTCGACAAATTGCTTTGCAGCCTCTTTTGTTTCAAATACATAATCCTTATGCACAAACTGTAATCTGTTGTCAGATGCTCTTTGTATTCTTATATTTTCGCTCATTATTTTGAATTTTTTTTAATTTTATTAAAGTTCCCCGTAATTACCATTGAATTGAATTGTGATGTTATTTACTTGGTTTTCTGTCTCCAAAGTAAGAACTCCACTGACAGATTCATATGTGCCTCCGCTAATAAGTCTTTCAATTATTTCGTTTTCCTTTTCAGTTGCCCTTTGGATTTCGTTTGCAAGTTCTTCTGCGACATCATCAATTGCTCCGCTAAGTGCCTCATCTGCCATTTCACGGGCTTCTGTTTCTTCCTCAATCTCAGAAGATAATTCAGATACCGCACCGCTTATTGCATTTTCAACTTCAATGGCTCTTTCAATTTCTTCATCAAGTGCTTCACTCACGCCACTGATTTCATTTGCCAATTCGGTTTCAGCAGAAATTGCTCTTTCAATTTCATTTTCGATTGCCTCGGAATTTTCTTCAACTTTTCCAGAAATTTCATTGATAACATCTTCAATATCTTGTGTTGAACCACTCAATTCATCAATTTGTTCTTGCAAATCTTCCAAAGATTCATAAACCTCTTCCTTGAAATCTTCAATTACGCCACTCAAAATTTCATCACCTTCTTCCCTTGCTTCAATTTCTTGTGCCAATTCTTCTTTCAATTCATTGATTAGATGCTCGATTTTCTCCAAAATGTCAACTGCAATCTTGGATGTAACTGAAACAAGTTCTCCCTTGACAACTCTGTATTCCTCATATTCGTCATCTTCCAATCCGTGGAACAATACTACGCTTTCACCTTCACGTAATGGTTTCTTTACCCAAGCACAACCATTCCATTCATAGGTGAAGAACATCTTAAAGAATTGACATTCATTAACATCAACTTCCCTTGGATTGTATCTTGTATCGGAAAATGCAACGTTTTCACTAGTCCAAATTGCGAAACCATTTTCAGAATGCAATGATGGCATAAGGACACAAGTCATAATTTGACCGTTGATATTCTCTACTTCATGGAAATTAGAACCATCATAATCCTTTACAAGTCTCAAACTCATAATGTCGTGTGGGTTTGCAGCAATTTGTACAACACCAGACTTGTTATAATCAAATCTCTTTGCATAAACATCAGTTACATCAATCATTGATTTTGTCCAATAAGAACCTCTTTCTCCGAAATAACCCTTAAAACTGCAACCGTCACCATAACCCGCTGGTAATATTCTCATTCCAAATGAATCCAAACCCTTTGGATTTACTGGTTTTGGTTTTGGATGATGTTCAAAGCAAGGTTCATAATTCTTGTTGTAGTGATAGCAGCCATCCATTATTGGTTCAAATGGTTCTTCATCATGGCAACTACAAGATTCGCTTTGGCACATACAATCACCACTGATTTCTTCATCACCCTTCCAATGGTAGAAAGATTTCAAAAGTTTACCCGCAAATCTACCAAGTTCCTTGTTGCAAACTGTGTTTCCGTGGGTTCTGTTGCAATCACAAAGTTCAATGGCATTGAGCATATTGTCCCAATCTTCTTTTGTTGGAATTCTCCAACCATCCTTCAAATCCCTTTCGATTGTTTTTACACCCATGAAATCGTAAAGATAACCATAGTTGCTTACATATTCTCTTGTAACGAATCTATCACCCTTTTTCAAGTTTTCAATAGGTGGCAACTGTTCACCGTTCACCTTGTCAACAAATCTCTTGCAAGGTCTGTATTGTCCAGTTCTATCAACAACGCTGATACCAAGAGGGTATTTCTTTGTTCCCAAGCCAAATAAGGTTGAATCAGTATTAACAAGGGTCAACATCTTATCAGAAACATTGTCCTTTGTTATCAAACCGTCAATGATTGCTACCTTATCATCCCAAGTAATCTTGATTTCACCCTTCTCTCTGTCATATGCGACATCAAGATTGTGTACCACACCTTCTGTCAAAGATGATAAATCTGCAACAAGAGGTTGCTCGTCCTTACTGTTTCTTGTAAGAATGAGTTTGTTTGTCTTTTCGTCATATACAAATGACTTTATATCAGCATCCTTCAAAGTAATGAAATTACTATCAATTTCGTTGATAGTCAATTTACAATCCTTTGTAATATCTTCTTTATAAGGGCTGACAAGTTTGTAAAAATAAAGTCCTCTCATTATATTATTTTTTTTTCTAATAAATATTATATTTTTTTTGTTTATTTTTATTTTTATACGTACTTATTTGTATAAACAATACAATTTTATGAAAAATAAAAAAAACCATTGGCAAATAAAAGAAAATGTGATTAAGGAATCAAAAAAATATTCTTCTAGAACAGAATTTAACAAAAATTCGCGTAGGGCGTATGATTCTGCAAAAAGGAACAAATGGATTGATGAAATGTATTGGCTTGATTTGCCAACAAACAAAAAACACCCGCACGGATATTGGAAAAACAAGAAAAACATTATGAAAGAGGCAAGAAAATACAAAACAAATGATGAATTCAAGAAAGGAAACCTAACTGCATTTCTTGCAGCGTACAGATATGGGTACATTGATGATATGACTTGGTTGATTAAAAGGAAACAACACAAGAAAGGATATTGGAACTACAAACATATTGAAGAAGAGGCTTTGAAATATACAACAAAAACTGAATTTGCGAAAAAATGTAACACTGCATACAGAAAAGCATTGAAAATGGGTATAATTGATGACTTTTTCTTGAACAATTACATTGAATTTTAAAATAAAAAATGGGTTAGTATTAACCCATTTTTTTAATATTCAATATCATAATCATCGCCATAATAATCTCTATAAAAATCATTATCATCTAAATCGTAATTATCAAAAAAAGAATCATCATATTCTTCTTCGTTATATTCATCTTCATAATGTTTTGGTTCTGGTTTTTCCATTTTAATTAGTTCTTCAATATCTAATTGTCTTGCTTTTTTGTATGGCTCGCTGAATATTTGACCTTTTTCGTTAACATAATAACCATAGCCGTTTATTTCAATATCGGCAAAACCGTCTTCTTCAAATTTGCCACAATAATCAATCCAATATTTCAATAAAAATCTTCCATTTTCTTTTATGTAATTGTATTTTTCGCCTATTTGAACTCTTTTTAATCCATTATTAAAAAAATCAATATTATCAAACCACATTTTTGAAATACATTTAAAATTGTCATTAATTAAATTTTCTTTTCCACCACTATATGCATAACGCCATTGAGAACCACAACATTTATATGTTGTAATTCTTGTTTCGTTACTTGTGCTTGGATAAAATGACCTATAATTTTCTTTATTAGGGTCTGACAAAAATCCTTTCAAAAGATGAATTGCCTTAAATGTCCTCATTTTATCACTTGCTTCTTCTTCTGTAATTTCACAAATCAATTTGTTTATTTCAGAACGAACATTCTTTCTTATAGTTTCATATAAGTTGCTTTTCATAAATCAATTTTTTTAATGAATTTTTTAAGTAATTTTAAAGATGTTTCAATAAAATATTTTTTAACTTTTTCCAAACTAGTATTTTTGGTTATTTGTCGATTTTTTGTTTTATTATTCGAATATGATTTAATTAAATATTCTTTAACTTCCTTCCAATCCACAGAATTATCACTATAAACTCGTTCTATCAAATTATACAATTTATCAACATATTCTTGCATATTTACACCAATTCCACCACTTTGGTATGCATTTCTTTCAGATGTGTCCCATAAACGATAGAAAATTTCTTTAACAATCGGGTTTGGTAAATCAGTGTTTTCAAAATCAAATTCATGATGATATGATTTATATTGGACTTCACTTTCTTTGATATAATCCATAATATGTGTTAATTCATGAAAGATTACTTTTGAAAGTTCTGTGCTTGTAATACCAATATCAAAACCAAGATATATTGTATATCTATAATGATTAACATCATAAGGTCTCATATACCCATAAATAAAGCCACCATTAGAATTTTTCTTTAATTCACCGTTATAAAATAATAATTTAATACCAATGTTTAATTCATTCACGTAAAAAGTTTTCTGAATTTCGTATTTTTTATTATCATAACCAAAATACTTATTGTAATAAGTTATTCTTTGTAATTCTTCAAAAATTTCATAAACAACATCCTCAATTTCTTTAAAATATCTTTTACTGAAATAGCCTTCGTTTATTAGGTTTTCAATTTCCTCATTTATAATATGTCTTAATCTTCTTGATTTCATAATTGTAATTGTTTCTAATATTCATCAATTCCATTGTACAGTTATACCAACGGAAAATCTTGATATAACCAATGAATGTACCACCAAAGTATTCTTCTATTGGGAAAACCTTGCTATATGTCATCATATAGTTTGGGAGAATTACGTCACATAAGCCTTGTGAACCGCCACCAAGTGATATATTAAACGGAACAAGTTCTTGCTTTTCCTTTTCTTCCCTAAGTTCTCTAAGATTCAAAAGTGGCATTTCTGCTGTTATATATTTCAATCTGCCATCAACATAAAACTTGAAATACATTGTATTTATGCCGCCATAAGCCTTTATGTGAACAACATGCCATTGCTTGTCCTTTATGATATTCTCCTTTGAATAACCTTCATATATCTTGATTTTATTATCTCCACTTATTTCACAATCAACGCTCAAGTATCTATATCCAATCTCACCTTTGTCTGTGATTCTGAAAGCCAAAGCGTTGTTATACAAATCCTCATAGATGTCATACTTTTCAGCATTCTTTTCATACAATTCATCAATGTTGAACACAGTATATCCAGTTTTTGTTTTGTTCATATAAAGGAAAAGATTACCCTTGAAATTGTTTTTAAGCATTCTGTATTCCACAACGGTATCTTCAACCCAATTGAACACATTGAAACCATCTTTGCGCTTATGGAATAAAAGGAATTTGTTATCAGTAAATATGCTTGTATATCTTCTGTATTTGTTCAAAGGTATTCCGTCTTTTGCAGTTTGATATTCAAACATTGATATATCTATTTCTGGTTGAACATAATCAATATCATAAGGCATATCATCAACATCAGCCAAATAATCAGAACCAAACAAACAAGATGGGCAATATGATTTGTTTCTTATTCCAACAACCTTGTTTATGTGTCGGCATTTGCTGCAACAACATCTTAATTGAGTTGTAATGATGTATTCAGTTTCCTTTGTACAACTGCAACAATCCTTTAATTCTTTTGCATATTTTCTGTTGTTGATTATAATTGGTTTTTCAAATTCACCATCAAACGCATAATCATCAAAATATTCTTCTGTATTATACATTGACTGTGGATAATATATGTAATCAACATAATTGTCAATTGGTCTTACTCTCCAATATTCCAATTTGTCATACCAATCAACATTTGTGAATCTTGATGGTGATAATTGGTCACAATCCATACCGTCATAGTCAAACACATCACCAGTGTCCATTGTATCTGCACTTGTAAGTGATTCGTCATAAAGCATTGACCATTTGTTTTCTGCCCTTGTTCCAATAAAAAAGAATATACCCTTGTTGTTTGGGTGTGCATCATTTAACATCTTGTCGCTTTCACGTTCAAATTCTTCCCTTTTCAATACAAACTCAAAATCCCATATATCATTGTAAAGAGAACTTGGCAATATTTGATATTTGTCACATTCTGTCTTGAATACACCTTGATAGAAACCACCATTGCATCTTGCAGAACCGTTTTCTATTCGCAAAGGATATTCATATTTCATTGTGTTTCCACTGATTGCGTGAAGTTTTAATCGATAATCATCTTTTTCAAACGTAAAATCGGATTCTGAAAACAATTTTATGAATTCTGCATTGCTTATTCTGTCTTTTCTGAATCTAATCAAACCATTATCAACACCAGTATAGCCAACATTATATAAGGTTTGCCCTATTGATGTACCACTTTCCCATTTATACGAAGTTGTACTGTAAAGCCAATCATCCACCACAGTACATTCACCAATACTTGTATCTATGTAGGAAATCAAACACTTATCATAAAGTTTGCTTCCATCAAAAACGTATGAACCATAGGAGTCCTTATTTAAAAAGAAATCCCAATATTCATCATAATTGATATTTAACTTGATATTATGTCTGTTATTGTTTAAAATATTCCCCATAAATTAAAAATTTATAACTATTTATAAATAGTAATTCATAAATAAATAAAACCATTATGAAAGAAATAAAATTAAATGAATCCCAATACAATAGACTGTTTGAAAACAGTATCGAAACAGATGAAAACTACGGGGATAAAAGTGTTGTAACAACTACTGTTCAAAGCAAAGATGGTTATACATCTAATAAGGACGGTGAAGTAAAGAGAAACACCAAAAACACAACAACAGACGATTTAGCAAATAAAATAACAACCCAACACGCTTGGAGAAGAAGCCACATGCCATGCCACTTATAATTGAAACTGAAAAAGATATTGATAAGAAACTTAATGTTTCTGACCCATACGGCAACCTATCAAATGAATTGGTTGCTGCATATGCCTCTATCCAAACAGATAAGAAAAACGGTGAAGCAAACGGTCAAAACATCAAACGTATTGAAGGATTGGCTAAAAATGTATTGGGTTATGATAAGGACGAAGACCCTAGCGAAACAAGCATTCACCTTAAATCTGAACAACCTAAAAATGCTTTGAATATATCTAAAAGGCAAGTAAAAAAGGCTTTGCACGATATTGGTAAATTGCCACAAGACCAAAGGGGTAAATACGGGAATTTGGTTACCAAAATTGAACACGTTTTCGCAAATGCACTCAAAGGAAACAGAAATGCAAACAAGATAACAAAACAATTCCAACCAAACAACATCAAGCCACAAAAACCGCAAAATGCTGATGATAGTTCCATAAAGCCATTAAAGGCTCAAAACGGCACACAAATTCATATCATAAATGAAAATTTTGATGACCGACACCCATTTTATGATTATCTTGAAGAATATTCACACTATAATATTTTTGATTGGTTCGAAAATGATAAAAGAGATAATAATGGAAAAAATACAATTTGGTTTCCACGAATCAATCCAAATGAATATCAACAAGCACTTGATTATCTTTCAAAATTTGGGGAACTGCCAAAACCGTTACAAAACAAACCTTATCAATGGTTTGGAATTATAATGAAAAACACTGCAATTTTAGCAAATTGCACTGACTTGTGCGGTCATTCAAGTTATTTTCCAAAAGATGACTTCCTTTGTTATTTCTTTTCTGATGATGAAAATGGTGAATGGGAAGAATGGTTAAATGAAAAAGGTCTTGAAGATGATGATTTTTATCCTTGTTCGGAATATTTGAACGAAATTGGTTTTTATGATTGGTGTGTTTTACCAGATGGAAGTGACGCAATGAGTGATTACGGTATGCAACCTTTATTAAAAATAATAAAAGAATACAACGATAATTTATCACCAGAACAAGTATTGGTCTTGGTTAACAAGGCATTGGATGTTTATCATATGAGGGGTGATTTGTCATCCATGTTCATTCAAGGTGGTAAAAAATTTTTATCACAAATATCAAATTCACATTTACATGAGAACAAGAAAATCATACTAAAAGAAAATCAAATAAATGTATTAAAAGAGTATATAAATCAATTACAGATACCATTTGAGGAATTTGGTGATGAATATGGTAAAGAACCATATGATTATTATATGGATTTTATTGAAGAAGTCAGTGAAAAAGGTACTTTGCCGCCAAGTAACATTACAATATACGATATTTTAAAATACATTATAAATCAAGATGGTTTTTTTCTATGTGTTTTCAATACACTTTATAACAATCAAGATTATGAATTATTTGCCGATAACATATTTTATCTAATGGAAAATGAACCATATTGTTTTAATAGGAAATTTACACAACAAGAAATTACTTTTTATGAAAATAATTTTGAAAAACAATATGAAAAAATACTAAACTGTTTCACAAAAAAGGGTCTTTATCGGCTATTTGAAAAATCTTTTGGGTCTTTACTTGTTAATGAAAAAAAGTTTAAAAATAATGAATTAAAAGGTAATGAAGGATTATTAAATAAATTGATAATAAATGAAAATGGATTGATTTATGTTGAAAGAGTTGTTTCAATACCGTTTAATCCAAAATACCACCCAAAATACGCTTATGGATATGGGTATGACAAATCATCAAGTGATTCATTAAAAAGACACAAAGCGTATTATCAAATGAAACATTTTTTTAGCCATTTTGGTACTTGTTGGACTTGGTTAAAAAATGGTGGTGAAAATTTTGCAAAAAGTGATTTCTTTACAGAAAAAGATTCTTCCTTAGTTTTCAAAGGTTTTGTTAACCCAAAAGATGTAAATTGGGCATCAACACTTATAAATAGTTTAGTTGAATACACAGATGAATATGAACTCACAATCAACGAAGGTGCTGATATACAAATAAATGAAATAATATGGTTAGAAGAAAACAAAAAACTACCGCTTCATCAACCAATAATAGTTAAAGCATAAAATGATATGGCAAGAAACGATATAAAACTTAATTTAGGGAAAACTATTATAAATGACAGTAACAATCAAACTGTCGGATATAAGATTGTAGAACAATCCCCACATCAGACTTGTCTTGAAAAACGAGCAATTGAGGAACGCCAAAAGGAAATAGTGAAAAACACCTACAAACGCAGTTATGCAAATGATAACGGTAGAGGTGAGGAAAACTATTCCGCAAGACACAAGAATGCAATAAGTGACGGTGATTCAAAAGGCAAGGGAACATTGCACGGTGGTCATACATCATTTCGCCCATCACAAGGAAAACCATCATCAATGATTGATTATAGTAACTTTGATACAAAACATGGTGGCAGTAGAGAAGATGTTGAAATGAGAAAACAATCTGAAATTTTAAATCTTTATGACAATAAACACGAATACGGATATAATCTTGTGATGAAAGATGAAAGAAAAAAATAAAAAAAAACAAATACTAAATATTTATTATTAAAATAACGTTATTAAATTTTAAATAGAATTATGCAATCATGTTTGGAAAAAAGAGGTATGGAAGAACGCCATGCCGAGATTGTTAGAAGTGATTACAACATTGAAGACCAATATTCTTCAACACACCCAGATGCGTTGAGCAATGGTGACCCACAAGGTAAGGGTACTGGACATGGTGGTCATACACATTTCTTGCCAGACTGCAACAAGCCAACGGGTACTATTGATTATAGCAACTTTGACACCACACATGGCGGTGGTCAATATGACATCGAGGGTAGAAACGGCATCGGTGGACGTGATTATTCACTTGCTGTAAGTATGTACAATAAGGAAAATATGTATTCAGCATCATTGATTAGCACTGATAAGAATGTTGCTGATGGTCAATTCCAAGTAGGCTTATAATAACATCACTTTTAACTTTTAACTCCTAACATTTTTGTTGGGAGTTTTTTTGTTTGTCTGAATATTTATTATATATATTTAGATTTTATATGGAATTGAATTTATATAATATATTGGACAATGTTCTGAATGAGGCTGATGGTACATATCAAACAATACGTCCCGATATTCCAGAATTGGTCAAAGTAATTCAAAACAAAACTTGTGTTGTCATTGATTATGATGATGAACGTCCAGACCCACCAAGAGGTGATAGAATGATTGAACCTTGTGCATTGGGTTATACAAAGGCTAATAACCTTGCATTAAGGGCATATGAATACGAAGGAAAAACAAGACGTGGCGTTCCAAAATGGAAACTTTTCAGAATTGACAGAATTCAAAATTGGAAAGAAACAAGACTTACTTTCAATGTTAAAAGAGAATTATACAATGATTTAACTGATAATAGTTTGCACGGAATTATTGCAATTGCTGACTTTAAGGGATTAAGCGATATTGTTAAAAGGAATCTTGATTTAAGGGATGCAGAAAAAAAGAAAAGAACTGAACGAAAAAAGAAAAAGAATCAAAGAGGTCCAGTTCCTAATCCCGCAATACCAACGGGTAAGGGTCAACAACAAGAAACACCACCAGTTGATACTTCTGATGAAGAAGATTTCGATGCTTTGTTCAAATCTCTTGCCGACAAGAAAAAATCACAAATGGCAAGTGATATGAATGATATTGATTCTCAATATTCTTGGGATGGAATGCCAAAAAATGCAGATGATGCACTTGATATGGTAAAAGATAGAGAAGCGGAACAAGAAAGAAAGGCAAGAAAAAGTTCAAATCAATATTTCAGAAGAAAGGAAATAGCAAAAGATTTTTCTGACAAAAGAAATACAATTGGCGATAAATACAAATATCGTTCAAACAAGAAATTACACAATGAACCTTTGAATGACTTTGTACCGCAAACGTCAAATGCAAAACAACAAAAACTAAACAACAAGAAACTTGAAGCATTAAAAGATGATGATGAAAAAAATCTTCAAGAAATGATAAAAATAATGAATGAAATAGGTTACGTTATATAATATGGCAGTATCAGAACAACAACAGCAAATAAACACACAGAAATTTCTTGAGGCACAAGAAAGAGCAAGAAAATTAATTTCAATGGATGCCAAAAATGAAATTTCAAAAGGTAAAAAGGCTTCTTATCAGCCTACAATGTCTCAAAGTATGGGATTAAATGAAAGTTCGGTATCATATGAAGATTATGATGATTATGAATCAAATGAGCCACAATACCTTACTGAAGAACAAATGCTTGCAATGCACAACCAAAGAATTCAGAAACCAATTGTGCAAGGAAACATTACAAACACAAAACTACCAAGCGCAATTCTTCAAGCATTTAAGGAAAATCCAATTGATACTTCTGTGTTGGAATCCAATATGGGTATGGAAAGCCAAACATCTGTGCTTGATGCTTTGAAAATCAAACCAAAACCAAAGCAAAAACAAGTAATTGTTGAAAATACAGTTTCTCAGCAGCCACAACCAACAACAATGGTTGATTATTCTCTTATCAGAACAATTGTTGAAGAAAGTGTAAAAAAATATGTAGGTTCTCTTAAAAAGAGTTTGCTTAACGAAAACAAGCAGCAATCAACAGATGATAATATGGTTCTTATGAAAATTGGCGAATCATTCAAATTCGTCACCAAAAACGGTGATATATTTGAGGCTCGTTTGGTAAAGAAAGGTAATATAAATGAAAAAA
>Ga0256407_10004468_pt1 | contig 23307 bp, 16 predicted proteins | sample RumenRJG_04DNA_FD_193489 | JGI IMG/M metagenome (GOLD analysis project Ga0256407, IMG submission 193489) | Bovine rumen microbial communities from Lethbridge, Alberta, Canada - RJG_04 | ecosystem: Host-associated > Mammals > Digestive system > Stomach > Rumen | place: Canada: Alberta... | reverse complement strand
GCGGGCGGCGTGTCGAAGGCGGCCCGGATTGCCACCTCCTGGTGCTACAGCTACGTCTCGAGCGATGGTGGGCACTATCGCGGCGCGTTTGTCGGCCAAGCCAGTTCCGGTCTCGTCACGGGTTCCTACTATGAGGACACCGAGAACAGCCTGAAGGCCGCCGGCACGAGTAGCGGCTCCGACGACTACGACGGCATCACGCCGCTCGGCGACGAGGAGATGCGGCGGAAAGAGTCCTTCACGGCCTTCGACTTCGACGACGTCTGGAAGATCGACGAAGAGACGTATCCGTACCTGCGGACGCTCTTCAGCGCGTACGAGCTCTGGCTGAATGACGTCGGCATCACCGACGAACCGAAACCGGAAGACATGCCGAAACCGGAAGACATGGTGAACGGCATTCCGGCCGGCGTGCGGTACGTCTTCGGGATCGACCCCTCGATCGGCCCCGCCGATCTTGCCGAGCCGCTGCTTGACATCACGTTCGATGCGAACGGCATGCCGGTCGTGAAGCTGCCGGCTTTAGTGAACACCGACGGCGTGACGGTGACGGTGCTGGCCACCGAAGACCTCGCGGACTGGTCTGACGCGAAGCTCGTTCCGATGGCGTACGAGAAATCGGACGGTACGTGGCACCTCGTCGACGACTACCCTCCGCCGAAGATGTTCTTCAAGTGGCGGATTGTCTTTGACGGCGAGGCGCAGTAGCCGGATGTCACTCATGCCGGAGCATTGGAATATGGCAGGTTTGTGAGGAGTATGGAAACGAGCTTTGATTCGTATTTCATGGCGATGGCGCTGCGCGAGGCCGAAAAGGCCGCTGCGGACGGCGAGGTGCCGACGGGGTGCGTGGTGGTGGAGCCGTCTTGGCACGAGGCGGCGAACGGACACGAGCCGACGTTCGACCCCGACCCTCGCACGGCGCGTATCCTTGGACGCGCACACAACCAGACGGAGATGCTTGCGGACGCGACGGCGCACGCGGAGATGCTCGCCCTCTCCTCGGCGTTCGCCGCGAAGGGCGCGTGGCGGCTCACGGGCACGCGCCTTTACGTGACGAAGGAACCGTGCCCGATGTGCGCGGGCGCGATCGTGCTCGCGCGGATCGGCACGGTCGTGTGGGGCCTCGACGACCCGAAGCGCGGTGGTGCGACCACGTTCAACATCTTCGAGCATCCCGGCATCAACCACCACCCGGCCGTCGTGCGCGGTGTTCTCGAGGAACAGTGCCGCGACGTTCTTGTGTCGTTTTTCCGCCAACGCCGCGCCGGATGTGGTATAATTCCTGCTTGCCAATGCAAAGAGAAAGAGGACTATGGCGGCTGAGCTGATAGATGGTAAGAAACTTGCGGCGGAGACGCGCGCGCAGATCGCGGCGGGCGTCGCCGCGCTGAAGGCGGAGAAGGGCGTGACGCCCGGACTCGCCGTGATTCTCGTGGGCGACAACCCGGCAAGCGTCTCCTACGTGACCGCGAAGGAGAGGGCTTGCGCAGTGGCGGGCATGCACTCGTGCGAGATCCGCCTGCCCGCGACCGTTTCGGAGGCGGACCTCCTCGCCGAGATCGCGCGCCTCAACGCAGACCCCGCCATCCACGGCATCCTCGTGCAGCTGCCCCTCCCGAAGGGCTTCGACGAGAAGAAGGTGATCGACGCCATCGCGCCCGCGAAGGACGTTGACGGCTTCACGCCCGTGAACGTGGGCAAGATGCTGATCGGGGAGGACTGCTTCCTGCCCTGCACGCCGCACGGCATCATCAAGCTCATCGAGGTGACCGGCATGGACCTCGCCGGCAAGCACGCCGTCGTGATCGGCCGCTCGAACATCGTCGGCAAGCCCGTGGCGGCGTTGCTTTCCCGCAAGAGCGTCAACGCCACCGTCACGCTCTGCCACACCGGCACGCCGGACGTGGGCGCGTTCACGCGCCAGGCCGACGTGGTGGTGGTGGCGGCGGGGCGTCCGAACACCCTCACCGGAGACATGCTCAAGCCCGGCGCGGTGGTAATCGACGTGGGCGTGAACCGCGTGCCGGACGCGAACAACCCGAAGGGCTACCGTCTCTGCGGCGATTCCGACTTCGCCTCCTGCGCGGCCGTGGCCTCGGCCATCACGCCCGTTCCGGGAGGGGTGGGTCCGATGACGATTACCATGCTTCTCTGGAACACGCTCGAAGCCGCCCGGCGCGCCGCAAGATGATTCACGTGACCGTTAAAGCCTGGTTTCTGCTGTTCCGTCCGTGGAGCTACACGGCCACGCTCGTGCCGTTCCTCGTCGCTGCGGGTCTCTTCGGCGTGCGGACGGCGCGCTGGGGGCGCTGGGGCGCGGGGCTCTTCTGCGGACTCCTCTTTCAGGCCACAGTGAACCTCTTCAACACGTGGGGCGACGAACGTTCGGGGGTGGACGCCGTCCCAGGCGCCGTGCGCACCACGCCGCAGGTTCACGACGGTCTCGTCTCGATGCGCGCGCTTTTCCTCGCGGCTGCGGCCTGTGCCGTTTCGGCAGGGGCACTGGGCACGGGTCTGTGTCTCTTCCGCGACAACGGGGCCTGGCATTTCGACCTGCCGCTCCTCGCGGCGGGGCTTGTCGGGTTTCTCGGCGCGACCAACTACTCGACCGGGATCAAATTCAAGTACCGAGGGCTGGGGGTGCCGTTTGTCGCGTTTCTCATGGGACCGCTCGAGATATTCGTCGCGGGCGAGCTGCTGCGTCCGCATGCGGCGTTTGCGGACCTGGCGGCCGTTGCGGACGGGAGGTTGTGGGCATTCGCCTTCCTGACGCTGCCCGTGGCCTCGCTCGTCTGCGTGATCATGCACGGCAACGACATGCGCGACATTCCCACGGACCGTGCCGCCGGTATCACGACGCCGTCTACGCTTCTAGGGCCGCGCGGCGCACTGTCCCTCTACTGGATCTGCCACCTGCTGCCGTATGTCGTCTGCGCGAAGCTCGTTCGGCTCGACCTGCTCGGGTTCATGCTGCCGTGTCTGGCGCTTCCGCTGACCGTGCGCACGCTCTGGAGGGCGACGACGGTGTACAGGTCAAATCGGGCGAACCCTCCGTGGCGCGGGCTCGAGCGCGTCTCGGGCGGCATCCATTTCCTTTTCGGCGCTCTCTACGCCGCCGGTTTCACCTGGTGCAACGTTGGAGCGAATTGACGTTTATGGAAAAATCAAAGAAAAAAGGAGATCAGATATGACTGGTTTTGACATCGCAATGGCGGGACTGCTCTCGTTCGGGCAGGTGATACCGAGCGCGCAGCGCGAGATCGTGAAGCACGCGGGACTCCAGGTGATTCATGCGGACGGGGCGGTGACGCTTCGCCTGAAGGAGACGGGCCGGACGGAGTCCGCCACCGACGGCGGACGCGTCGTGACGGTGAAATTGCAGGACGAGCACTATCCCGTGTACATCACGCGGCACGTGCGGACGTGGAACGACTGCGACGCCGTCGAGACGTGGTACGAGCTGCGCCACGAGGAGCCGGGCCCGGTGCGGCTGCTCCGCGCCGACAGCTTCGCCACGCGGGTCAACTGCCGGGCCGACGTCGTGAAGGTGCTCACGCTCACGGGCGTGTGGGCGCTCGAGGGGAACGTCACCGAGGCGACGGTCGCGAACGGACAGATCGCGCAGTACCGGTCGCTCGCCGGCACGCGCGATGCCTGGGAGTCGAACGCCGCGATGATGGTGAGCTTCGGCGGCGACGTGGACGAGGAGCGCGGCAAGGTGCTCGGCGTGGCGCTGGAGTGGACCGGCACCACCGAGAAGCGCGTGCGGCGCAGCTGGAACGGACGCGAGACGGACGTCTTTGCCGGCATCGACATGGCGACGGGACCGTACGTCCTCGACCCCGGCAAGACCTTCACGACGCCGCGGGCGATCCTCGTGTGGTCCGAGAAGGGCAAGGGCGAGGTGTCACGCCAGTACCACCGCTGGGCGCGCCGCCACCTGATGCCGCACGGCGACGTGCTGCATCCCATCCTGCTCAACACGTGGGAGGGCTCGTACTTCAGCTTCACGGAGAAGACGCTTACCGACATGATGGACGGCGTGAAGGAAATGGGCGGCGAAATGCTCGTCCTCGACGACGGCTGGTTCGGGAAGGGCAAGTACGCCCGCGACAACAAGAACCGCGACAAGGCCGGCCTCGGCGACTGGACGGTGAACCCCGAGAAGCTGCCGCACGGCCTCGCCTGGCTCGCGGACGAGGCCGCCAGGCGCGGGCTCAAGTTCGGCCTCTGGGTGGAGCCGGAGATGTGCAACGTCAACAGCTGGCTCGCCGAGGCGCATCCCGACTGGATCCTGCGCGAGCAGAACCGCTCGCTCCTCCTCGGGCGCGGCGGCTCGCAGGTCGTCCTGGACTACACGAACCCGGCGGTGCGCGATAACATCTTCAACCAGCTCGACGCCGTGTACGCGCAGGTGCCCACGCTCGCCTACGTGAAGTGGGACAGCAACCAGAACATCGTCAACCCCGGCTCGACGTATCTGAAGCCCGACCGCCAGGCGAACCTCTGGTACGACTACACGATCGGCCTCTACGACCTTCTCGCGAAACTCCAGGCGAAGCGTCCGCAGATCATGGTACAGGCCTGCGCCTCGGGCGGCGGGCACATGGACTTCGGGTTCCTGCGCTACGCGGACGAATTCTGGGCGAGCGACAACACCGACCCGTTCCGCCGCGTGTTCATCCAGTGGGGCGCGTCGCAGTTCTATCCCGCAAGCGCGATGGCCTGCCACGTGACGCGGCGCGGCTCGTCGATGAAGTACCGCTTCGACGTGGCCATGACCGGACGCATGGGCTTCGAGCTGCATCCGACGAAGCTTTCGAAGGCGGATGTCGAGTTTGCGAAGGCGGCAGTGGCCGACTACAAGCGCATCCGCCCGATCGTCCAGCTCGGCGACCTCTACCGCCTCGTCTCGCCATACGACGGGAGAATGTCCGCGCTCATGTTCGCGAGTGAAGACAAAAGCGGTGCGGCGGTGTTCGCGCTTGGACTCGACAAGGACATCATCGTGGAGGAGACGCTGTATCTGCGCGGACTCGATCCCGACGCGAAGTACATCGTGACCGAAATCAACCGTGGCGCGAAGCTTCATGCCAAGTTGCCGGAGTCGCCGGTCGCCGGCCGCACGCTCATGGAGAAGGGGCTTGCCGTCAGGCTCTCCGGCAGGTTCGACTCGGCGTCGTTCGAAGTCGTACGTTCCGAAGCGGCGAAATAAAGCCGCTGCGGAGTTTTCGTCCGGCACGGTCTGCCTTGAAGTCGAAGGGAATTGGACAATGGAGAGAGAACGACAGAATACGGCAAATCGCCGGTCTCGGACTGGTTTTTTCATTTCCTGCACACTTGTGGTGGCGGCGGCGACTGCACTTGCCGCGCCGCGTACCGGACCGTGGACGAAGGAGCAGTCGTGGGAGTGGTACAACGCGCAGCCGTGGATTCGCGGCTGCAACTACATGCCCGCGAGCTCGCCCAACCGCTACGACATGTGGCAGGTGTGGGACTGTGAGCGCCGCTTCGAGGAGATGGACCGCGAGCTCGCGCTTGCGGAGTCCATCGGCTTCAACGCCGTGCGCGTCATCATCGCGGAGGACAACGGCTTCGCCGTGTGGTGCGAGGACCACGACGGCTATATGCGCAACCTCGAGCGCTTCCTCGCCTTGTGCGGCAAGCACAAGATTCGCGCCATTATGTGCCTCGGCAACGACTGTTCGCGTCCGAAGGAGATGTGGTCTGTCCCGAAGCCGGGGCCGCAGCCGTACGACATCGGCTACCACGGCGGACGCAAGAAGAGCCAGCACGGCAGTTTCCCCGGCGCGATTGGCTTCATCAGCGCGGACGACCCCGCGCTGCGTCCGAAGTTCTTCCAGATGTGCGGCGAGGTGATGGAGAAGTACAAGGACGACGACCGCGTCCTCTTCTGGAACATCTGGAACGAGCCCGGCAACAACGGACGCGGGAAAGTCTCCGCCCCGCTCGTCAAGGAGATGTTCGAGCTCGCGTGGAAGATCGGCGTGAAGCAACCCTGTGCGGCGGACATCTGGCACGGAAAGCTCGAGCCGAACATGGAGACCGCCGAGGGAATCGCCGTCGCGTTGAGCGACATCATCAGCTACCACTGCTACGGTCCGCTCCACTCGCAGATCAAGTTCGCAAAGGAACTCAAGGCGAAGTTCGGGCGCCCGATGGTCAACACCGAATGGCTCGCGCGCATACTCGGATGCGACGTGCAGGACTGCTATCCGTTCTTCGCGCAGGCGAAGATCGGTTGTACGTGCTGGGGATTCGTCGCCGGCAAGTACCAGACGTACGAACCGTGGGAAGGCATGTGGCGTCAGGTCGAGAAGGGCTATCGCGGCTACAAGATGACGAAGTGGTTCCACGACCTGTACCGTCCGTCGCTGCGTCCCTACGACCCGGAAGAAATCGACATCATCAAGCACGTGAACGCGCAGATGGATGTGGAACTGAAAGGCGAGTCGCTGCGCGCGAAGATCGCGAAGACATTCAAGATCGAGCGGCAGGACATGTGGCACGGCTACCGTCGCACGCAGTTTGACTTCAACGGCCGCAAGGCATGGGTTGTCGAACCGTCCCTCGCGCCGCGCAAGGATTCTGCCTGGATATGGAGCATGCTCTGGCCAGACTGCAACGTTGAACGCATGCGCGTGACCGATCTCCTCAAACACGGATTCCACTATGCCTACATTGAGCTGTTCGATACACGCATGGACTGGGGAGGCATTGCGTCCGCGGCGGAGTTCCAGGAATTCCTCGTGAATGACCTCGGATTCGCGCCGAAGGCGAACCTGATCGGCATCAGCTGGGGCGGGTTCATGGCGGCGCGATATGCGGTGGCGAAGCCTACGAACGTCGCGAAAATCTACTTCGACAACGCGCTCCTGACATTCGATGGCTACACGCCTCCGGCGAAGGTGGGTTTGGGGCCGTGGGCGGACGCGACGGGGCGTGTCCCTCCCGCATGGCGCGACGACCCGCGTATGCCGGTGAATCATGCGGACAAACTCGCGAAAGCGGGCATAAAAGTCTTACTCGTATATGGTACCTCCGACATTGCCGTGAAGCCTTCCGTCAACTCGGCGGCATTCGCCGCGAAGTTCAAGGCGGCGGGCGGCGATGCGAAGGTGCTCGTCCACGCGGAGTATGGGCACCACCCGCACGGCGTGGAGTCCGGCGAGGCGAAAATCGTGTTGGATTTCTTCTGAAACGAAAGGATTGGGAGTATGAAAAGACTCGTAGGCCTTCGAATGGCTCTTCTCGCAGCGGCGCCGCCTGATCCGATGACACGTCAACTGCGCCCCGCTGAAGTAGGGCGAAACTTCTCCCTACGGTGTACGTGCGAATCTTCGTTGGTGTAAGCGCGATATCTCGCAAGTGCAAGCAGTTGTTTTGCCGCCAGTCTTTTTTGTTTTGCCGTCAAATTATTATTCATTCGGCGGCAAATATTTAGTATAATGGCGGCAAGTTTCCGTTGGGTACAGGAGAAGGAAGGCTTTTCACATGCAGTCCGTCCCTCTGACACGACGAACAAAGGAGAAAAACACATGCAGAAGCGCATAAAGATCAAGGCTGTCACCCGCGAGAAGGATGCCGCCGGGAAGTTTCAGACCAACCTGACGCCGAACGCGACCCTTGAGGGAAAAGAGCTCATCGAGCGGTGGGCGGATTTTTCCCGATTGAACGCTGCGCAGGCGGAGACAACGTTGGTGCTGCTGAAGGGCTTCATCCTTGATGAGCTGGCCAAAGGCAACAAGCTCGACTTCGGGCTGGTGTCGTTCTATCCAAGGCTGTCCGGCGCGCTTTCCAGCCGCGATTCCTCGCCGGGCGCCGAAGGGCTTTACGTGCGCGGGGCGGTGAAGGCGAGACGCCCGCTGATGAACGGACTGAGGGACAAGCTAGAGGCGGTGAATGGTCTCACGACGGTCCAGGCGCACATCTACAATGTCTTTGACAAGACGGCAAAGCGCTTTGACGTGCTGGCTACCGGACATGTCCTGAGCGTTGCGGGATACGACATTCCCGTGGACGCCGCGAAGGAAGACGAGGGCGTGTGGCTGGAACGGCGGACGCACAAAGGCTACGAGCGCGTGGCGAAGGGAAGGGTCGTCGGCTACGCGACAGACCTCACGGAAGTCGTCTTCGACGAACAGATCGCGCCCGGGACATACGTGCTGGCGTTCTACACGCGCTGCGGTCATGGCGACGGCTACCGCGTGGTTCGCGTGAGCCGCAAAATCCGCGCGGTATCGCCGTGAATATTTGGTATACTATTGCCGTCAGGAAAATGAGGAAGAAAACCACGGAAGTCGTACTAGATGGTGCAAGCCGTCAACATGAGGTTTGGAAATGCGAAAGAAAATTGACAGATTGACCATAAAGGGGTTCAAGTCCATAAGGGACTTGAGCAACTTTTCGCTTGGTGACATCAATATCGTCGTTGGCGCGAACGGCGCGGGGAAAAGCAATTTCGTGCAGATGTTCCGCATGGTGCGGGAAATGGTGCGGAAAGACTTCCAGAACTTCATCGCCACGCATGGTGGCGCGGCGGCGTTTCTGCATAACGGTTTGAAGGCGACAAAGTCCATCGAGGCAGAGTTTAATCTTGGCGGAGAATCGTATGGCTTCACGCTGACGCCTACGGCGGACGAGGCATTTGCCGTTTCTGAAAGTCGGAATGGCGAGAATGTAGATGACGCGATCTCTGGTTGGGTCGTGTACCATTTCCACGACACGAGCGAGCGTTCGCCGATGCGACAGAGCGAGATCGTGGAGGATTGCGCCTATCTGCGCGAGGACGCGGCGAACATTGCCCCGTTCCTGAAGGCGTTGCGCGAGGATGGGCCGGAGGGCATCAAGAGCTACCGCGAGATCGTGGCCGCCGTGCGGCTCGTCATGCCGTTCTTCGACGACTTCACGCTCACCCCTGTCCGTTTCGGCCCGGCGGAGAAGGTGAAGCTCACCTGGACGCAGAAGGGCACCGATTATCCGTTCCAACCTTACCACCTTTCCGACGGCGCGATCAGGTTCATCTGCCTCGCTACGGCCTTGCTGCAACCAAGGCCGCCGTCAACGATCGTGATCGACGAGCCGGAGCTTGGTCTTCACCCGCAGGCGATTGCGATCCTTGCGGACATGATCAAGGCCGCGTCGGCACGGACGCAGGTGGTCGTGGCCACGCAGTCACCTCTTCTTGTCGACCAGTTTGCGGTCGGCGACATCGTCGTCGCGAAGCGCAAGGACGGCGCGACGGCGTTTGAGCGTCTGGACGAGAAGGACAAGATCGGCATCGACAAAATGCGCGCCGCCAATCCCAATTTCGACGACTGGCTCACGCGGTTGGGGTGCAACAGGGAATCGTGAAAGAATCGAAACCGTTGTCACCGTGGAAACAATGACGCAATCTGACGCGAAAAAAACTAGCGGCTTCGACCGCGACATTCTGGAATGGAACATTCCGGAAGATAGGGAGATTGTGGTTTTATGATTACAGGCGAACTAAAAAGGCAAGTTGACAAGATTTGGGATACCCTCTGGACGGCGGGTATCACAAGTCCGGTCACGGTGATGGAGCAGATCACGTATCTGCTCTTCATGAAGTTGCTGGACGACAACCAACTTGTGCGCGAGTCGAACGCCAATGCTTTCGGAACCGCCGTGCAGGACCCGGTGTTCAAGGCGGGCAAGTGCGTCATTTCCGAACAGCCGCTTATCGCGTGCGACTACGAGCGGCTCAGGTGGAACCGCTTCTCGAACGCCAATCCGCCTGAGATGTTTGAGACGGTGAGGAACTATGTTTTTGAGTTCATCAAGCGGCTTGGCGGCGACGAGGATGATACGGCATTCGGCCGCTACATGAAGAACGCCGTGTTCCTTATCCCTACGCCGCAGGTGCTTGTGAGCGTCGTTGCCGACATGAGTTCGATGCAGCTGACCGACAAGGACACGATGGGGGACGTTTACGAAGAACTTCTCAAGAAGATGGCGGCGGCGGGTGCGAACGGACAGTTCCGAACGCCCAAGCACATCGTTGACATGATCGTCGCTTTGATGCGCCCGACGCTGAACGATTTGATTGCCGATCCTGCGATGGGGTCGGCGGGGTTTCTTGTTTCCGCCGCGCAGTACATCGTTCGCACTTTCGACAGCGAGTTGTACAAGCCCAAGAACCGCGACAAGTTCAAGACGACGCTCTTCTCCGGCTTCGACACCGACCAGTCGATGCTCCGAATCGGCGCGATGAACATGATGCTGCACGGCGTGGACAATCCGCACATCGTCTATCAGGATTCATTGAGCCAGAACAACACCGAGCGTGACAAGTACACGCTCATCATGGCCAATCCGCCGTTCACCGGAAAGCTCTTCAAGAACCAGGTGAGTGGCGACTTGCTGGCGCTGACGCAGACCGGCAAGACGGAACTCCTATTCGTCTCGCTCTTCACGAAGATGCTTCAGATCGGCGGACGGTGTGCGAGTATCGTGCCAGATGGCGTTCTTTTCGGCAGTTCCACGGCGCACAAGTCGCTTCGCAAGGAACTTGTCGAGAACCAGCGGCTGGAAGCCGTCATCTCTATGCCGAGCGGCGTGTTCAAGCCCTACGCCGGCGTCTCAACTGCGATTCTCATTTTCACCAAGACGAACCACGGCGGTACGGACGACGTCTGGTTCTACGACATGAAGGCGGACGGTTTCTCGCTCGACGACAAGCGTTCGCCGATAGCAGAGAACGACATTCCCGATGTCATCGAGGAGTTCCATGCAAGAGACGCAAAGAAGCCGAACGACCGCAAGGCTAAGTGCTTCTTTGTGCCGAGGAGCGAAATTGCCGAGAACGACTATGACCTTTCGATCAATAAGTACAAGACAGTCGAATATGTCGCCGAGAAGTTCCCGCCAGTGAGCGAAATACTTGCCGACTTCGAGAAGGCTGAACAGGAGATTCAGGCCACCTTTGCGGAGCTGAAGGAGATGCTGTAATGGGGAAATCTCGTACAGACGGCGCTGAGAGGAAACTCGGGCAAGACGATCTTTCCGAGTATCTGCGCGCAAAGGAGCCGGGGAAAGCGGAGCTCGCCGGAATCTGGCGGGCGGCGATCGGACTCCAGAAGGTCGACGGCCTCACGCCTTCGGCGTATCTTGTCGAAACCGCGCGCCGCAACATCGAAGGGGAGATCACCATCGCCGAGGCGGGGAAGATCATCGGCGAATACTACAAGTCCAAGGCCGTCCGCGCCGAAGCTGCGAAAACGCGCACCGATGAGGCGGACATCGTCTCGCAACGCATCACCGAAATCCTCGCCGAGCCGACGTTTTCGTTTTCGCCGGAACAGCTCGTTTCCATACACCGCAGGCTTTTCGATGGAATCTACAAATATGCCGGCACGATTCGCGACTACAACATCACCAAGAACGAATGGGTTTTGAAGGGCGACACCGTCCAGTATGCAAGTTGCTTCCGCCTTGTCGAGACGATGGCCTTCGATTTCTCGGAAGAGAAAAAGTTTTCATACGCGGCTGTTTCGATGGATGAGGTGATACGCCATTTTTCCAAGTTCATTGCTGGCATCTGGCAGATACATCCATTCGGCGAGGGGAACACGCGGACGATCTCGACGTTCGCCATGAAATATCTGCGCACTCTTGGGTTTGATGTTGACAACGACATCTTCTACGACAACTCATACTATTTTCGCAATGCTCTGGTTCGAGCCAATTACTCGAACATTCCCAAGGGCATTGAGGAGACGACCGAGTACCTTGAACGGTTCTTCCGTAACGCTCTCATGGGCGAGGAAAACAAGCTGCAAAGCCGATTTCTGCTTGTAGGGGGGTGGAAAGGAGATTCCACCCCTACAAGTAGGGACGGCACCCCTACAAGTAAGTCGCCTGCCCCTACAAGTAGTGCCGCAAAGTCCCCTGCAAGTAAAACGCTTGCCCTGTCTCGTGCGGTGAGGTTGCTTCTTGACGTGCTTGACGGTGAGATGTCACGAGCTAAAGCGATGAAAGCGATAGGGATAAAAGATCGTGTTACTTTTACGGATTACTATCTGTCTCCTGCGCTGAAACTCGGCCTAGTCGAGATGACGCAGCCGAATTCGCCGCGTTCGCCCACACAGAAATACCGTCTCACCCCCAAGGGCCTCGCGGCGAAGGGAGGCAGAAAGTGAGCGGGGAGGTCTTAACGCAGAGGCGCAAAAGCGCAGAGAGTGGCGTAGTAACGCAGGTGCGGCTGGGGGATGTGTGTCGAATCGACACTTCGATATCATTCCCTTGTGAAGAAGAAATTTGGCTCCTAAATCTTGACATGATTGAACAGCAGACGGGGCGAGTGATTCAGCGTATTTATGTCGATAGAAATGCGCTTGGCGGATCAACCGTAGCCTTTGATGAAAATTGCGTTTTGTATTCCAAGCTTCGCCCAAATCTTAACAAGGTTGTGCTACCAGATCGCAAAGGTGTTGCAACTTCCGAAATTCTTCCTCTGCGCTGCGATGCCGACCACGCAACCCGAGAATTCGTTTGCTGGTTTTTGCGTTCACCGACATTTGTTTCCTACGCGATGAATAGAACGGCTGGCGCAAAGATGCCTCGGCTTGGCACAAAAGAGTTGTTGAATGCGAAAATCCCCCTCCCGCCGCTTGCCGACCAACGGCGAATCGCGACAAAACTCGACCTACTTTGCGATATTATTGCCAAGCGCAAGCAACAGCTTGTGCAGCTCCAGCAACTTGTCAAATCGCGGTTTGTGGAGATGTTTGGGGATTTGCCAAACTCCAAAACGCTTGCTGATGTGTGCTTAATAATTACTGACGGGACGCATCAATCTCCAAAGTTTGTAGAGAAAGGCATTCCCTTTTTGTTCGTCTCAAATATCGTGACTAATCGCCTGACATACGATGCTGAGAAGTTTATAGATGAAGCCACTTATTCCGAACTGATAAAGCGAACGCCAATCGAACCAGGCGACATATTGCTCTCTACCGTTGGATCATATGGCCATCCGGCTATTGTACAAAGTGATAAACGGTTTCTATTCCAGAGGCATATTGCATACCTTAAGCCGAGTAAGGCTGTGGTGGATTCGGTATTCTTGCATAGCGTAATACTCTCTTCAAATGTTCAAGAGCAGATAGAGCGCAAAGTAAAAGGGATCGCACAGAAAACATTGAACCTTTCAGAGATAAAGACGATTGCGGTTCCTCTCCCACCTCTCGCCCTCCAGCGCGAGTTTGCGGCGTTTGTGGCGAAGGTCGACAAATTGGCGTTTGCCGCCCGGCAGAGGCGGGAAGTGGCGAAGCAATTGTATAAGGCGAAGATACAGGAGTTCTTCGGGTAGTCCAAGCACGGCGAATCCTACGCCGCCGGGAACGCGGTGCGTTTACAAGGCGACAAGGAAACGCTAAAATGAAAGAGAAAGTCATACGAGAGGTAGAGCAAGGAATGTTAGAGGTTCTTGACAACGCGCAAAGGGCGCAACTGCACAGGGTGCTGGAACATGCACTCTTCGGTGCTGTCGTTGTCAAGGACGAGTCCGTCGGCGCGAAGCCGGAGGTTCCGAACGAGACGATAGCCGAACGCTTCTTCGAGGCGAAGCGTCTGGAGGGATGCAGCGAACGGACGATCCGCTACTACCGTCTGACAATCTGCAAGATGCTCGAAACGCTCGCCATGCCGCTTGTACACATGACGACGGAGCATCTGCGCACCTATCTCTCCGACTATCAAGAGGAGCGCAAGTGCAGTAAGCTGAACATGGACAACATCAGGCGCATTCTCTCCAGTTTCTTCTCGTGGCTTGAGGACGAGAACTACATCCTGAAGAGTCCGGTTCGGCGCATCCACAAAATCCGCATGGAGTGTCCCGTCAAGGAGGCGTACACGGACGAGGCGCTGGAGCAGATGCGGGACAACTGCGGCAGCGTTCGCGACCTCGCCATCATCGATCTCTTGTCGTCTACGGGGATGCGCGTGGGTGAGCTGGTGGGGCTGAACCGCGCCGACATCGACTTCGAGAACCGCGAGTGCGTCGTCTTCGGCAAGGGCGGCAAGGAGCGTCCCGCGTACTTTGACGCGAGGACGAAGATACACCTAAAGAACTATCTGGGGACGCGGAGCGACGACAACCCCGCCTTGTTTGTGTCGCTCGCCTCGCCGCACTCTCGGTTGAAGATCAGCGGCGTGGAGATACGGCTGCGGCGGCTGGGGCGGCGGCTCGGCATCAACAGGGTGCATCCGCACAAGTTCCGCCGGACAATGGCGACGAGAGCCATTGACAAGGGCATGCCTGTTGAACAAGTCCAGCGTCTGCTCGGCCACTCGAAGATCGACACGACCATGCAGTATGCGCTTGTAAACCAGAGCAACGTCAAGAACTCGCATAAACGATTTATCGCATAGAACCTCAAACAAGGAATGCCAACGTGACAATCAAAGACCTTATACGGAAGATCGCCGAGGTGGCCGGGAAGAAAGACCCGGTGGCAACGGCTGTTACGTGTCGGGGAGCCGTCCGCGACTGCGTTGGCGAAATCTACAAGAGCAAAGGGGCGGAAATGCCGCCCAAGGCGTCGCTCCTGGAACTGCTCGCCGACACGCCGGTGCGCGAGTTCGTAGCCGACGACGACCGTTTGCGCGATCTGGAGTTTGTGCGCGTCCTCGGAATGAACGCCGAACACAAGCGCAAGGTGAAGCGTACATACGCGCAGCTTGCCGCCGAGATCAGCGTCGATTTTCTTGAAATGGTGGATGCGAAGCTGAACGGCGGCGGTCGCGGGGTGTCCGCTCTGCCAAGCGTGCCGCAGCCGGGCATTTCCGAGGCGGAGACGAGACGCGCCTACATTGACGTTTATCTTGAAGAGGCTGGATGGGATGTCCTTGAAACCGAGGGGACGATGCTCCCCGGCAAGGCGTGTATTGAAATCAAGGTCGAGGGGATGCCCAACAACACGGGCGAAGGATTCTGCGACTACGTGCTTTATGGGCGCGACCTGAAACCGCTGGCCGTCATCGAGGCGAAGAAGACGACCGTTGGGCCCGAGAAAGGTCGTCAGCAGGTGAAGTTGTATGGAGAATGCCTCGAAAAGAAATACGGATATACGCCGATACTCTACTACACGAACGGCTATCAGATCTGGTGCATCGACGGGTTCTATCCATCGCGGCAGATTCGGGCGTTCCATACGCTCGAAGAGCTGGAACGGCTGATACAGAAAAGGAACCGCAAGTCACTCAAAGGGATCGACCTCCAGATCAACCGAGACATCGCCGGGCGCGACTATCAGATCACCGCCGTCACGAAGATCTGCGAGAAGTTGAGCGACAAGAAGCGGGCGGGGCTTCTCGTCATGGCTACGGGAACGGGTAAGACGAGGACGGTCATATCGCTTGTCGATGTGCTGGCGCGGCAGAATTGGGTCACGAACGTACTCTTCCTTGCAGACCGCACTTCGCTTGTGAAACAGGCGCATGATTCGTTTCAGGAGCATTTACCGGACTACCCGCGCTCGGTCATATCGGATTCCGCGCTCAAGGGAAGTCCAAATGCTCGCATCTCCTTTTCGACATACCAGACGATGATCAACAAGATTGACGGCGCGGAAAAGGAGTTCACCGCCGGACGCTTCGATCTCGTGGTCGTTGACGAGGCGCACCGGTCCATCTTCAACAAGTATGGTGCGATATTCAAGTATTTCGATGCGCTTCTCGTGGGGCTCACCGCCACGCCACGAGGCGAAGTGGACAAGAACACCTATTCGCTCTTCCAATGCGAGAGCGATGTCCCGGACTTTGACTATTCGATGGAGCAGGGATTCAAGGACGATGTTCTCAAGCCCTATCGGGTTGTCTCGCGGACGAGCCAAGTCTTAAGTCGCGGCATCACCTACAGGGAATGTTCCGACGAGGAGAGGAAACAACTCGATGAGGCGTTTAATGATGAACCGCCGGACGAGATCGCAGCAAGCCGTATCTTCAATACGGTGTACAACCAAGATACAGTCGACAAAGTCATCGACGAGGTGATAGAGCGGGGCCTTAAGGTCGATGGCGGGGAAACAATCGGCAAGACGATTATCTTTGCTTACAACCATAGGCACGCCGACCTCATCGTGAAGCGTATAAAGGAACGCTATCCGCATGATGACGATTGGTGCCAGCTGGTAGATAACTACGTAAACTATGCTGACACGCTCGTCGAGAAGTTCAAGCACGATCCAAAGTTCCGCATCGCTGTCTCCGTCGATATGCTCGATACGGGGATTGATGTGCCGGAAATTCTGAACCTCGTGTTCTTCAAGCCGGTCAGGTCGCGCATCAAGTTCATTCAGATGATTGGACGCGGAACGAGACCGTGCAAGAACGTCTTTGCCCCGGGCAAGGACAAGACGGAGTTTCGCATCTTCGACTACTGTGACAATTTCAAGTTCTTCGGGCAGCAGAAGCCTGAAACGGAAGCGGCAAAGGCGCTCTCCATTTCGCAGCAGGCCTTCGCGGCGCGAGTTGGGATTCTCGTTGAGTTGCAGAAGGCCCAGAACAGGCAGTTCCAGTTCAACAAGGACTATCATGCGGAATTGCAGAAGGAGTTGCATGGGCAGGTCCTGAAGCTTAAGGACGAAGCCCATTCTTGCCGCATACAGGTGCGGGAGATGATGCCGCACATAGACCGCTTTTGCGCTTCGGAGTCCTGGCAGTGCATATCCGAGGTGCAGATGGCGGAAATCAACCGTTATGTCGCCCCTCTTGTCGATGGAGGAGAAGGGGATGACATTCGCACGAAGATGTATGACCTTCGGATGCTCCGCATCCAGCTCGCAATTCTTGTGAACGGTGGATTGACGAAGAAGGTCATGAAAGATGTGGAAGCTGTCGTCGCGATGGCAAAAATCCTCATGACAAAGTATTCCATCCCTGAAGTTGAGGCTAAGAGCGAAGACATCGAGGCGCTTGCAGACGAGTTGTTCTGGAAGGAGCCGACTCTTGAAGCAGTCGAGAAGTGGCGGCGGAAGTTGCGCGACATCATGAAGTATGCAAGCGGAGATGGCGAGCGCGCCGTTTTTGTAGACATAGAGGATGTGATTAAGCCGGGCGATCCCATTGACATTGGAATCGAGTTCAGAACATATCGGCAGAAGGTAATCGACTATTTGCGGGAGAACTGGAGCCTCCCGGTCGTTGAGAAGATACAAAAGCTGGAACCATTGACGAACGACGACATGGCGGAGCTTGAAGATATTCTCTGGCACAAGCTCGGCAGCAAGACCGATTATGACGGCGAAGACTATCCAGGCAGTCTTGCTGGATTCGTGCGAAGCCTTGTAGGACTTGACCAGGAGGCGGTCAACGAGAAGTTCGGTCAATATCTCACAGGAACCGTTTTCAACTCCAGCCAGCAGGAGTTTATCAAGATGGTGATAAACTATGTCCGCGAGAATGGCGAAATAACTCGCAATGACCTCGTGAATTCCTATCCGTTCAAGTTCCTGCATCCTGTCCAGCTTTTCGGCGACAAGATGCCGATTCTTCTTGATGTAATTTCGAAGCTTGAGCATTTGGTTGCGACGGCTGCATAACTACAAACTCACCAGTAGGAGGAGATGTGATGATTCCCAGTTCAGAATTCAAACCCAAGTCTGGGTATGTCTACGTTGTTACGAACGAATGTTTAAAGCTTGTTAATGCAAAAGGCATATTCCGTGGCAGAAAGGTAAAGGCGGTAAAAATCGGGAACGCCAAGGACTTTACTAATAGGCTCGGTTCCTTGAACACGGCCGTCTATGAGAACTTTGATTTTCACCTTGGGATCAAGACTGATGATGTGGTTGGTCTTGAGGGGCTTATCCATACTGCGCTTCAGGACTATAGGATATATACGCGAGACGGTAATAAAACAGAGTTTTTCGCGTGCCCTCTTGAGGAGGTCATTTTTAGAATAAAAAAATTAATTTCCCGTGGGCACAAAGAGAATGTGGAAGAGTATAAGGGGGGTAAAGTAATAGGGCGACATGGTGCCGGGATTCGTGCAAACATCGAACGTCAGCAATTAAGACGCAAAAAAGCCATGACATTGGCTACGGACAAAGCAAAATGCGCAAGAGATGATGTACACAAAAAAGGGCGGGCGTTGCCGTTCTCATTTGCGAGTGTCGGGATATCCGTTGGGAGCGATTTGGTCTTCATGCCTACTGGTTCTGTAGTGAAGGTAGTTGACGGGAAGAATAAAATATCATTTGACGGTAATCAGTATTCGCTTTCTGGTTTCTGCAAACAGTTCATGCCCAATAGAAGTCCATCTGGGGCATATCAAGGTCCCAAGTTCTTTTACTTTAAAGGGAAGGCGCTTGTGGACATCCGGAAGGATGTGGGGCGCTCGGGGAGTGAACCGAATAACGATATTGAACAGGGAGAACATTGGAAGGGCAAGACGCAACTTGCTAGACTTATCGCACGTCGTGGGGGGAATGAGGGAGCTTATGGTGGCATATTGCATTTGTTCAGTCGTAAGCGACCTTGTGGAGCGAACAGCAAATGGCGAGTGCCCCTTGAACACGCAGGCATTAAATTTGATACAAAAGACTATGTGGTAGATTGGTCTGTGGCAAATAATCCGTTATGATCGTGTTAGGCATCGGGGATGCTAGAGGGACAGCCCCCATTGATGGAGTAGAAATGGTGGAGTAGAGACTATGGCGATGCCGCAGAGAGACGATGCGATCGAGATATCCTGGAACAAATACAGTTTGTTCTAAAAAGAGGTACGCGCATGAATACGGACAAGTTCAAGAATGATCTGATGATTGGCGAGACGTCGTCAATTGAATTCAAGCGGTGCGGGAACGAGGTAGAACGCGATGTGTTCGAGTCGATCTGCGCGTTCCTCAACCGCTTCGGCGGCGACGTCTATCTTGGTGTGCTGAATGACGGAACGGTTGTGGGCGTGTCCGCCCAAAATGCCGCTGCGATGATGAAGAACATTGTCAACGTGGTCGGGAATCCGAATGCGTTCAAGCCATCGCCGTACATTGAGGTCGAGTCTTTCGCGTGGGACGGCAAGACGGTCATTCGCGTTCACGTGCCGGTCAGCGGCGACGTTCACTCCTACCACGGCGACATCTACGACCGCATGGGCGAGGTGGACGTGAAAATTCGGGCTACGGCCCAGATCGCCGATCTCTATATGCGCAAAAGGGGTATCTACACCGAGCGCGAGGTGTTCCCACAACTGAATCTTGACGACTTTCGTTTGGATCTGCTGCCGCTTGTGCGTCGGGAAGCGCAGAACCATTTGACGGATGGCAAGCGACATCCGTGGATGGATATGGATGACGAGGCACTTTTCCGTGCGTCGGGACTGATTGACGAAGACAACGCAACAAAGGAGACGGGCTTTAACTTGGCGGCGGTGCTGCTCTTGGGGAAGGACGAGACGTTGATGCGCATCTGTCCGCAGTACGAGACGGATGCGCTGTTGCGCGTCGTGAATGTCGATCGCTACGATGATCGGCGCATTGTTCGGACAAATCTGCTCGAAAGCTACGACGAGCTTTTGGAGTTTTCGCGCAAGCACCTTCCCGCTCCTTTCTTCCTTGAGGAAGACAAGCGGGTGAATCTACGTGAGATAATTGTCCGTGAGATGGTGGCAAACCTGCTGATTCATCGAGAGTTCACAAGCTTGGATAAGTCGGAGTTTATCATTGAGCGCGACCGGATGTACACGTCGAATCCATGCAATCCCATGCAGGACGGACGGGTGACACCGGAGAATGTTCGCCCGCGTGCGAAGAATCCCATCATCGCAGGGTTCTTCCGGGAAATCGGCCGTGCGGACCGCCTCGGCTCGGGAGTCCGCAATCTTTACAAGTACAGTAAGGACTATGGCGGGGCTGATCCTGTCTTCATCGAGGGCAATAACTTTGTCATATCCGTTTCGCTGAAAAAGCTGGATTCCATTCGCTTCCCGTTTGGAAAACCGCACATTGGGGAAGGAAAACAGCCGATTGGAGGTGAAAAACAGCCGATTGAAACAAAGAAACCGCACATTGGGGATGAAAAACCGCACATTGGGGATGAAAAACCGCACATTGAAGGTTTGTTAAGCGGATTGGGCCTTACCCGCCCTACAGAAGAAAACATACTCAAGCTCTTTCAGCGATTTGGGGAGGGCGAGATTTTTGGGCGGCATGAAGTTCGTGATACAACAGGTCTTCAGGATCGTGCGTCAAGTGCTTTGATAGGGCAAATGCTCCGCCATCGTCTCCTTGATACCGTGAAAGGGCGTGGCAAGGGCAAGTATCGCTTCCGTTCCGAGTTTTCGGGCGCTAACCCTTAAGGGATGATAGAGGTCCCCATCGGTGGAGTAAAAAGGACGGAGTAGAGACTATGGCAATGCCGCAGAGAGACGATTCGCCTACGCCAAGGCTACGGAGGACAGGCACGATAGAGGCAATCAAGCGACAGCCGGCGGAGAAGAAGGCCGCCGAGGAAAAAAGAAGGCCGAGGCGCGTGCCCGCGTCGCGTATCGTCGGAAGCAAAGGCAGGGAGCGTGGTACAGATCGCAACGCTGCCCGCCGACCAGCAGGAACCGGCGAGGAAGGAATGGGCGAAAGTCCTGCGGCCGTTCAAGCGCCGCGAGCCGTGGCTGTGACCGGATGCGGTGAAGGTGTGAATGTGGTATAATTTCAGCAAGCGAGGAAAGCGCCTCATCGCCGCAGGCGTCAAATGCGCCTCATTGAAACAAACTTGAAAGGAGTTAAAATGGAAACGAAAAGACAGACAGGTTGTTCGAGAAGGGATTTTCTGATCGGGGCCGCGGGACTCGGCATCGCCGCCGGCGGATGCCGCACCGCCGGAGGTCTCTTCGACTTCACCGATGGTGCCCCGATGCACGGTTTCGCCGCGCCGAAGCTGCCGACCATCCGCGTCGGCGTCGTCGGCATGGGCGGACGCGGCAAGCACTTCCTCAAGCGCGCGCAGCTGATTCCGGGAATCGTCGTGACGGCGATCTGCGACAACGTGCCGAAAAAGGTCGAGGCGTCGAAGCGCATTCTCGCCGACGCGAAGAAGCCGCCCGTAAGGGAGTATCTCGGCGAAGAGGCGTGGAAGGCGCTCTGTGAGGATCCGAACGTGGACGTGGTGTACAACACGACGCCGTGGTCGCTCCACGTGCCCGTGCAGCTCGCGGCGATGCGCGGCGGCAAGCACGTGTTCACCGAAGTGCCGAGCGCGTTCACGGTCGACGAGTGCTGGGAGCTTGTCGAGACGAGCGAGAAGACGCGTCGCCATTGCATGCAGCTCGAGAACTGCTGCTACGGGGAAGTGGAAATGCTGACCTTCAACCTGGCGAGGCTCGGGATGCTGGGCAAGCTCACGCACGCCGAAGGCGCGTACATCCACGACCTGCGCGGCATGTCGCGGTCCGAATGGCCGGGAAGCGAATGCTGGCGGTTCGACGAGAACCGCGATCACGGCGGCAACCGCTATCCGACGCACGGACTCGTGCCGCTCTGCCTGACGTTCGACGTGAACCGGGGCGATCGCCTCGACTACCTCGTTTCGCTCGACTCCGCGCAGGAGAACTTCAAGGCGTACATGGAGGCCTACCTTAAGCCGGACAATCCGCGCCGTTCTGCGAAGATGAAGATGCACGACATGAACTCCACGCTCATCCGGACGGCGAACGGCCGCTCGATCCTAGTGCAGCACGACGTCGCCTCGCCGCGTCCGTACACGCGCATCCAGCTCGTCAGCGGCACGAAGGGCACGATCTGCAACTATCCCCTGCGCATCGCGCTCGAGGAGAAACCCGGCGACGGGAAGGCGCACAAGTGGTGTGACGAGAAGCGCACGGCCGAGATCCTGCAGAAATACCGCCACCCGCTCTGGAAGACGATGGGAAAGCTCGCCAAGCGTGCGGGCGGACACGGCGGGATGGATTTCATCATGGACATGCGCTGGGCCTACTGTCTCCAGCAGGGGCTCCCGCTCGACATGGACGTTTACGACCTTGCGGCGACGTGCTGTCTCTGCGAGCTGACGGAAAAGTCATCCACCCACAGGTCGATGGCCTGCGACATCCCCGACTTCACGCGCGGCGCATGGCGCACGAACAAGCCGCTGGGAATTGTGGATATCGACCTTCAGAAGATGGGCTTCACGCAGGATCGGTCAGCTCACGCTTGAGGCCGGCGCGGCGATTAGGCGTTGCGGATGATCTTGACGCCGGAGACGATGCGTTTCTTCGTGGAGAAGGCGATGCCTATGAGCCTTCTGATATTTGGAAACAACTATTTAAAACAACTTGCCTTTGGCGCGCGGGCTAACTCGCCCGCGCCCATTTGCCGATCCTCAAACTACCACAATTCTGAATGTTCAAGGTGTGCCCGAAGGATCATGTTGTTCTTGAAAGTTGTCATGGTTGTTTCCAAGTCCTAATACGAATGGGTGAAAAACGCAGATGCGCCCTCAACTGAAGCTTTTGAATTGCATACGGCTTTGCAAGGGCGGCAGATATTTGGTATCATATATGCGCAACGGGCGGTTCGGAACTGCGCAGTTCCGAACTGAAACGTTCGGCCATGAAGAAAGGAAAACCTGGAATGAAATTTTTTGACAGGCAAAAGGAAATCGCCAAGTTGAGGGAAATACGTGACAGGTCGCGCAACGGCGCTTGTTGGACGATCCTCACCGGGCGCCGGCGTGTGGGCAAGACATCTCTTGTGACGAACGCCTTTGGGGACGGACCTTATCTGTATCTTTTCGTTACCCGTTCCGCCGAAGCCGATCTCTGCGACGGTTTCAAGTCGCGCATAGAGGCGTTCACCGGCAGGTCGATTCCCGGCAAGGTGCAGAAATTCTCGGATCTGTTTCGCTACATCCTTGAACTTGCCGCCGATCGTCCCGTCACCGTGGTGATTGACGAGTTCCAGGATTTCTTCCGGGTTAATCCGTCAATATTTGGAGAGATGCAGCGGGACTGGGACGAGCTTTCTGGAAACGCGAAGATCAATCTCGTGACCATGGGCAGCATCAACACCCTGATGAACAAGATATTCAGGGACAAGTCCCAGCCACTGTATGGCCGCGAGACGGACAGGATGAAGCTCCGCCCGTTCTCGGTCGCCACGCTGAAGGACATCCTTGCGCACTATCATCCGAAATGGAGGAAAGACGATCTGCTTGCGCTATGGACATTCACGGGAGGCGTCGCCAAGTACGTATCGCTGCTCATCGACCGCAAGGCGTATTCCATCGCAGACATGATAGATGTCATGGTGGAGGAGGACTCGTACTTCCTGG
>Ga0256407_10004467_pt1 | contig 23312 bp, 18 predicted proteins | sample RumenRJG_04DNA_FD_193489 | JGI IMG/M metagenome (GOLD analysis project Ga0256407, IMG submission 193489) | Bovine rumen microbial communities from Lethbridge, Alberta, Canada - RJG_04 | ecosystem: Host-associated > Mammals > Digestive system > Stomach > Rumen | place: Canada: Alberta... | reverse complement strand
TCGATGAATTGACAATTTATACCTATGGTGTAAGTTAATTGACATTTTGGATTGAAAGTGTAAGTTACTTTACATTTGACGGATATATTGCAAATTGTTTTTACACGAGATTTGTATTATGATAACATCAACGAAATCAAAAAAAATTTAAATAAACTTTTTTAAGGAGATGTTTTTCGATGAAAGAAAAAAATGTAAAGGGTATCATAGGTTTGAGTTTTGGTTTGGTTGCGATTGCATGTGCGGTGCTTTCTGCCATTCCGATGACAAGTCTTACGGGTATGGGACTTGACGGAAAAATGTCATTTTTTGGCAATATAAACATCATATTTGCATTGTGTACGGTTATTGCCTCTGTCATTGCCATCGTATTCGGAGCAATGTCAAAGAAAGATGCCGATAAGCCGGGTCCGAGAAAATCGGGTGTTGTAATTGGAATTCTTTTTGTTCTCATAGGCTTGACTTCTTTTGGTACGACAAGTGCTCTTTCAACATTTACCGAATATATCAACAGCGAAGGCAAAACAGGCGTTATTGCAGAGAGTATCAAGGAAAATCCCGAACAGCAGGAACAGATAAATGAACTTATTAAGGCATGGAGCGACAGTGTCAAATAAAAGTTATTGGCATATCAAAATGAATCGCCCTATGTCATTGCGAGCGAAGCGAGGAATCTTTGAAAGATTCTTCGTCACTTCGTTCCTCAGAATGACAAAAGGAAATTTTTAGTGACGTTTACTAAGTATTGAGTTCGCATTTTCATATTTTCTCATTTGACAATACGAATACCAAGTGATATAATAATCATGCAGACAGGGGAGCTTGTGGACAGGCTGAGAGGAAGTTTTATTAACTTCGACCCTTTTACCTGATGCGGATAATGCCGCCGTAGGAAGTGTGATTATGCATTTTTGAGGGACATTCTCTGTGAGGGTGTCCCTTTATTTTTTGCCTTTTTCGGGCAGTTAAAAGGAGGTATCAAAAAAATATCCTTGCAGGACAGAAGGGGAGCTCCTTGTGTTCGTTGATTTTTTTGCGATGGGAAGCCGTGTTTCGGCGTGAGAGGGAAAAATTGATTTCCGACCGTGCGGGTATTTTCATATCCGTATAAATTAACGAAAAGAAGGAATTTTTTATGAAACACAAAAGCAATCTTTTAAATCTGGCAGTCATGGCATTTATGATAGCTCTGGGAGTGGTCATTTCTCCCATACTTCGCTTTGAGGGAATGTGTCCCATGGCTCATTTTATCAACATCACCTGTGCAGTGCTTTTAGGTCCGTGGCATTCGCTTATTTGTGCCGTCGCAATAGGCATTATCCGCATGATATTTATGGGTATCCCTCCGCTTGCTCTGACGGGTGCAATATTCGGTGCATTTTTGTCGGGCATTTTTTACAGGCTCTCAAAAGGAAAAATCATATGTGCCGTTCTTGGAGAGATAGTCGGCACGGGCATTATCGGTGCAATCGTGTCTTATCCCGTTATGACGTATATATGGGGAAAAACAGGTCTTACATGGTTCTTTTATGTACCGTCATTTATATGCGGAACTCTCATAGGCGGAAGTATCGCCTTTGTATTCCTCAAGAAATTGGCAAATACAGGTTTGCTCAAAAAATTCCAGAATATGCTCAATGCAAAAGCCTATGATGATAACACGGGTATTCTCGGAAATGCTTTATCTATTTGTGCTTTGGGAGTGATTGTCTATCTCGTCATAAGCATCTTGACAAGCATTTTCAATATCGGCTCGACACTCTGGACAATCATTGCTTTTTCTTCTATGGGGGCTTTCATTTTGGCAGGTCTTGTATATTACATCGTTAAAACTCTCCAAAATAAAACGGTAAAGGCTGATACTCAATGAATTCGGTTGAAATCAACGTTGTCAGAAACAGCGTATATGAAAAAAAGCCCTTGATACACTGCATTACAAATCCAATATCCATCAATCAGTGTGCCAATGCGGTGCTTTCGGCAGGGGCAAGACCTATCATGGCGGAACACCCTCTTGAAGTGGCTGAAATCACACAAACAGCGTCTGCACTCATGTTAAATATTGCCAATATAACAGATGTGCGTATGAAATCCATAAAAACAGCCTCCGAAACTGCAAAAAAATACAATATCCCGTCGGTTCTCGATATTGTGGGAATATCATGTTCACAGCTCAGAAGAAATTATGTGCATGAACTGCTTGATATACATATCCCGACTGTCATAAAAGGAAATTACTCGGAAATATGTGCATTGTCAGATGATGAGTACAGGAGTGCGGGAGTGGATTCCCACTCCTCCGCAACATTCCAAAAAACACTCAATTCAGCCGTATCTTCTGCACAAAAATACAATACGGTTATCCTTGCAAGCGGTAAAAGCGACATTGTCACAGACGGAAAAAGAGTTGCATATATTCACAACGGCTCTCCACGTCTTGCGGAAATAACGGGTACAGGCTGTATGCAGGGGGCGTTAACGGCTGTATATCTTTCAGCGTCAGACGGCTTTCAATCGGCAGTTACCGCCTGCATTGTAATGGGTATATGCGGAGAATTAGCCTCCTGTAAGGAGGGAACGGGAAGTTTTTACACAGCACTTCTTGACTCGCTTTCTCTTTTGAGAAATGCCAATATTGAAAAATATATGAGAGTGGAGGAACTGACACTTGAAAAAATTTGATACAAGCTTGTATTTTATCACAGATAGTACGGGATTGGAAGAAAATGTATTTCTTTACAAAGTGGAGCAGGCTCTTTCGGGCGGTGTCACTATCATGCAAATTCGTGAGAAAAACAAATCTACAAGGGAATATATGCACCTTGCGGAAAAAGTGCATGAAATTGCCGTAAAATACGGTGTTCCGCTGATAATTGACGACAGAATTGACGTTGCGATGGCAATCAATGCGGAGGGCGTACATCTCGGTCAAAGTGATATGCCCGTGAATACGGCAAGGAGAATTTTGGGCGAAAATATCATAATAGGGGCTACAACGAAAACTGTCGAGCAGGCTTTGGAAGCCGTCAAAAACGGTGCAGACTATCTCGGAGTAGGTGCGATATATCCCACGACTACGAAAGTAAAAACCGTTTTGACATCTGTTGACACTCTCAAAGATATATGTCATGCGGTAAGTATTCCCGTAAATGCAATAGGCGGTCTTAACAAGGACAACTGCAATATCCTTGAAAATACGGGCATTTCGGGAATATGTGTGGTTTCGGCTATTATGAAAAGTCCCAACCCCAAAAAAGCCGCAATCGAACTCAGACAAATCAGTGAAAGACTGAAATTATCAGTTTAATAAAAAGCGTTCAATCGGGGACACCACTTTTTAACGCTATACAAAAATAATGCAGAATTTTCTTGAAAGGAAGATTGTAACATGAAAACAGCATTATCAATCGCAGGAAGCGACTCCTGCGGAGGTGCCGGAATCCAGGCGGATATCAAAACAATGACTTTAAACGGTGTATATGCCATGAGTGCCGTGACGGCTCTCACGGCTCAGAATACTACCGGTGTTTCGGCTATCCTCGAAGCTGATGCGGATTTTCTCGAAAAAGAGATAAATGCCGTATTCGAGGATATTTTCCCCGACGCAGTCAAGATAGGCATGGTTTCTTCATCGGCACTTATTGAAGTAATCGCTCAAAGGCTGAAATTTTATCAGGCTGAAAATATTGTAGTTGACCCTGTCATGGTAGCCACAAGCGGTGCAAGGCTGATAAATGACAGTGCGATAAATACTCTTAAAGAAAAACTTCTCCCCATAGCCGATGTCATTACCCCGAATATACCTGAAACGGAGGTGCTTTCGGGAATGAAAATTTCCGATAAAGATGACATGGAAAAGGCGGCTGTTTCGATAGGAGAGAAATTTAAATGTGCCGTTCTCGTAAAGGGCGGTCACAGTATCAATGATGCCGATGATATACTTTATTCCAACGGAAAAATTACGTATTTCAAGGGAAAAAGAATTGACAATCCCAATACACACGGCACAGGCTGTACACTTTCTTCAGCGATTGCCGCCAATCTTGCAAAGGGATATTCTCTCGAAAAGTCCGTTGAAAGAGCCAAAGAGTATATATCGGGGGCACTCGGGGCTATGCTCGATTTGGGCAGAGGTTCGGGACCTATGAACCATGCTTTTGACCTTAAAGGCAAATTTGCCGAATAAGAAAAAATTTGATAACCGAAAGGATAATTATTTTATGAGAAACTATAAAACACAGATGGAAGCCGCTAAAAAGGGAATTATCACTCCCGAAATGAAAACAGTTGCCGAAAAGGAGTATAAAACTCCCGAAGAAATCATGAATTCCGTTGCTAAGGGGGAAGTTTGCATACCGTGCAATATCAACCACAAATCCATATCGGCAGAGGGTATCGGGGCAGGCTTGAGGACAAAAATCAATGTCAATCTCGGCATTTCGGGCGACTGCAAGAATTATGACGTTGAAATGCAGAAAGTAGATATGGCTTTGAAATTCGGTGCGGAAGCCATCATGGATTTGAGCAACTACGGCAAAACCAATACTTTCAGACAGGAGCTTATTAAAAAATCCCCTGCCATGATAGGTACTGTTCCTATGTATGACGCTATCGGCTATCTTGAAAAGGATTTGCTTGAAATTACTGCCGAAGATTTTCTGAAAGTAGTCCGTGCCCACGCTGAGGAGGGTGTTGACTTCATGACTATCCATGCAGGCATAAACAAACGTGCTGTTGAGGCTTTCATGCGTGACAAGAGGAAAATGAATATCGTTTCCCGTGGAGGCTCACTTCTTTTTGCATGGATGATGATGACAGGAAATGAAAATCCTTTTTATGAATATTATGATAAAGTTCTTGACATACTCGAAGAATTTGACGTAACCATCAGTCTTGGCGACGCTCTCAGACCGGGTTGTATAGATGACGCAACAGACGCAGGGCAAATATCGGAATTGATTGAACTGGGTGCTTTGACGGAGAGAGCATGGGCGAGAAATGTACAGGTAATGGTGGAAGGTCCCGGACACATGGCTATGAATGAAATTGCGGCTAATATGAAACTGCAAAAACGTATATGCCACAATGCACCGTTTTATGTTCTCGGTCCTCTTGTAACGGACATATTCCCCGGATATGACCATATTACATCAGCGATAGGCGGAGCGATTGCGGCAGCGTCGGGAGCGGATTTCCTGTGTTATGTAACGCCTGCCGAACATCTCAGACTGCCCGATATAAATGACGTAAAAGAAGGCATTATCGCCAGCAGAATAGCCGCCCATGCCGCAGACATTGCAAAAGGAATTCCTCATGCAAGAGATAAGGACAATGAAATGGCTGAGGCAAGACATCAGGTGGACTGGGATAAAATGTTTGAGATAGCCGTTGACGGAGAGAAAGCAAAGGCATATTTTGAAAGCACTCCGCCTGCCGACAGGCATACTTGTTCCATGTGCGGCAAGATGTGTGCGGTAAGAACGACCAATATGATACTCGAAGGCAAAAAAGTCGAGTTTTGTACCGAAAAATAATAAGTAAACGACAAAATAAATCGCCCTATGTCATTCCGAGCGAAGCGAGGAATCTTTGAAAGATTCTTCGTCACTTCGTTCCTCAGAATGACAAAAGGAAATTTTCAGTGACGTTTACTATATAGATGAGCAAATTTATAAATTATTTGTGCATTTTTCAGATTTGACCATTATAAAACAAACCGCCCGAAAATTTTACTTTTCGAGCGGTTTTCAATATTATTTTGAGTTTACTTTTCAACCGTAACCGTGAATTCCGCATTGTAGAATATAACCTATTTCCGGTATGTCCCCGATTTTAACTTCTGCCCCATCGGGGCAAAAGTTATTAAAGTGGTTCAGATAAAAAAATCACATTTTTATTTTACATAAACTACAAAAAATAGATATTTTTTTAAATTTGTTGACATTGTTATTGCAAAAGATTGATTTTTGTTTATTATATACTATGGGATATATTAAAAATTGTTGCAATGTTATATTGTCTAAAAGTGTCCTATATGATAAAATTTACATAATTATTTTTCTTTAAAAAAACTAAAAGTAAAATTCTGATGTGAATTTTTAATAGAGGTATCAAACATGAGAACTAAAAAATACTTAAGATATTTATCATTGGTTGTAGTTTTTTCAATGGTATTTTGTATCATTTCACCAATGGCGACTTACAATGCGGAAAATGAAGAAATATCGGCAAGTGAAGATTTACTGTCAGTCGAAGATTTGCCGATAATTGAAGATGTTCGAGTAAGCGAATATAGTATAACGGAGTATAGTATGCCGGAGCCGGACACCTACTTCCCCGAAACCGCAATAGAAATATCCGAAAGTGAAAAGCTGAGTGTATATGAGAATGATACTATTATCATATACAACTATGAGCAGCTGCTCAAAATATGCAGTAATACACCGTTACTGAAAACTTATAAAAAGTTATAAAAACAACTTTTATGTTCCATTCCTTGTTCACTGTGTCCATTTTTGATAATAAATCTACTCATGTTTGATATGACACTCCAAAGGCGTAAATTCCCCACTAACGTATGGGTACATATTAACGACATTTGTTTTTGCTATGCCGTTAATCCATAATATCTCATCAGATTAACACTTGCCTGATAATCTCTGTCAACAGTGTTTTCGCAATTATCACAATGATATACTCTATCGGATAATTTCAGATTTTTCTTGATACTTCCACAACAAATACATTTTTTGCTTGACGGATAATATCTGTCTGCCGTGACAAACTCAATATTATTCCATTGGCATTTATACTGTATCTGCCTGTAAAATTCATAGAAGCACTGTTCCTGTACGGCTTTGGCTAAATGTTTATTTTTCATCATGCCTTTGACATTCAAATCTTCCATCACAATAAACTTTGGCTGTCGGTTTACTATTTCAGAAGTGGCTTTATGAATATGGTCATGACGAATGTTCGTTAATCTGTGAGTTGTTTTTAAAAGCTGTTTTTCGCTTTTTATAATATTGCGTGTTTTACAATAACATACCTCTTTCTTATTTTTTGAATATTTTTTAGATATTCTGCGTTGCAATCTACGCTTTTTCTTTTTTAGTTTTTTGACTTTTGCAGTTTTATTTATGTTTTTATACTCTTTTGTGTCCGAGCATACAGCAAGCGTTTTTATCCCAATATCAATTCCGATACCATCATTCAATGGCTTACTTGTATTCTCATTAACTTCAATGCCTACTGAAATATACCAATTTATGCCGTCAAATGTCACTCTCGGATTTGAATATTTTACACCTACAGGTATTCTGCCTTTTTCCGCAAGCCTTATATGATTGAATTTCTGTTTGGTTGCTTTTCTGCTTGTTGTCAGCTTTTCAAGTTTTACATGGGTATCAGTAAAGCTGATTTTATCCGTATCAACATAAAAACTTGGCTTAGATTTTCTTCGGCTTTTGTAATTCGGAAACTCTGTAATTCCCTTAAAGAAATTCAGATAAGCATTACAGGCATCTTTTACAGCTTGTTTGGCTATATTGTTGCTGTAATTATTAAGCCACATAAACTTTTCGTGTGTTTGTTTCAATTCTGTCAGCCTTTTTCTCAATTCATAGTCGTTGATAAAGCCTTTATCACAATCATAATTTATCTGCTCATAATCAAGCACCCAATTATAAATAAATCTTGCCGTTCCCGCACATTCAAACAGTTTGGTTTTCTGCTTTTGGTTCGGACATAACATTACTTTTATAGTTTTTATCACACTTTTCACCACCTTTGGATTTAGTATAATATTCCGAAACTATAAAAGTCAACATATTTTTATAACTTTTTATAAAATCGTTTTAACTGTTAAAAGCCCCCTCAAAATCGCCGTATTTTGAGCTCGTACACGCAATCTGAAAAAATATCAAAATAAAAGACCGTCTAATTAAATACCAAACAAGCCGTCTGAAATATAAAAATTTCGGGCGGCTTTTAATACTACTTGGAATATATTTATTTTGATACGAAAAATAGCCGCAAAAGATCAATATAATCTTCATGCAGCTGATTTCATTCCCATTTTACAACTATTTTCAGCTACGGTGAAGTACTCGCCACCTATAGAGGCAGGAGCTTCCTTTAATCCACCCAACCTTGCAGAGGATTTCATTTTACAGGCATCATTTTCCAAGACTATGGATTTTTATGAGACAAACCCTTCCCGTACTCCCTACGGTACTGCTGCCTTACGAACAACTTTTGGAAACCTTATATATGTATTTTGGTAACATATCTTGATGTTGTCAAGGAAAAAGTCAGCCCTTATGGGCTGGCGGCAATTCATCCCTATCTGCGTTTTGCTTAGAAGTTAGGAATTAACTAACTGATTCAATCAGCATTATTTTCAGATATCTTACCATCCCTGATATATAATTTTCTGCCGCAATAGTCAGCAACATGTTCGTCATGAGTGATAACCACAAGTGTAGTGCCATTATCCTGATTAAGCTGTACAAGAAGCTTCATAATGTCATCTCTTGTTTCGGCATCGAGAGCACCTGTAGGTTCATCTGCAAGTATTATCTCCGGATTGGTCACAAATGCTCTGGCAATGGATATTCTTTGACGCTGACCTCCAGAAAGCTGATTTGCCTTTTTATTTGACTGATCCTTAAGACCTACCATGTCAAGTGCCTTCAGAGCTTTTTCCTGCATTTCCGAATATTTGCAATCTTTATTGAAATAGAGAGGAAGCATGACGTTTTCGAGAACCTTTTTGTGGTCAAGCAATGAAAAATCCTGCATGATGAATCCGATTTTTTCATTTCTGAGCTTGGCAAGCTGTGTATCTTTAAGATCACTCACTGAGGTTCCATCGATTTTGTAAGCTCCACTGTCAAAATTATTCAAAAGTCCCATTATATGCAGCAGTGTTGACTTGCCAGCTCCAGATTTACCGAGTATCGCTACCCTTTCTTTATCAGCTATACTGATATTTATATCTTTGAGAACATGCAGCGTATTGCCTTTTGATTTGTAATACTTATTCAAATTGCATATTTCAATCATTTTGATTTCTCTCTTTCTTTTTGTTACTATCTGTTCGTTTTTTATTCTTGAAACCGTTAGTAATATCAATTAGTCCTTTTTCTGTACATTTCGATAGGTGTATTTTTCATCATCAGCAGGAATGGGATCAATGATCCTATAACCGTTATAAGAATAACATATCCGAATACTGCAATTATCGAAAGACTATCGAAATATGCTTGTGAATATATTTCTATTTCATTTGCTACAACATATTGTCTGTAAAGAATATAGCCTGATGCTATGAGTGCAGATATGAGACCTATTGACAAGATGCCTGATATCATTATTCCAAAGCTCTTTTTCCTGCTGCATCCGCACAGGTAATATATATAGTGTTCATTCATATTTTTTCTGACCATGAGAATGACCATTATAAGCATTGACAGCGTTGAAAACGCAATGTACATGACCGTTGAGGGCATTTTTTCCGATATGGCATCCCATACAGCTTCATTGGTATATTTTACCACATCATCTACATTGAAATATGCAGGAACAAGTGAACCCTCAGAGTACTGTCCGATAAAGTCGAGATATTCTTTTATTTCGTCCTGAGAAGCGTTGTTCCTGAATCTGACGATGAAATTGTCATCAACGAACATATGTTCCAGATAGAAATCCGTGAATTGCTTTTTTGACAGTTCATTGTCAAGGAGAAAAACAGAATTTGAAGTAAAAAGAGCCTCATTCTGTGCAAATGCCTCAACATCACTCGCAGCACCGCCAAGCTGAAAATTGTAGTATGGAGCTGAAACCTTTCCTATGACATGGACTTTGACCTTATAATCAGGCTGGTCGTTGATATCATACATCTGTATCTCTATATCGTCACCGACACGGACACTGCTGTAATTATATCCGCACACTACTGCATTCGGATATTCGCTTTTCTGTGTAGCCGCATCAAACCACGTACCGGAAGAAAGAGGATATTTGAAGGCTCTGTATGTATTTTCGCTTCCGAAGCATATTTTCAGAGTATCATCCGTATAAACGTCATATGTACCGCCGAGGTAAGAATATCCGTATACATCCTCCACTGCAGGATAAGTTTTTGATTTTTCAAAAAAATTTATATCCACCATTTTCAGCATTTTTTCCAAAAAAGTCTTATTATATTCGTCTATATTTTTTTCGGCAAGCTCTTGATTTTCAAGCTGATAGTTGATAAGAAACGAATTATAGACCTGAACATATATAGCATTTTTGAAATAATCACTGTTTATGTAGCTTGCAGACATTATGTTATATCTGAAAAAAGCCAGATGGTCAGACATCATAATAAGGCTTAATCCAAGTATGGTTATAAGACAAAGTGTTTTAATAATGTTTCCCGAAAAGAAAAAAGAAAACAGTTTTATCTTTTTCAAATTAAAATTCCCCCAATATGAATATAAACATACAGAAAAGTATTTCTGTATGTTTATAGTATATTTTGTATATATTTATTATATTATAGTTGGAGGTATTTGTCAATTATTATTTATTTTTATAGCCTGCAGCATAAACTTTCAAAGTGTCCTGGATGAAAGGTGTATATGCTGATCTGCTTGTAAATTTCTGACCAACGCCTGTGATCTTCACGATTTTATCGGTAGTTCCTACTGTTACCCAAGGTGTTTCAGTCCAGCCTGTCTTCTGACCTGTAAAGCCGCAAGCCTTACTAGCTACCTTGCCTTTTGAGTTAATGTATGTAACTGTGCATTTGCAACGACCTTTCAGGCTACCTGCATTGTAGTGTGTGCCGCCTCTTTCAGGATGACCGTTGTAGTTAGGATCATAAAGATTCTGGAGCCAACTCATATCACTTGCTGAATAGTAAGCTGTTTTCCAACCGAACCAACCACTTGCAGGCTGAATAGAACCCACATTCATATCTCTGTTGTTGTAAGTTGTTGCATTTGCTGACATAGCTGAAGCACCTGCTGCTACTGTTGCTGTAAGAAGGAGAGCTGCGATTTTGTTAACGATACCTGACTTTTTCATTTTAAAATACCTCTTTCATTTATTAATTTTTTATTAATCTATTGTTCATAATTTTAATTTTTCCTGAACTTGTTTACAAGCTCATTATATACCCCAAAACCCGCAATATCAACGGTTTTTTGCGATTTTCCAAACTTTGTAGGTTCTTATAAAAAAGAACAAATTATGAACAAGGTTTATAGTTATTTACAATAAATTTACAATGTATTCATATTTTATACATATTTTCACTATGCAATTATTGTGCTATTTTGAACAATTTCTATGCTATATTTCTGTGACAATTTCCAATAGCCTGCCTTCAATGGAATCTATCACGAAAAAAATAACTATAAATGAGCAAATCTGAAAAATGCACAAACAACTTGTCATTCTGAGCGTAGCGAAACATTTTTGAAATATGTTTCGTCACTTTGTGTTTCAGAATGACAAAAAAATTTTCATTGACGTTTAATATATAGCTCCAAAAAATTTTTGAAAATTTTTTTGAATTTTATGCCCCTGTGTGTCAGTCGGAGTTGTTATTATAATCGAAAGCACTTGAAAATGAAAAAAAATCTCGGGAGGCAAAAACGGTGGACGAAGAAAAACTTGCCGAAAGGCTTATGAAAGGTGACCAGAAAGCCCTTGAAGAAGTCACAAGAAAATATACTCCCTTGGTATCAACGATAATCTCAAATATCTCTGCAGGATGTTTCAGTGTTGAGGATATCGAGGAAACTACATCAGATACCTTCATCACTCTCTGGTACAACAAAGAAAAGATACAGCCCGACAAGCTCAAAGGCTTCATCTGCTGTATTGCCAAAAACAAGGCTAAAAACAAGGTCAAAAGCAATCAGCGTCATCAGGATGCCATCAGTATTGAGGGAATGGAGTTCGAGGACACTCTGAATGTATCCGAAAAGATAGAGGACAAATTCATATCGGAGGCACTCAGAAATGCCCTTGACGAGATAGGCGAGCCTGACAGGGAAATTATTATCAGACACTATTATTACTATCAGTCCTCAACGGTCATATCCGAAAAAATGCAGATGAACAGTGAAACAGTCAAGTCACGCATCAAACGTGCAAAAGACAAGCTCAAAAAAATATTAACGGAAAGAGGCTGGGCAAAATGAAAAAGAAATTTGTTTTTGACTCAATGGAGTCGGATTTCTCGGACATCAAGGAAGAAACAATTATTGAAAATACAGGTGTAAATACAGAAAGGGTAGTGAAGACAGTCATGGAAGCAACAACAGCTAAAAAAATCAGACGTTTTACAAAAAGAGGTATCATCGGACTTGCCGCAGCAGTTGCAGCAGCAGTAGTTATCAGTACAGTGTCAGTCGGTGCGGCAGGCGGATTCAACAAGGCTTTCGGAAATTGGTTTGCAGGTCAGCCAAAATACGGACTTTTTGCCGGAAGCAATGTTTCTGTAAAAAGCGATAAGCTGGATATAGATTTTCAGGGTATTGCAGGCGAGGATAATTTTGTCGGTGCTGTAATGGACATCAAAAGTAAAGACGGCAGTGCTTTCTTTGAAAAGAATGACGGCAATTATCTCATTTACGGTTCAAATGATGTTGATGTAACGCTTTCCCCGATTGCAGCATTGTTCGGCAAAGATCCAAACAGAAACGGTTCTGTATGGTACAAGGAAAAAGATGAAAATACAATTCAGGTGACAGCGTTCTACGGTGATCCGAAAAGCAATATCAAAGGCGAGAGAATGACCGTCAAGGAAAATGAGCTTTATATAATACACCTTGATGAAGCAGTCGGCACTTATACTGATAAATATGATGACCTTATGGCTGAATACAAAAATAAGCTCGGCAAGGACCAGACAATTTTTAAATATTCAAAGAGCGGTGCTTACGAGGACAATATCTATTATATCGTTACAGAAAAGAAAGTGCCCTTTGAATTTGAGCTTGGTGTAACGCTCAATTACAAGACATATTCAAGAACAATGAATGATCTCAACGGCAAACAGTTCTCCATGAACGGCGTAACAATGACTGTCAACAATATCTGTGCAAAATCCTTCGGACTTGAGGTAGACGCAACTGTTTCGGCAATACCTTTCCCCGAAATGCCCGAAATGGACGGAACAGACCATGCTGCAGATTCCATAGCACTCCATGATTACAATGAAAAGCTTGATTCACTCGGACTTATGATTGAATTTGATATAACCATGAATGACGGTACAAAAATCACTGCAGAAGCTGACAGCAGAAGTCTTCCTTCAAACAGCGAGACCGCTTCAACAGATAAAATTGACTGCAGTTATATCAAAGATGGTTTAAGCATTGCCATTGATCCCGATGATATAGCTTCGATTACAGCAACAGCAAAGGCTCTTGAAAAAAGATAATGAAAAAAACTTACCGCCCGAATGAAAAATTTCGGGCGATTTTTGATATTGTCAGTTTTCTTCTGAGCAATGTAAAAAAACTTGGCTGAATAATATTTCTCTTACAGAATTATATATCAAAAATGCAAAATTCAAATAAACGCATTTTTAGGGGGATATAGTCGAAGGGGTATACTTATATTCCTGCATCATTTTCCGTGCAATCTGAGGCTCTGTAGGGGCATTCTGAGCGATGATAGGGTTGGTGTTGAAATACACTTTATGGCCGACTCAATAATATTCTCTTACGGAATTATATATATCAAAAATTAAGAATGCAAATAACCTTGCTTTCAAATGGATGATTAATAGTTACTACATATCCAATAATTACAGATCAACGTGTTTTGTTCATAAACAATTCATAAATTATCATCTAAAAATTTACAATTTTATTGTTAAATTTTAATAAACTTATATTTGACATTTGTATATAGTGTATTAAAATATACATAAATAATTATATATGTTGAATAAAAATATTGGTATATTATGGCTCAAAAAGTGCCACTTTGGGCATTTTAGATAAAAACTACGCCTTAATTTTTCTGTAATTCGATTTTTTGGCTATTGATTTTTGTTAACAATTTGGTTATAATTATCTCAGCAAAAGACAAAAACGCAAACCCAAAACGGTAAAATATAAAAAATAAAAATTTTAAGAAAGAGGTAATTTACGATGAAAAAGATGACAGAAAATGCAATGAGACATGCAGAAGGCGGAACATTCGTAGTTAGATATATCAAAAATGGTCGTTGGCAGACATGGTGCCAGACTAACAACCGTTACTACGCTAACAGAGTAATAAACAATCTCTTGAATGTATATGGCGTTGCTGGTCTCTACGATACAAATACAGGCGAATACAGAATATTCCAGTGGTAATTATCTAAAACAAAAAAATATGCGGGCTGAACTAAGTGTCAGTCCGCTTTTTCGTTGTATGATCAAATTTTCCAGTAGTTGGCGTAAATACCGCCTTCTTGCATGAGCTGTTCATGTGTACCCCATTGAGCAACCTTGCCTTTATCCATAACATAGATATAATCACAGTTTTTTATGGTATTGAGTCTGTGGGCTATTATAACGCAGGTGATATTCTGTGTTACTTCATCTATCATTCGACGGATACGATCTTCTGTCTTGACATCAAGATTGCCTGTTGCCTCATCCATTATCAGAATATCAGGCTTTCTGAGCATTGCTCTGGCAATGGCAAGTCTTTGCTTCTGACCTGTCGACAGGTTCGAGCCGTTTTCCTCAAGCAGTGTATCATATCCCATAGGCATTTCCTGTACAAATTCGTCTACACAGCATAATTTACATACTTCTTCTATCTCTTCATCAGTAGCGTTATTGCCCATTTTCAGATTATTTCTGACTGTATCCGAAAAGAAAAATACATTTTGTGAGATATAAGCCATATGTGGTCTGATAACCTCGGGAGAATACTGCACAATGTCATTACCGTTTATTTTTATCGTACCGCTTTCTGAGCTGTAAAATTTCATAAGTAGCTTTGCTATCGTTGTTTTTCCGCATCCGCTTGAACCGATGATGGCAATTTTTTTGTTTTTCGGGATATACATATTGACTCCGTTGAGTGTAAGGTCTCTGTTGCCGTATCTGAAGCAGACATTGTGAAGCTCGATATCTCCGTCAAGGTTCGGCACAGTAGTGTCTTTGGAAACATATTCGGTATTGACAGAATAAATATCATCAAGCCTTTCACTTGCAACAACTGCATTTTGCCATGTAGGCTGCAAATCTATCAATCGGCTTATCGGATCAAAAAAGTAACTCAGCATATAGTTATATACAAAAAGGCTGCCTATAGTGATGACTCCTGCAAAGCACAGCTCTGTACCTACCCATAAAAGGCATATCGTTCCTATCATTGTTACAGTTTCAATTATCGTACTCATCAGATTGCCTGTCAGAGAGCCTTTGACATTTTTGTTCAGCATATCTGTGAATAAATTCTTGGTTTTTTCTTTTGCGATATTTTCATACTGATACGATTTTATGGTCTCTATGCCATCAATGGATTCTTTAAGATATGACTTGACATGGGCATCACTTTCCATAACATCTCTTTTCATATCCTTCAGGGGCTTTCTGAACCTCCATACAACTATTCCATACAATGAAATTATAAGAAGTGAGATCAAAAATAATATCCAGCTTATACTGAAAAGATAAATGCCTACGAATACAGCCATAATAGAATCCATGATGACTGTTACAACAGTTACTGAGATAGCCTCTCTGATATTCGAAGTATCCGAAAATCTGGACATCAGTTCGCCTGTTTTTCTTGATCCGAAAAAAGACGGAGACAAATCCATCAAATGGTTATAATAATCCAAAGTCATCGGAATTTCAATATTTTTGGCTGTAACAGCCGATAAATAGCCTCGTATAAGCTGCAGAAAGCCCTTCAGGATAACAAGAAAAATAATAGATAAAGAAACTGTTGTGATATTTTGAAAAGCGAAAGATAAAAGATTATTCAAAGTATTCTTAGATCTTTCCATTATATCGCCTGAATCAGCACTTGTTTCGGGAATATCTTCTTGTGTATTTCCATCGTCAACTTCACCATTTACCTGCTCCATAGAAAATTTTGTGACATCATCCAAAATGTACTTGAAAATCGTAGAGGTAGAGATATTGATAAAGGAAATTATCAATGACATTGCAAGTATCATAGCAAAAGCTTTTTTCTTGTCTGTTATGTAGCGGAAATATTTAAGTATTATTCCCTTTCTTTCATCTCCCTGTTTAAATTTCTGGTTTGCTCTGAAAACTACTACTTCTCCGAGCCAGTGTTCAGCAAAGTAGGCAGTTGTAAGCTCTGTAACATGCTGTTTTGCAGGATCACCGACTGTAAATTTATCGCCCTTAAGAGTATAGACGACAACAAAATGTGACATCATATCATCCGTGAGGATTCTGGCAATAAATGGAAATCGAACCTCCCTTGTTCGTATGCCGTCCATCAATTCTTCGAGGTTGTCAGCCTCAAGAGCATTGGCTTCAAGACCTATCTGCTTGCTTCCGTCGACAATACCGTAAATATTTGCTCCCTGTGAATCCACCTGTATCAGATTCCTGCATTTGGCAACAGTGAGCTTCAGACCAAAAAACTCACTTATCATGGACAGACAAGCTGCTCCGCAATCTCTTTCATCATGTTGTTGAACGTGAGGATATTTCAATCATTTCACCACTTTCTAAAAAAATACTTAACTATAAGTTTAACTATTTTTTACAAAAAGTCAACAAAAACATCTAAAAAAATTATAAATATTGCAAAAATTAAATTATTTTATCCTAATGCGGCAAGAAGACTCCGACCTCTATAGGTCGGGGATGAATTGCCGCCAGCCCGTAAGGGCTGATTTTTTCCTTGACAACATCAAGATATGCTGTTAAAATAAATATATAAGGTTTCCAAAAGTTGTTCGTAAGACAGCAGTACCGTAGGGAGTACGGGAAGGGTTCGCCTCATAAAAAACCCATAGCCTCGGAAACTGATGCCCGTAAAATGAAATCCTATGTAAGGTTGGGCGGATTAAAGGAAGCTCCCGCCTCTATAGGCGGTGAGTACTTCACCCAAATTTCTGATAAACAGCAAAAGGCAGTATCCGAGGAGTGACTTTCGGATACTGCTTTTTTGTATATGAACGATATCGTTGTAATCCCCATTACGATATCATCATAATTTTGTTATTTGTGGTCCTGTAAGGCATCAAAGCCTGTTTCACCTGTTCTTATCTTTACAACATCTTCTACGTCATAGATAAATATCTTGCCGTCACCGATATGACCTGTATACAATGCCTTGACAGCCGTATCGACTACCGTTTTTACGGGTATCTTGCTGACTACGATATCTATTCTTATCTTCGGCAGAAGATTCATTTCAACCGCAACGCCTCTGTAATATTCCGTATTGCCTTTCTGAGTGCCACAGCCGAGTACCTGTGTAACTGTCATGCCTGTAATGCCTATTTCTGTGAGGGCTGTATTCAGTTCCGTGAATTTACTCTGCTTTGTCACGATACTTATATTTGTCAGTTTAGGTCTGTCCTTGTTTTCAGACTTCTCAACGGGCGTGAGAAGATTGACTTCAACAGCCTTTTCGGGCGGTACAGAGCCGTTTTCTGCTGTTTTTCCCGTCAGTACCTGCGGTACAGGCATAAAGTCTGCATATGAGCTTGAAAGACCATGTTCTGTGAGGTCAAGTCCCTTTACTTCTTCTTCCTTTGAGGCACGAAGTCCGATTGTCTTTTTGATGACAAAGAAAATGATTGTCATGAAAATCGCTGTATATGCACCTATACAGAGTATTCCCAAAAGCTGTTTGCCAAGCTGTGTGAATCCGCCGCCGTAGAGCAAACCGAGAGTTGCTTCATCTTTTGAGAATATTCCTACTGCAATAGTACCCCAAATACCGTTACACATATGAACGGCTACCGCTCCGACAGGATCATCTACTTTCAATTTGCTGTCAACTACTTCAACGGCTATTACAACAAGTATGCCTGCAACTATGCCTATGAGAAGTGAGCCTAAAATATCCACTGTATGACAGCCTGCCGTGATTGCCACAAGTCCCGCAAGTGAACCGTTAAGCGACATGGAAACATCAGGTTTACCGTTCTTTATCCATGTGTATATCATCGTTGCACAAGTCGCTGCAGCAGGTGCAACTGTTGTTGTGGCGAATATCTGTGCAAGCTGTGTAACATCTGTGGCAGCCGCACCGTTGAATCCGTACCAGCCAAACCAGAGAATAAACACACCCAATGCACCGAGTGTAAGGCTGTGTCCGGGGATAGCCCTCGGCTTACCGTCTTTGGAATATTTGCCGATACGAGGACCGACCATTGCCGCACCGATAAGGGCAGATATACCGCCTACGGTGTGGATACAGGCAGAACCCGCAAAATCCACAAATCCAAGCTGTGCAAGCCAGCCCTGACTGTTCCAAACCCAGCCTGCTTCAATGGGATATACTACAAGGCTGATAAGTCCGCTGTAAATACAATATGATATGAATTTTGTCCTTTCAGCCATTGCACCCGAAACGATTGTTGCAGCCGTTGCACAGAATATCAGGTTGAATACAAAGCTCGACCACGGGAAATTATTGAAATCCGTGAATATCTGTAAATTCGGCACACCTATTACACCGAAAAGATAATCTTCCGACATCATCAGTCCGAATCCCAAAAAGATAAACATGATAGTTCCGATACAGAAATCCATGAGATTTTTCATGATGATGTTTCCTGCATTCTTCGCTCTTGTGAAACCCGTTTCGACCATTGCAAAACCGCACTGCATGAAGAATACAAGTGCCGCACCTATCAGAAACCATATACTTATTGTGTAGGCATTGGCTTCTTTCACAGCCTGTTCAACAGCCGTATTGACCATAACGGTATCCATAAATTTTCACCTTTTTTCTTTTTATTCCTTTTTTCACATGGAGAGCGGTATTCTCAAATCCACTCTCCACTCTCAACACTTCACTCTGATTAAATGTCAAACTCCAAAGAGTATCTCACCATATGACGGATAAGGCCAGTATTTAGCCGAGGTCTTTTTCTCCATTGAATCGCCTGTTTCCCTGAGTTCATTCATCAGTGCAAAGACGGTATTACGGTAATATTTTGCAAGCGTAAGACTGTCTGAACGATAATTCACGGCATTTTCAACAGCTCTCTTGAGTTCCTCGGTTTTCTTTGCGAATGTCTCACACTCGGAAGAAAGCGTTTCAATAAGAGTAGTTTCGGGATAAACTGAAAATGTCTGTGAAAGTGCTTTCTTTGCGATAGCCGTGTCAGCCAATTCTTTCACGAATGAGATAACAGACGGAAGCATATTCTTTTCAGCCATATCTATCATGGTAAGAGCCTCTATGCGAATCTCTTTTGCATACTGTTCAAGCTCAATTTCATATCTTGCGAGAATTTCAGGCTCATTCAAAATGCCATTCTTCACGAACAAATCTATATTTTTCCTGTCAATGTAGTGTTCCATAGCTTCGGGGAGTGAACGGTAATTGCAAAGACCTCTCTTTTCAGCCTCTTTCACCCATTCATCTGAATAGTTGTCTCCGTTGAAGATGATATTCTTATGCTCTGTCAAAGTCTTTTTCACAATGGCTTTCAAGGCAGTTTCAAGGTCATCTGCATTGACTAATTCATCATAGAATTGTGAAAGTTCCTCTGCAACCATTGTATTGAGCATATAATTCGGACAGCCGATATTAAGAGATGAACCCAATGCCCTGAATTCAAATTTATTGCCTGTGAAGGCAAACGGTGAAGTTCTGTTTCTGTCGGAAGTGTCCTTCTTGAAATCGGGGAGAACATCTACACCTGTAAGCATTTCTTTTTTGCGTTCCGAAACATATTCACTGCCGTTGATGATGGAATCCACCATAGCACCCAAGTCATCACCGAGATACATGGAAATAATTGCAGGGGGAGCTTCATTTGCACCGAGTCTGTGGTCATTTCCTGCCGATGCGACGGTCAATCTCAACAAATCCTGATATTCGTGTACAGCCTTTACGATAGCTGCAAGGAATAACTGAAATTGCAGGTTATTTTCGGGATTTTTGCCGGGGTCAAGTAAGTTTTCGCCTGTATTCGTGGAGATAGACCAGTTATTGTGCTTGCCTGAGCCGTTCACGCCTGCAAAGGGCTTTTCATGCAAAAGACATACAAGTCCATGCTTTTCAGCCGTTTTTTTCATAACTTCCATTGTCAGTTCATTGTGGTCTGTCGCAATATTGGAAGTTTCAAAGATAGGTGCAAGTTCATGCTGTGACGGTGCAACTTCATTATGCTTTGTCTTGGCAAAAATGCCGAGTTTCCACAATTCTTCGTCAAGGTCATTCATAAATGCAGCTACTCTTGTCTTGATAGAGCCGAAATAATGGTCTTCCAATTCCTGTCCTTTGGGTGCGGGTGCACCGAAAAGCGTTCTGCCTGTGAAAATCAAATCAGGGCGTTTATCATAAACTTTCTTGTCAATCAAAAAATATTCCTGTTCGGGACCTACTGTGGTAGTAACTCGTGTAACGTCAGTTTTACCGAGAAGATGAAGAACTTTTACGGCAACACTGCTCAGTCTTTCCATTGAGCGTAAAAGAGGTGTCTTTTTATCGAGAATTTCGCCTGTATATGAGCAAAATGCAGTCGGGATATACAAAGTCTTGTCACGAATAAATGCAGGTGAGGTAGGGTCCCATGTGGTATATCCTCTCGCCTCGAAGGTTGCACGGATACCGCCCGAAGGAAAACTTGAGGCATCAGGCTCACCTTTTATCAGCTCTTTGCCCGAAAATTCCATGATTATCTGACCGTCATCTACGGGATAAATGAAACTGTCATGTTTTTCGGCGGTAATGCCTGTCATCGGCTGAAACCAGTGTGTGTAATGTGTACAGCCCATTTCAACAGCCCATTCTTTCATAGCGTTTGCAACTGCATTAGCTACGCTGATGTCAAGCGGTTCACCGTTTTTAACAGTCTTTTTGAGTGCCTTGTAGGTCGTGAGCGGAAGTCTTTCCTGCATTTTCTTGTCATTGAATACCATACTGCCGAACATTTCGGGTACATTTGCCATAATAAATTCTCTCCTGTCTTTCTTTTTTCTGAAAAAGCATAAAGGCGTTGCAAGCATCATTGCTTACAACGCCTTTGTTGTTTCAATGGTTGCAGTATACACCATCGTTAATAATTTGTCAATACCTTTTTGCAATTTTTTTTAAAAGTCCTGCAAATTATTTAAAAATAATTCTTTTAAAGCTAATATTTCACCCGAATATGAATAATTTTTTAACAAAAATGCAATTTGATATTGACAAACTTGCATTGCAGTTTTATAATATGCCATGTAATCCCAAAAATGAGAGGAAGATTTTTATGTATTCTGAAAATTTGTATGATAAGTCGTTTGAGCATGATAACTGCGGAATTGGTGCAGTTGTCAATATCAAAGGCATTAAATCACACAAAACAGTTGAAGATGCTCTTACAATCGTTGAAACCCTTGAACACCGTGCAGGAAAAGATGCCGAAGGTAAAACAGGTGACGGTGTGGGAATACTTCTTCAGATTTCACATAAATTCTTTAAAAGAGTGACAGATGAAATTTCCATTCAGCTTGGTGCGGAAAGAGATTATGCTGTAGGAATGTTTTTCTTTCCTCAAAATGAATTAAGACGCAATCAGGCTAAAAAAATGTTTGAGATAATCGCAGAAAAAGAGGGGCTTGATGTTTTAGGCTGGAGAGAAGTACCGTCACAGCCCGATGTATTAGGCACAAAAGCCCGTGAATGTATGCCGAATATACAGCAGTGTTTCATCAGCCGTCCCGAAGGCATTAAAAAAGGTCTTGACTTTGACAGAAAACTCTATGTTGCAAGGAGATTCTTTGAACAGAGTAATGAAGATACTTACGTTGTATCACTTTCAAGCCGTACAATCGTGTATAAAGGAATGTTCCTTGTAGGCGATTTGAGACGATTTTTCCTTGACTTGCAGGACAGCGACTATGAATCCGCTATTGCAATCGTACATTCAAGATTTTCAACGAACACTTTCCCGAGCTGGCAGAAAGCCCACCCAAACAGAATGATTGTCCACAACGGCGAAATAAATACCATTCGTGGAAATGCCGATAAAATGCTTGCCCGTGAGGAAACAATGACTTCCGAATATCTCATGGGGGAAATGGATAAAGTTATCCCCGTAGTAAATCCCGAGGGAAGCGACTCCGCAAGACTTGACAATACCCTTGAATTTCTCGTTATGAGCGGAATGGACTTGCCTTTAGCCGTCATGATAACGATTCCCGAACCTTGGGACAACAATCACGCCATGAGCCAAAAGAAAAGGGATTTTTACCAGTATTACGCAACCATGATGGAACCGTGGGACGGTCCTGCCTCAATTTTATTCTCTGACGGTGATATTATGGGTGCTGTCCTTGACAGAAACGGTTTAAGACCGTCACGCTATTATATCACTGATGATGACAATTTGATTTTGTCGTCTGAGGTCGGTGCATTGCCCGTACCTGCTGAAAAAATTGTCTGTAAAGAAAGACTTCACCCAGGTAAAATGCTTTTAGTCGATACCGTTCAGGGACGATTAATAGATGATGATGAAATAAAAGAATATTACGCTTCAAGACAGCCTTACGGCGAATGGCTTGACGCTAACTTGATAAGGCTGAAATATCTGAAAGTGCCAAATGCCAAAGTCGAGGAACACCCCAGAGCCGAAAAACACAAATTACAAAAGGCATTCGGCTATACATACGAAGATGTCATGAATACAATTTTACCCATGGCAAAAGACGGTAAAGAGCCTATTGCAGCTATGGGTAGTGATAAGCCGTTAGCCGTGCTTTCAAAACAGCCTGTACCGCTTTTTGACTACTTCAAGCAGATATTTGCACAAGTCACAAATCCCCCTATTGACGCTATCCGTGAGGAAATAGTCACATCAACCACAATTTATATCGGTGAAGACGGAAATATCCTTGAAGAAAAGCCCGACAACTGCAAGGTTATAAAAGTGGTAAATCCTATACTTACTTCAACGGGTATGCTCAAACTCAAAAAGATGAATATATCAGGCTTTAAAACTGCCGTTATCCCGATTCTTTATTATAAAAACACGAAACTTTCAAAGGCAATAAAAAGACTTTTCATAGAAGCCGACAAGGCTTATAACAACGGTGCAAATATACTGATACTTTCCGACAGGGGAGTAGACGAAAACCGTCTCGCTATAC
>Ga0256407_10004465_pt1 | contig 23322 bp, 20 predicted proteins | sample RumenRJG_04DNA_FD_193489 | JGI IMG/M metagenome (GOLD analysis project Ga0256407, IMG submission 193489) | Bovine rumen microbial communities from Lethbridge, Alberta, Canada - RJG_04 | ecosystem: Host-associated > Mammals > Digestive system > Stomach > Rumen | place: Canada: Alberta... | reverse complement strand
CCTCGGGGACAAGTGCCGTCAAAGACGGACGCGGCTGCACTATACTGTGTCCCAGAGCTTTTGCGAAACCATATCCATCTCCGGAACTTCCTGTTGAAGGGTAGGATAAGCCGCCTGTTGAAAGAATAACCTTCCGGCTGGAAACAATCCGGTCTCCGCAGTCCAGTTCAAAAACGTCCTTCTTTTCCACCTTTTCAACCGGGCTGTCCGTAAAGACTTCCACTACGCCTCCGTTTCTTATACACCGCACAAGGGTATCGGTGACATCCATCGCCCTCATACTCTTAGGATACACCCTCTGGCCCCTTTCAATGACAAGGTCCAGTCCAAGGCCCTTGAAAAAGTCCATAACATCCGCAGAGGAAAAACCGTAGAAAGCGTTTTTGAGAAACTGGCTGTTAGGATGGACGTGAACTCCGAATTCATCCCACATCCTGGCATTTGTCAGGTTACAGCGGCCTTTTCCCGTAATGTTGATCTTGCGTCCGGGGCGCGGCATCTTTTCCAAAAGCACCACCGACGGACTTTTTTCAGAATCCTTATACTGTTCTGTAATCCAGGCTGCTGCCATCAAGCCAGCAGCTCCTCCCCCAACTATTGCAAGATCGTATACCATATCAATCGTCAAGTCTGATGTAATAGACAAGTTTTCTGTCCGGGAAATACTTCCCGGCAATTTCAGGATGGAAAATCGTGATCAGATCCTTCAGTATCTCTTCCGGATAGAGGGCTCCGCTTTCCCAGTAATCACTTCCGCCGGCAACGGTTACTCTACGGGTATTGTTATAGAGATTCCCCTTCTTGAAAGCCGGGATCTGGCGGAACATCGCGTTCTCGGCAGCAACATCAGATGTTTTAACGGCCTGGTTCAGGTGAATCCACACGTCCGCATCCTTTGCCAGTGAATACATTTGCTCGAAGCTTTTCTGGGAAGACAGGTTCTCACCTTCTTCAGCCCCGAGGATTTCTCCTCCGGCATTCCTGACCAGTTCAGCCATATAGCTGGCCTTCCCGGGAACATACCAGATACCTTTGAAAGGAAGGTTTACAAGGACTTCCGTCTTAGGGACTTCCCGGCAATACTCCTTTGCTTCCTCCCACTCGCTCATTTTTGCCGAAAAGATGGAGTCTGCCATCTCCCGTTTTCCGAACAAGCTTCCGAACAGCTTGATATACTCAAGTTTACCCATCACTGTAGGCTCAAGATAATCGTTTATGACAATTACCTTTTGCCCAAGGGCTCGGAGTTTTTCAATATAGGTATTGTCAGATTCGGCGATGCCGTAAGAGAGGACTGCATCGCAATTCAGATACAGTATCTTCTCATAATCGGGAGCTGTTTCCGCCCCTACATCTGCTATAAGCCCCTCTGAGGCTATCGCTGAATACAGGCTGTCATATATGAATCTGACACCGCTTACGCCCTTAACCGTTTCCTCTGCCCCAAGAATCTTGATATGAGGAAGATATGTCGTGGACATGCAGATGACGCTCCTGAGCGGAACGCCTATCGCCATTGGATCAGAGGCCAAAATCCGGGTACAGTCTCTGGGGACAAGGCGGTAGGTTTCTTTCTGCAACCCGTTCCAGTTGTTAAGAGACTGAACGACAGAATCTCCCTGGATTTCCAGGTAAGCAGCAAAGGCGACCGCATTGTCTGCAGCCGCCTTCTCTTTTACCATTCCCTCTCCGCCTCGGCACGATGCCAGTGCGAGGAGGGCAACAATAATCCAGGAGCGCTTCATAGCCCTACTTAACCTGCAGGCAGGCAAGTGCTATGGAATTGAGCTTGGTATCTATGCTGTCTGCCCTTGAAGAAAGAACGCAAGGAGCGGAAGCACCGGCTACGAAAGCAGCTGTCCTTACACCAGGAACAAGCATGGTGTTGGACTTGTAGAACACGTTTCCGCTCTCGATGTTAGGGAACAGCAGACCGTCTGCGTCACCTGCAACCTCGCTCTTGAGTTTTTTGATTGCAGCAGCCTCTTTGTTGATTGCAACGTCCAGAGCCAGAGGGCCGTCTACCTGGCCAGGGAGCTGTCCGCGGTCTGCCATCTTTGCGAGCATTGCAGCCTCAACGCAAGCAGGCATACCGTCCAGCATCTGCTCGGTGGCGGCAACGGCGGCAATCTTAGGATTTGCCACGCCAAGAGACTTGCAGACATTCACGATATACTTCAGGATGGCGGTCTTCTGCTTGAAATCAGGCAGAGGAATAACAGCCATATCGCCGAATACAAGGAACTTAGGATAGTTTGGATGCTGCATCACTGAAATGTGGCTCAGAACAGCCTTAGGAGGGAGCAGACCCCATTCCTTGTTGAGGATTCCCCTCATGTACTTGTCGGTTGAGCAAAGGCCCTTCATCAGAACGTCTGCCTCTCCGTTGTGAACGGCGGTAACTGCAGCCTGGATAGCCTTCAGTTCAACAGGAACATCCACAATGTTGAACTTGTTGATGTCGATGTTCTCCTTGGCGCAAACGGCCTCGATCATCTTGCGGTCACCGTAAAGGGTTGCCTCGCAGAAACCTGCGTCGATAGCCATGCTTGCTGCACAAACTGAGTGCTCGTCAACGCCCCAGGCTACTGCCAGCCTTCTCTTGGGATTAGCCTTGAGAAGCTCATATACTTCGTCAAATGTCTTCATTATCGTTTATTTTAAATTATTGGTTTTCAATTACATTTTAACAAGCTTCATGGTATCGGTGGCAATCACCAGCTCCTCGTTGGTGCAGACAACGGCAACCTTTACCTTGGAGTCTTTCTTGGTAAGGATGGCGCTCTTGCCCCTGAGGCCTGCGTTAACCTCCTCGTCAAAGTCTACGCCCAGATAAGCGCACTTCTGGCCGATGTAAGCCCTGGTCTTAGGGTCGTTCTCGCCGATGCCGCCGGTGAACACGATCAGGTCAACTCCGCCCATTGCAGCAGAGAAGGCTCCCACGAACTTCAGCAGTCCGTAGCGGAAGATCTCAAGAGCCAGCTGGGCTCTCTTTTCTCCGCGAGCTGCCGCCTCTTCAAGGTCTCTGCAGTCAGATGAAACTCCGGAAACTCCGACGAATCCGCTCTTCTTCGTAAGGATAGTCTCCATCTCGTCTGCTGTCAGATCGTACTTCTTCATTATGTAGGTTACAACTCCCGGATCCAGGCTTCCGCATCTGGTTCCCATGATAAGACCATCTATAGTCTTGAGTCCCAGAGATGTATCAACAGCCCTTCCGTTCTTGACGGCTGTCACGCTGCTGCCGTTTCCCAGGTGGCAGGTAATGATGTTGGAGTCGTTGTAGTCTATGCCTGCAAGCTCGGCGCCGGCCTTGGAAACATATCTGTGGCTGGTTCCGTGGAATCCGTAACGGCGAATCTTGTCCTTCTCATAGTACTCGTAAGGAAGACCGTAAGTATAGGCGTAGTTAGGAATAGTCTGGAGGAATGAAGTGTCGAACACAGCTACTTGAGGAACCTTTGGAAGAATGCTCTCTACCGCATTGATTCCAAGCAGTCCGGCAGGATTGTGGAGAGGTGCCAGTGAAGCGCACTTCTCGATTCCGTCCTTAACCCTCTGGTCTATGATGCAGCTCTGGGTGAAATATTCTCCACCATGCACAACTCTGTGGCCTACAGCCTCTATCTCGTCCAGAGAACGGAGAACTCCGTGCTCAGGGTCAACCAGCAGTCCGAGTACATCCTTTATACCCTCTGTATGGTCAGCGACAGGTTTGTGGATCTTGTGTTTGTCCTTTCCCGGAACAGAGTGTGTAATATCGCCCTCTTCCATTCCGATTCTCTCTACCAGACCCTTGGCAAGCAGAGAATGTTCACTTTCGCTCCTCATATCCAGCACCTGGTACTTGATTGAGGAACTTCCGCAGTTTAAAACCAGTATTATCATATTCTTGAAATTGTTTCGTTATCGTGCAAATTTAATAAAAATAGCGATATCTTTGTCGTAAACAGCTAGAGTATGGAAAAGAAAGAGATTTATCTGGCAGGCGGTTGTTTCTGGGGAGTGGAGCATTTCTTCTCCCTGATAGATGGCGTCGAAAGTGCGGAGGCCGGCTATGCCAACGGAAACGAAGAGTTTTGCGGCAACGAGGAAGGAGACGGGCCTTCCTACAAGGAAGTTTACACGGACAAAACCGGATTCGCCGAGACCGTAAAGGTGACCTACAACAGTGGCAGGATTTCCCTGGAAGAACTGATAAAACTGTATTTCAAGATAATAGACCCCTATTCAGTTAACCGCCAGGCTCACGACGAGGGAACAAGGTACAGGACCGGAATCTATTACACGGATCCTGCCGAACTGGACATCATAAAGCCTGTTTACGACTCTCTGGAAAAAGAAGGCGGAAAGAAGTTTGCCGTAGAACTCCTCCCCCTGAAAAACTTCTTCAAGGCTGAAGAATATCATCAGGAGTACTTGGACAAGAATCCAGGCGGCTACTGCCACCTTCCGTTGGAAATGTTCCGCTTCGCCAAATCCTACAAACCGTCCAAATCATGAGAGCAGTGCTATTGTGCCTGATTTTAGGCATTTTGGGGCCTAATTGCCATGCTTTTGACGGCAATGAAGTGATTTATCAAATTGTAGCTACAGTATGTGAAAATCCGGCTAATTCTGTAACCGTGAATTACCACTGCTCTGGCAAGAACAGTTACGTGCTTTATACAAAAGCAAAGGACATCGCCTTCAGAAAGGCCGTAAAGGTGGAACCTGAAAGCGTTCTCTGGAGCACCAAGGGGATAGAGAAAACTGCAAAGGAAACCACATTCTACACCAGGGAACGCTATGTCTGCACTGCGGAGATTTCCGGACTTGAAGCAAACACGAAGTATATCTTCAAGATTGTCTCCGATGATGTTCAGTCAGATGTGTATTCTTTTGTAACCGCCGGGAAAAGAGGTAAATGGAACTTCGTGGCCTTCACCGATTTCCAGCACATGGGAAACAGGGAGACCCTGCCTCTTATAAAGAGCATGAAAGAGATCGCACATCCTGCACTGGTTATATGCAGCGGGGATATGGTGGATGTGGCAGGAAAGGAAGAAGGATGGAACTGGCTTATCGACAATGATATCTTCCGCGATTTTGTCTATGCTGCATCTCCGGGAGACCACGAATACTGGGCAGACGACACCGGTAGGAAATATCCGCAGTATGACAAGGCACATACCTTCAACCATCTGTTCCGGTTCCCGGGGAACGGAGCTCCGATGAGCCCTAACACCACCTACTGGTTCCGCTACAACAATGTCCTGTTCATCTCCCTGGATATGAACAACTCCAATGTAGCAACCGGACCGAGGTTCGAGGATCAGGTGAAATGGTTTGAGAAGACTGTGGAATCCCTTAAGGGAACATACCAGTATCTTGTTGTCTATGAGCACAAATCAATATATGGCTCAAGCAAGATCGATGCTGTCGTAGCGGCAAGGCTAAGGCCGCAGTGGGCCCCTGTTTTCAAGAAATGCGGTGTGGACCTGGTCCTCAGCGGGCACGACCACATCTATTCCAGGACAAGGGAGATAGACGGCACCTATTATCTGGATATGGGATCCAGCGGAGACAAGAGAAGGGCTGTGGATGACTCAGTGGCGGAAGGAGACGGAATCCACGAGAAAGTGCTGGACCTTAAGGGCGACGCCCTTTGCTGCGGCAGCAATATAGAGGTGTACAAGCGCCAGATGAAGGTAACCGTCTATAACCAGAGAAAGGAAACGGTTGACTCTTTCATCATCAAGGCAAAAAGAAAAAGCTCTCCACGGGATAATCGCGGAGAGCAGCCTTTCCGTCCGAGCACCTTTGTCGGGGCAGGCGCCGGAATAAACTTCTAATATCTTACTTGGCCGGATGGAAATACATTCCGTCCCACTCGAAGAGGACTTCCTTATGCTTTGAAGGAGTGTTGATTATGGCCTTCATAGTCTTGCCTGTCCTTGGAAGGGAATATGTAATGACAGGACGCTCGTCAATGAACTTATGATACTCTTTCTCTGTCATATTTTTCCTTTTTCCGTTGACTTGCGCAAAATATGTCTTGTTCTCGGCGTCATAACCGCTTATCTCACTTTCCCTTCCGGTTTTAACGACTATACCAAGTTCTTCTCCGGTGTTGGAAACCATTGTCAAGGTGCGTTTTGCGATATTGTACAAGCAGAAAGAAATACCGGTATACTGGCCATCTATCCACTTGCCGTCACCCCAGTAATTGTTTGTAAATGCCACCAGTTTGTGCTTTCCGTCCGAGCAGTTCCAGTAACACATCTCGGTAAGGCTTAAGGACCTGTCATCATCATTAACATCGGACCAGTCCTTGAAACACACATAACCGTTGCGTATATCAACAATAAGGGTATCTCCCTGATCCTGAGGTTTTCCCTTGCGGTATTTCTTCCACATGTCGCTTAAAGCACCGAACAGTTCATCCTCAGGCTCTGCCAAATAGTTATTTACAAAATCAACGATAGTAGGGCTCTTCCCCTTGAAAGTCACCTGGGGATCCCCAACTTCGTAAGTTTCCCAATCTTTAGGATAGGTTTTCTGGGCGGATAGCGCACTGCAAATCAGTAAAGCAGCCATTAGAAGAAAGAAGGGTTTTTTCATAACTCAATGTTTTTTAGTGCAATTCAAATATAGCAATCTTTTTCTGTTTTTCTATATTTGTAATGGAAAACAAAAATCATGCGGATATGATTGAAGATCTGAAGATCGGAATGAAGAACACAGCAAGGCGCGTGGTAACGGACCAGAATACCGCAGCCGCAGCCGGAACGGGAGCAATGGGAGTTTTCTCCACGCCCTCTATGATAGCAATGATGGAAGAAGCATCTTTCCTTCTTCTTAAGAAACTGGGGCTGGCAAGCGTAGGAACTGGTGTCAATATCCAACATCTAAGGGCCTGCCTGCCGGGAACCGAGGTTTGGGCGGAAGCGGAAGTTGAAAACATAGACCGCAGGGCTGTCCTCTTCAAGGTAACGGCCTATGACAGCAAAGGAGAAATCGGAAAAGGCACCCACTCGAGATTCGTAATCGATCCTGAAAAATTCATGAAGAAATTGGAAGGCTAAGTGATGGTTTTGAGGCGGTTGGGAGTGGCGATAACATTGAGTTTCCTTCTTGGCACGGTATCCGGCGGATTCTTTGCCAGACTGGATTTTTCTTTTGTCATAATACCTATTATTGGAATCATTTACCTGTGCAGAAAGAGAGCTTTTGTCTTTATCCTGTTAAGCTGCGCAGGCTTTTTCATTCTTGGAGCACAAAGAAGGGCTATCTACTCGGACGGAGTTTCCCATACCGAGCAAATCATTGAACATAAAGCACTTCAGGTAAGGAATCACATATCCGGGAAACTATCTGAAAGGCTGGAAGGAGAATCATCTAAAGGAATAGCGGCAGCCCTTCTGCTGGGAGACAGAAGCGGACTGGACTCTGAAATCAAGACCGCATTCCGCAATGCAGGAATCAGCCATGCCCTGGCGCTTTCCGGAATGCACGTGGGAATAATCTGGAGCATCATCTGCTTACTTACCGCCGCCTTCAGATGGAATTACAGGACAAAGGTCTTTTCTTTCACCCTGAGTATCGCGATAATCTTTTTCTATGCCGTTATTACCGGCCTCTCCCCTTCCGTCAGCAGAGCCTGCATTATGATAGCCGTCTGGAAGACAGCCGATTTGCTTTGCCAGGGCAACGACAGGACCGGACCTCTTCTGATAGCGGCATTCGTGATTGCCCTATTCAATCCTATGGCTGTGGAGATGATCGGCTTCCAGCTTTCATTCGCGGCTGTAGCCGGAATCGTCTTCCTTTATCCGGCGGTTGAAGAAAGCATCAGGAAAGTATTCGGGTCCAGACAGAGCATCGGGAGAAGGATTGCGGCTTCTGGAGCACGCCTTATGGGAATCACAATGACTTGCCAGATAGCGACATTCCCGCTCATCCTCCTGTATTTTGGGAGAGTAAGCGGGAATTTCCTGATTTCCAATATTGTCAGCGCTCCACTTGTAACACTGTCCGTCTATGGCAGCGCGGCCTCCGCCCTTTTGGGCGGCATCCCTGCCATCGGAGGAATAATATCTGAAATCTCCTCAGCGATTATTGAAGCCCTCAGGCAGGTCGTGCTGTTTCTGGGAAGCTGACTATTTCGAGTATGCGTCAGAGAGTTCCTTAGGAACCTCTTTTCCAAACAGATGGCGGTACCAGAAGCGGTAGTCGTTGAAGTCTGAGAAGGCTCCCTGTGCTCCGCGATATCCGTGAAGCTGTCTAGGATAGATCATAAGGTCAAACTGCCGGCCCATCTTCTGGAGTTCCAGAACCAGGCTCATTGTGTTCTGGATATGGACGTTATCATCTGCGGCTCCGTGGGTGAGCATCAGGTAGTTGGTGGCATCTCCCTTGTAGCCGGACTTTCTTATCCTGTCTGCCATGATGGTGCGCTTGAAGCCTTCAGGATTACGCTGCGGAGTATCCATAAACCTCTCGGTGTAATGGGTGTCGTAAAGCATATAGTCATACACTCCACCGCCGGCAATTCCGTACTTGAAGTATTCACATCCTTCTGTCACGCAGAGAGTTGCCATACTTCCGCCGTAAGAGAACCCGTAGATTCCGATCTTGTCGGCATCCACGTAAGGAAGGCTCCTGAGGTATTTGGCCCACTCTATGAAGTCCTTGAGCTCGATAGAGAAGAAGTTGCGGTACATGAAGTTGCAGCCCTCCTTTCCGCAATGGCCGCTTCCGCGGTGATCCATCGAGAACTGGATAACGTCCTGGTTAGCCCACCACTGGTTGGAAGATGAGATTATGCTCCAGCTGTCGGCCACGACCGGAGTGTTAGGTCCGCCATACATATAGATGATGACAGGATATTTCTTCTGAGGATCAAAGTTCAGAGGAAGGGTGATCTTGCCCGGAATCGTATAGCCGTCAGGAGTGGTGATATAGACCATCTCCGGAAGAGCGATATTATAGGAGTCGTAGTCTTTCCCCTTGGCGTCTGCAAGAACAGTCATCTTTCCGCTGCCGTCAGTCGGGAGAACCACAACCTTGTTAGGTGTCCTGGCATTGCTGCAAATGGCTGCCATATACTTGAAATCATCGCTGAGCTGCAGAGACTTGTAAGAATAGTCCCCGGTGGAGATTCTTGTAGTCTTGGCCTTCTTTAGAGACACCTTGTAGATATCCACGCGAGTGCTTATTTCCTTCTTGGAGGTAAAATAGAGCTCCTGCTTCTTAGGGTCTATCTTCAGGAGCTTGATATCCCAGTTGCGGCCGTCTGTCAGGCACTTCTGTGTCTTTCCGTCAAATGAGAGGTAGTAGATCTGCTCCCACATGGTGAAATCCCTTACCATATACAGGCCGTTCTGGTCGAAGAGCATCTGCTCAGGCCAGTCGATCCAGGTGTCCTGATGCTCCTTGTAAATAGACTCCTTGCTTCCGTCCTTAGGGTCTACAGAGTAGAATACCAGATCCTGCTGAACTCTTGGCATCCACGGAACGATAAAGCGTGAAGATTCTGAATTCCAAAAAGGTATGCCAAAGTACTGGTCTTCCTTCTCGTTGAAGTCAGCCCAAACGATACTTCCCGTCTGGACATCGGCGAACCCTATCCTCACCTCAGGATTCTTCTCGCCGCTCATAGGATAGTGGCTTTCCAGAATCTGGTCCTTGGCCTTGGAAGGGTCATAGATCGGGAACATCGGAACCTGGCTGTCGTCAAAGCGGTAGAAGGCTATTGTCCTGCTGTCCGGGCTCCACCAGAAAGCCTTATACTGTGAAGAGCGTCCCAGGATTTCCTCAAAGTAAACCCAGGAAGCGCGTCCGTTGAGAATCACGGCATTTCCGTCGGTCGTGATTCTCTTTACCTTATTTCCCTCTTTGTCAAACACATAAAGATCTCCGTTATTGGTGAAGGCCATAAGTTTGCCATCCGGGCTGTAGGTAGGGTTGGCAATCATTCCGTCGCCCTTGATCATCTTATTGGCTATTTTGGCGTCTTCCCTGATATCGTTTTGAGATTCCTTAGGGCTTTCCTGAGGTTTGTAATTCTCTTCGAAGGCTCCTGTCTTCACATTGTAGAACTTTCTTTCACGCTTGAGGACTCCAAATTCCATTGTACTTACCTGGAGGATATCGCCGGATTCCCAGACCGGAGGCAACAAGTATTTCTCGACATTCGGGAATTTGTCATTTGCAATCTGCTCCAGAGTAAAGTTCTTCTTCTGGGCGGAAACGCTCAAGCAAACAAGCAGTGCAGAGAGTGCAAGGATTATTCTTTTCATATATGTCTTGTGTTATTTCAGGTATTTCTTGTCAAAGTTAACCAAATAAACCATTTCCTGGGCACGGGTAAGGGCGGTATAAAGCCATTTCTTGTCGTCGATGGTAATCTCGTCCTTCCAGAGGATGTTGTCTATGAAAACGCACCTCCACTGGCCGCCCTGGCTCTTGTGGCCTGTAATCGCTGATGAATACTTTATCTGGAGAGCATTGTAATAAGGATCTTCCCGGACACACTGGAAGCGTTTTTTCTTGGGGGTTATTCCCTCATAATCAGCAAGGACTCCTTCAAAAAGGGCGGTCTGGGCATCCCTGTCCAAAGCGGCTGTCTTGCTATCCAGTGTATCGAGTATAACCTTGGCATCCACCTCGCAGTCGTTGTAATCGGGGAAAGCCAGAGTTGCGTCGGCAAAGTGAAGGCCATATCTTTCCTGATAGTTGGAAATGCTCACCAGTTTTGCCATATCACCGTTGGCGATGAAGTCAAAGTTCTCGTCGCCCCCACCAAACTTATAGCAGTTTTTCACTACCATAAGCCGGTCTCCCCTGCAGAGCTTTTCTTCCAGGAAAAGCACCTGGGACCTTATTCCAAGGTTGTAGCGATTGGCCCTCTGATTGCTTCTGCAAAGCACTACAACCTCCTCGTTCCCGTATCTTGAAACAGCATCCTGGAGGTCTTCTATCAGAGTTGCCCCTGTAACTGCCGCAATATCCGTAAAAGAAGAAACATCAAAAAACGGAGGGTCGATATCGCCGTCCGTTATCTGCTGCCTCAAGGATGTGGCGTTTACCAGAATCCCACTGCCTTCAGCCTGACGGACTACATCCCTCAGGATCACCGTATCAATCTTAGGGCAATAACGTTTCATATAGTCCAGATCTAGAGCCGGGCTCACATCCAGTCCCACAGGAGGCAGCTGGGCAGGATCGCCGATGAGTACCAGTCGGTTGGAAGACGACTGCCGGACAAACTCCAGCAGGTCGTCCAGTAGATTTCCGCTGCCGAAAATCGAGTCGGAACCGTCACCTGTGGAAATCAGGGAAACCTCGTCCACAAAATAGACGGTATCCTTTGCCTTGTTGAAATTCAGGGAGAAAGCTCCCATCGGATCGCTCTGGGATTTCATCCTGTAGATATGACGGTGTATGGTGCTGGCCTTCTCTCCAGTGAAACCGGCCAGAACCTTAGCCGAGCGTCCTGTTGGTGCCAGGAGCACATATTTCATTCCCAGGGTCTTGAGAACGGAAATGCATGCAGCTATCGCAGAAGTCTTTCCGGTGCCGGCATAGCCGGAAACCATCATCAGAAAACGTTCATCAGCATTACCGGTCAGAAATTGTCCGAGTTTGAAGAATAATTCCTTCTGCCCACAGGTAGGCTCCATGGCAAGCCTTTCCTCCATTTTGCCGGAGAGAAACTCAGCCATTCCCATCACTTCCACCTTTTGATTACAAGGAATGCCAGTACAGGATAGATTTCAAGACGACCAAGGAACATCTCTATCGTAAAGATAATCTTGCTCACGACAGGGAAGCTCTCATAATTGCCGAAAGAGCTTAAACTGCTGAAGGTAAGACCGGTGTTCGCGGTGCAGGCAAGTGAGGTTGTCACGGCTGTCTTCAGGTCCAGCCCAGTTGCTGAAAGCAATATGGCACCAACGAAAATGATGGAGCTGAAGAACACCAGGAAGAGGTTTGTCTCACCTGTAAGATCCGCATCCAGCACTCTGTTTCCCATCCTTGGCTTAATAACGGCGTTCATATGGAGCTGGCGCTTCAGCCTTGCCTTCAATGAACTGAAACTAACGCATATACGGTCTACCTTGGCACCTCCTGTAGTCGAACCGCTGCAGGCTCCCTGGAATGCCAGATAGAAGAATATCAGAATAGCCGCAACCGGCCAATGCTGGGTATCTGCATTGGCAAATCCCGTGGTACTGGCCGCTGACACGTTCATAAAAGCGCTGTGCCTTAACGCGGTAAGGAAATTCTTCTCGGTTCCTCCAGCCAGAAGGCTGAAAGTCGTGACTGCTACAGAACCTATCAGCACAAAAGTGTAGAACTTGATTACAGGATCTTTGAAAATCTTAAGGGAACGGTGGCTGAAAGACAGATATATCAGTCCGAAATGAAGTCCGGAAAGATACATGAACACAATCATTATTATCTCGATGGCAGGAGAATTGAATGCCGCAGCCGAATTGTTCTTTGTGCTGAAACCACCGGTTGCGGAAATGCTCATCGAGTGGTTAAGGGCATCGAAAAATCCCATTCCGGCCAATACAAGACAGATTGTCTGTAACAGGGTAAGAGCCACATAGACCGTAATGATAATCTTGGCCGTCTCCGCAACCTTGAACTTATAGTTCTGCTTGGAGAGGGATCCCATCTCCATTGAACTGAGTCTCAGACCGAAAGTGGCTCTGGCGTAAGGAAGCACGAGTATCATGAAGACAACGACTCCCAAGCCTCCCAGATAGTGGGTGCTGCTTCTCCAGAAGAGCAGGCCGTGAGGCAAGCTCTCCACATCGCTGACGGCAGTGCATCCCGTTGTGGTATAGCCGCTCACGCTCTCGAACCAGGCATCTATGACAGAAAAATCCCCACCCCATAGGATATATGGCAAGGCCCCGAACACGCATACCAGGAACCAGGTGAAGACAATTGTGAAGAAACCCTCCTTGACTGTTATGCTCCCCGTTTTCCTGACAAAAACCAGAGGGAAAGCTCCTACGGCAATAGTTATTACCCCGCTAAGCAGCAAAGGAGAAAAGGAACCATCCATTCCATAGCACAAAGATACCAGTACGCTCAGGAACATGAAGGCTGCGTTGAATACCAGCGCCAATCCGACATTTCTCGATATGTAATTGATATTCATCGTGCTAACGTATTATTGGTTCTTTGTAAGGTTCTTATGTTCCCTTACAATGTCCTTTACGTTCTCGTTAAGCTCTTCTATCTCGTCGTCGGAATCCATGTTGACATCGTAGGTCTTGCGTGTCAGCTTGTAGTTACGGAGAGCCCTGTTGATTTTTATAACCGGATCGAAGAAATAGAAATTCAGGAAATAATTGAAAAGGAAAAGCAGAAGGATTCCTATTCCCACGGCAACCACACACGGCATCAGACTGCGGTAGAAACCTTCCGAAAGACGATCAGAGTTCTCTTTCAGAGCCTTCTGCGAAGACATGTTAAGGTCCTTGATATAAACCCTCAGCTTGGAATATACCGGATACATCCTTTCGAAATACCAGTCTTTCTTCTGCTGGTAGCGAGGAAGGTTCCATACACCCTTGGCCTCTTCAAGCATATGTGCGTAGGATACATATGCGTAACGGATGGAATCTGCCATATCCCTTTCTCCCACGGTGGTAAAATTATCACGGATGCTCTTGAGGGCATCTATGAACTTATCGTCCTCACCGATGGTCGGCATAGTATTCACATCCGTATAGGTTGAATCTCCCATCGTACTGAGCAATTGGAAGTTATAGTCATCTGCCAAGTCCAGGAGACGTCGAGTGGTATTGATACTGATAATATCGTCCGTTACGAACTTTTCTATGGTTCTTCTCATCGTGATGAACTCGAATATCGCGATCAGACTGCTGAGAAGAAGAATGAAACCCAGTATCACAAAACCGATTGATATTTTCTTTTTAAGCAGCATTGCCAAACAATATAGTCCTGCAAAGTTATAAAAAAGGGAGGATATGCCGAAACATCCTCCCTTTGTCTTTCGCACCAGGCGATTTTACTTGGCGCTCATAACCTTGATAAGGTCGAGAACCTTGTTGGAATAACCAACCTCGTTGTCGTACCAGGAAACCACCTTTACGAATGTAGGGGTGATCTGGATACCGGCCTTTGCGTCAAAGATGGAAGTGCGCTTGTCGCCGAGGAAGTCTGAAGAAACGACTGCATCCTCAGTGTATCCGAGAATTCCCTTGAGTTCGCCCTCGGAAGCCTTCTTCATGGCTGCGCAGATCTCCTCGTAAGCTGCAGGCTTTTCGAGGTTAACGGTAAGGTCAACTACAGAAACGTCCAGAGTCGGAACTCTCATTGACATTCCTGTAAGTTTGCCGTTAAGTTGAGGAATAACCTTTCCTACGGCCTTGGCAGCACCTGTTGAAGAAGGAATGATGTTTCCTCCGGCTGCACGTCCGCCTCTCCAGTCCTTCTTTGAAGGGCCGTCTACGGTCTTCTGGGTTGCAGTTGCTGAGTGAACGGTGGTCATAAGACCTTCCTTAATTCCCCAGTTGTCGTTGAGAACCTTAACTACAGGAGCAAGGCAGTTGGTGGTGCAGGATGCGTTGGAAACGATGTCCTGTCCAGCGTAAGTGTCTGAATTGACACCGCATACGAACATTGGAGTATCATCCTTTGAAGGAGCGCTCATAACAACTCTCTTGGCGCCTGCCTTGATGTGGGCCTCAGCCTTCTCCCTGGTCAGGAAGAGACCGGTTGACTCTACTACATACTCTGCTCCAACCTCGTTCCACTTGAGGTTTGCAGGATCCATCTCTGCAGTAACCCTGATCTTCTTGCCGTTAACAACCAAAGCACCTTCAACAACCTCGATGGTTCCGTTGAACTGTCCGTGCATGGTATCGTACTTGAGCATGTAAGCCATGTAATCTACATCTAGAAGATCGTTGATTCCAACTATCTCAATGTCATCCCTTTCCTGAGCGGCCCTGAATACCAGGCGGCCGATACGGCCGAAACCGTTGATACCTACTTTAATTTTACTCATATCTGTAATTATTATGTTTGAATTTTCAACCCGGCAAATTTACAACTTTTTGGGCATTTTATCTAACTTTGTCTCATTATGGAGAAAAAAATGGAAATTCTTATAACCAACGACGATTCTTACATATCCAAAGGATTCAACACACTGATTTCCCTTTGTGCGACTATAGGCAATGTCACGGCTGTTGCCCCCAAGTATGCCCAAAGCGGCATGAGCGCAGCTCTAAGTATGGGTAAACCGTTGTTCCTCAACCAAGAAGATGAAAGAATGACTTCATCGGGGAACAGGATATCCATATATAGTTTCACAGGAACTCCGGCTGATTGTGTGAAAATGGCGATGAACAGATTCTTCAGCAGGGAGAATAAACCTGACCTTATGTTTTCGGGAATCAACCACGGATCCAACGCCTCCACCGCAGCCGTGTATTCAGGAACCCTTGGAGCCACCGCCGAGGCCGCAATCTATGAAGTTCCGGCCATTGCCCTGTCGGTGAACACTCACGATCCCGATGCAGACTTTACCGCAGTCAAGGAATGGTTTCACAAAATCGTTGAGAATTTTATGGCAAATCCACCTCACAGAGGTGTATATCTTAATATAAATTTCCCCGATATTCCTCTGGAAAAGATCAAGGGTATAAAGTTCGCCCATCAGGGTGACGGAATGTGGATCAATGAATTTGAAAGCTATACCACACCTCACGGCGAACCTTTCTACTGGATTTGCGGAGAGTTCCTGGACAAGGCGGAAGATCTCGAAGGAGACCATACCCTTATAGACAAAGGCTACATAACCATTGTGCCGCATCTTGTGGATTCTACCTCTTACGCTGAAAAGAACCGATTGCAAAAACTGTGGAAATTCTGATCTTATGAAATACTTCATCATAGCCGGAGAGGCTTCCGGAGATCTTCACGGTTCAAATCTGATTAAAGGGCTGAAACAGGCTGATCCTCAGTGCCAGATAAGGTGCTGGGGCGGAGACCTTATGAAAGAGGCCGGCGGAGAACTTGTGAGCCATTACAAGGATACGGCGGTAATGGGCTTTTTCGAGGTATTGATGAAGATCGGAAAGATTTTCCGCAATTTCAGGAAATGCCACAAGGATATCCTGGATTTTAATCCCGATGTGGTGGTTCTGATAGATTATCCCGGATTCAATTTCAGGATAGCCAAATTCGCCAAGAAAAGAGGTTTCAAGGTCTTCTATTATATAGCCCCTAAGATCTGGGCCTGGAAAGAAAGCAGAGGCAAGAGGCTTAAAAAGTATGTAGACCGCCTGTTCATCATATTCCCTTTCGAGATCGAATATTTCAAAAACAGGTGGCAGATAGATGCCATATACCGCGGCAATCCTCTGTTGGACAGCATAGAAAGTAACAAGTATATGAAGGAAGACAGGCAAACTTTTGTGGGCCGCCTGTCTGAAATTACCGGAAATGATTATTCCACAAACGACAAGTTCATAGCTCTGCTCGCCGGAAGCCGGCGGACTGAGATTTCCTACCAGCTTCCTGTCATGCTGGATACGGTTAGGGCATTCCCTTCCTATAAGTTCATCCTCGCCGCAGCTCCTTCCATACCGGAAGAGTTCTACGGCAAACTCATAAAGAAGTATTGCACCAAGAATGGCATAGACCCGTCTGAAATCTCTCTTCCTGCAGTTTACGGGCAGACATACCCTATCATGAAGAATTCGCAGGCGGCAATAGTGAATTCCGGAACAGCTTCCCTTGAGGCAGCCCTCATCGGAGTGCCCCAGATGGTAAGTTATCTCGGCAGCGAGATCTCTTATATAATCGCCAAGCAGCTCATAAAGGGCATAAAATATATAAGCCTGGCTAATCTTATTCTGGACAAGTTGATTTTCAAGGAATTCATCCAGCACGAGGCTAACTTGGAGAATATTTCCGCGGAGCTCCGCAAACTGCTTGAAGACACGCAATACATTCAAGCAATGAAAGCCGATTACGCCGAAGTCCATAAGCTTCTCGGAGGCGGAGGAGCATCCAGGGCGGTGGCAGAGGCCATGGTTGAAGAATACGGAAAAATTAAAGAGTCATAAACAATATGAAACTTCACGTATACAAATTCCAGGGAGCAGGCAACGATTTTGTCTGCATAGATAACAGAAAAGGAAACATCCGTCTGACAACAAAACAGATTAACAGGCTCTGCGACAGGCGTTTCGGAGTTGGGTCTGACGGAATGATGCTTCTGGGCAAAAGCCGCAAATACGATTTCTCCATGAGGTATTTCAACGCCGACGGAAAAGAAGGATCGATGTGCGGAAACGGCGGAAGATGCATATCCGCGTTCGCAGACTATCTGGGCATCAAGAAACTGGAATTCGAGGCCATAGACGGCTATCACAATGCCGAGATCATTTCCAGGAAAGACAGGGAGTGGAAGGTAAAGCTTAAGATGAGCGACGTTGCCACCTGCCCTAAGTTCGGGCGCAAGTCCTGGTTCCTGGACACCGGAAGCCCTCATTACGTGGAATTCGTAAAGGATGTGGACAATTACCCGGTCGAAACCAAGGGCAAATACTGGAGGTATTATTTTGAGGGTGGAACAAATGTGAACTTTGTAGAAGTATGTCCTTCTTTCCTAAAGATAAGGACCTGGGAAAGGGGGGTGGAAGCCGAAACCTTCGCCTGTGGCACAGGAGCAACTGCTTCAGCTATAGCGGCTTATGCCTCAAAGATCAAACCTCACACCGTTAAAGGCAATGCCTTCAGCTACAATCTTAAGGCTCGCGGAGGAAATCTCAGTGTCAAGGCTCTGTTCGACCCTGAGAAAAAGTCGTTCAGCGAGATCTATCTTACAGGTCCCGCAACGCTGGTGTTCGAATGTGACATTGAAATCTAGGGAGACTTTACTGCCTTTCCCCGAATACTTTCGTACCTATCCTGACTATCGTGCTTCCCAATCGCAGAGCATAAAGGTAATCCTGGCTCATGCCCATTGAGAGTTCGCGGAACTCACCCATCTCCAGGTGGCGCTGTTTCATTCTTGCAAAGAAACTGTAAAGAAGGGTGAATTCCTTCTGAACCTGGATGTTGTCGTCTGTAAGGGTAGCCATACCCATAAGACCGCAGATAGTTACGCACTTCAGAGGTTCCTTCATTATCCTTTCCAGGAGATCTTCACATTCCTGCATGGAAAAGCCCTGCTTGGTTTCCTCCTGGGCAATATGCATTTCTAGAAGGACCTTGGCTGTGCAACCGTTCTTAATGCAGTAATCCTCAATCTCATAGAGAAGTTTCTCCGAATCCACGGAATGGATCAGGCTGGCGTGCGGAACCACCATCTTTATCTTGTTGGACTGGAGATGTCCGATGAAATGCCACTGGATATCGTCTGGAAGGCTGGCGGCTTTCTGCTCGAGTTCCTGCGGGCGGCTTTCAGCAAATATACGCTGGCCGGCCTCATAGGCTTCCATTATCTTCTCGTTGCTCTGGAATTTGGATACCAGGGCCAGTCTTGCTCCGGAAGGAGCCAGTTCTTTTCTCAGTTGGGATAATTCTTCCTTAATGCTCATTTTCTCTTTTGTCTTTCGCGCTGAAGCCTCTCCTGCTCCTTCATCATCTGCTCCATCCTTTCGCGCCATTTTGATTTTTTCTGTGGTTTTGCACTATTGCTTTCAGCCTTGCTCTTAAGCTGCTGATAAAGTTTCTCCTCATCAACGGCATATTTGCGGATCGCCCAGTTCTGACCGATGGAGATGAAGTTGGAAAGCATATAGTAATAGCTAAGTCCAGCGGAGAAATTGTTACAGAGGACCAGCATGAATATCGGCATGAAATAAAGCTGCATTCCCTTCATACCAGGCATGCTGCCGGTATCCGGCATCTGCTGCATGTTCATCTTGGAGAACAGGTACATCGATATTGCCATAAGGAGGGCGAAGAGGCTCACGTGGTTACCGTACATAGGAATATTGAATCCCAGATCCAGTATGGAGTCATATCCGCTCAAATCCTCGGCCCACAGGAAAGGATGCTGCCTGAGCTCGAATGATACAGGGAAGAATCGGAACATCGCAAACAGGATAGGAATCTGAAGTAGCATAGGAAGGCATCCTCCCATCATGTTAACGCCCGTCTTCCGGTATAGGGCCATTGTCTCCTGCTGTTTCTTGAGAGCATCCTCCTTCCTTGGATATTTCTTGTTTATCTTCTCGATTTCAGGCTTAAGAACCCTCATCTTCGCCGATGAAAGATAAGACTTGTAGGTAAGAGGAGAAAGCACCAGCTTAATCAGCAAGGTCATTATCAGGATGATGATTCCATAGTTGGAAATGAAACGGCGCAGGAAATCAAACGTATTGATTATCCCCACCCTGTTTATCCATCCGATGATACTTCCGCCCATCGGGATTATCTTCTCGAATCCGTTACCGTAGCTCTTCAGAGTCTTGTAGAGGTTAGGACCTATATACAGGTGAAGAGGAATGTTCACATCTTCTCCCCTGCCGTAATCCATCTGCATGGATGCACTGCAGTCGAACAAAGCTTTTTCAGGATTATCAGGAGCAAGGAACTTATATGCCAGATTTCCGGAAGAAAAACTGTCATCGCAGAGCATTATCGCTGAGAAGAACTGCTGGTGGAAAGCAAACCAGGAAACCTTTGTAGGAATCTTTTTCTCGCTATCGTTCTTCCTCATTCCCAGATCCTCCACAGACTTGTCATCCGGGAACTTGTAGTTTACTGTAGAATAGTTCTTCTCATTGTCAAAGCCCTTCTCCAGCCGCGGTACCCTGAGGTTCCAGTTCAGGTCAAACAGGCTCGCGTTATTGCTCATCTGCGACGCCAGATTTTTAGTCACGATGTTGAAATCCAGCATATAGCTGTTTTTCGGCAAGGTGTAGACAAAATCCAGTGAAGAGCCTCCTGAGAAAGGAAGGCTGAAGGTAAGGGATGAGTCCGTCTGCTCCTTGAGGCTGAAATTAAGCTCGGCAGTATTTATCCTCTGCGATGTGAAAAACAGGAGGGACATCTCGGAGTAATTCTCCTTGACCATATAAAGGGCAGAACTGTCATAGGTGTAATACTCTTTGACAAGTGCTTCCCTTATCTGTGCTCCCTTCGAGGAAAATGTTATTTTAAGTTTCTCGTTTTCAAGAGTGTAAAGTTCCCCTTCCGAAACTCTTGCTGACTCGAGGAGAGAGTCTGAGAAAAACGCAGCTTCTTGCTGGAGAGAATCTGCCGGAAGAGCTGCTTGTGCAGAGGAAGAGTCTGCCTTTGCCGGCTCCACAATACCCAGCGCCGCATTGCGGATGGAGTCCGCAACTCTGATAGAATCGGCAATCCTAGGGTTGGTCAGTGCCTCCACCCTTGCCAGGGAATCCTTCAAAAAGGCCTCTCTCGCCTGTTTTTTGTAGTTATATGAATTATACCAACTGAAACCTATTAGGATCAGTCCGATCAGGACAAACCCCAAGACAGTGTTCTTCTGCATTTCTAAAACTCTTTATCAATCATCTTGATCTTCTGCTCCAGAGACTTAAGCTCTTCCTTACCGGCAGCGATCTTGGATTTAATATCTTCTATAAGCTTGTCCGCATTCTTGCTCTTTGCAAAGAATCCCATATTGTTTTCCAGGGTTGCGATATCGGTTTCCAGCTTACGGAACTTGTTGAGAAGTTTCTCTCTTTCAGTACGTATTCCACGGTCACTCTTTCCTGGATTCTTGGCATCTGAAATCAGACGGCGGATTCTTCCCATCTTCTTCTCTGCATCAAGGTCACGGATATCGGCAAAGTGAAGATTAAGGGCGGCATCATACTCTTTCTGGAGGTTTTCTTTCTCCTTGAATGGAACGAATCCGATGGAATTCCACTTGGAGATGAACTCGTTCAGAGCATCCTTGTCAGCATCTCCGCCCTTAGGCTGATAAGCCTTAATCTCCTCGATAACAGCCTTCTTTGCCTTGAGATTCTCCTCAAATTTCTCACCCTCGTCTCCGAAATGCTTTGCCTTCCTTGCAAAGAACTCGTCACATGCTGCGCGGAATCTCTTCCAGACTGCATCTGACTGTTTGCGGGCAACCGGACCAATTGTCTTCCATACATTCTGGAGATTAATCAGCTGGTCTGTAGCCTTCTTCCAATCCTCGCTGTCCTTGATTTTCTCTGCCTGCTCGCAAAGATCCTCTTTCTTGCGGAGATTCTCCTGCATCACATCCTTGAACTTGGAATAGAATTCCCTCTTGGAATTGTAGAACTTGTCGCAGGCTGCACGGAATCTTTCGTAAATCATCTGGTTATCCTTCTTGGAAGCGAAACCGATGGATTTCCACCTAGCCTGGAGATTCTCCATTTTCTTAGAAAGAGAATTCCACTGATTCGACTCAACTGCCTGATTATTTGCTATCTCCTCTGCAAGTTCGCAGAGCTCTGTCTTAGCCTTGAGATTGGCTTTCTGCTCCTCCTTGAGGTTGGTGAAAAAGTCCTGATGCCTCTTGTTAATCTTGGATGTAGCAGTCTTGAATCTCTCCCAGATTTCCTCTCTCTGCTCCTTGGAAACCGGACCGATTTCCTTCCACTCCTCATGGAGTTTCTGCAGTTCGTTAAATGCTCTTACTGGATCCTTGTCCTCAACCAGAAGTTCAGCCTTCTGGCAAAGGTCGGTCTTGAGTTCGAGGTTCTTCTTGAAGTCCAGATCGCGGAACTCCTTGTTTATCTTGAGGAAATCGTAGAATCTCTCTACTGAGCGGTTATACTGGTCCCAGATTTCGCGGGCTTTCTCCTGAGGAACATTTCCGGCAGCCTTCCATCTTGCCTGAAGCTCACGGAAGGCAGGCATGGTGTGATTCATATCCTCCGCCTTTTCCATAAGGCCATTGATAGCATCTATGATAGCCTGTTTCTCAGCAAGATTCTCTTCCTTATGAGCCTGAAGTTCCTGATTGAAATTAGCCCTTGAAGACTTGTAGCGGGCATACATATCCTTGAAAGCTTTCTCCACCTCTTCAAAAGGATTATCCTGCGGCTCCTTGCCAACTTCCACAAAATTGCCTGAAGCAATCTTCTCCTTGCGCAAAACTTTGTAGAATGCGGCCTTTATGGGCTCTGCATATTTGTACAGTTTCTGCTGTTCTCCTTCATCGATCATCTGGCCGAACAAAGAAAGAATCTCATTCAAAGACTTGTCTGCCAAGTCAATCTCTCCTTCTTCAACTTTCAGATTCTCAAGGTCAGGTTCCTGGGAACCGGCCTGTGTCAATTCCTGCTTTGCCTCAACTTCCTGCTGATCGTTCAAAGCGGTGGTGTTCTCTTCCATGGGGTCTATATTAAAAATTTGATGGACGACAAATATACTAAAAATTGCAATACATAGCTCTCAAAACGCTATCTTTGTATCTGCAAGAAAATGAAACAGCCAATGCCTCAAACCGCCAAAAGACAGATCCGTAAAAAAGGGTCTCTCCGGATAGATATAATCAGCTGCGTTCCGCAGCTTCTTGAAAGCCCCCTGGACTATTCCATAGTCAAACGTGCAAAAGAAAAGGGAATCGTTTCCATCTTCATCCACGATTTGAGAGATTATGCCTCAGGAAAGCACAAGAAAACAGACGATTACAGCTATGGCGGAAGTGCCGGCATGGTTATGATGGTAGAGCCTGTCTACAAGATTATAAAGAAGCTCACCAGACAGAGGAAATACGACGAAATAATCTATATGTCCCCAGACGGGGAACTATTCGACCAGCCTATGGCCAACAGGATGAGCCTGATGAAAAACATCATCATCCTGTGCGGTCATTACAAGGGCATTGACCAGAGAATCAGAGAGCATCTGATCACAAAGGAAATCTCCATAGGAAACTATGTGCTCAGCGGCGGAGAAATTGCCGCGGCGGCAATTACCGACACTATCGTAAGACTACTTCCGGGAGCTCTTTCTGACGAAACATCCGCTCTCAGCGACAGTTTCCAGAACTCTCTCCTCTCTCCTCCGGTATACACCCGCCCTGCAGATTTCAAAGGCTGGAAGGTTCCGGAAATACTTCTTTGCGGAGACCATGAGAAAATCTCCAAATGGCTTGATGAACAGGCAATAGACCGTACCAAGCGACTCCGTCCGGAACTCCTCAAAGACAAATAAAAGTGTGTCACAGTGAAAAAGAAAAAGCCTCCAGAGCGTGCTCTGAAGGCTTTTGAAGTTGGCGGCTACCCACTTTCCCACTTGGTATAGCAGTATCATAGGCGTGAACGGGCTTAACTTCTCTGTTCGGAATGGGAAGAGGTGGATCCCCGTTGCTGTTACCAC
>Ga0256407_10004463_pt1 | contig 23331 bp, 31 predicted proteins | sample RumenRJG_04DNA_FD_193489 | JGI IMG/M metagenome (GOLD analysis project Ga0256407, IMG submission 193489) | Bovine rumen microbial communities from Lethbridge, Alberta, Canada - RJG_04 | ecosystem: Host-associated > Mammals > Digestive system > Stomach > Rumen | place: Canada: Alberta... | reverse complement strand
ATTTAAAAGATACAAATGGGACAGGACCGAGCTCAGTAATATCTGCATCGAGCACGGTCTTTTTTTCCTTGGCTCCGAGAAGAAACTGAGTAAAGTGATCGAGGCATACTTTAACGGAGAGGTGATCCCTCCGAAACGTAACTGGTACAAAAATAAGGTGCTGTTACGCTATGTTAATGAGGAAGGATCAACAATGTTTTTTGATCTGGTTCTGTTTGCCGTGTCTCTGCTGCTTACCGTGATCGGGATCGTCTGCAAAGCAAGAGGCGCAGAATATTATGTCCTGCTCTGGGTGTTTGGCATTACAGGGTTGATCGTTTCCGTGCTTTTTACTTACTGGGGGCATGATCCGGATGTTATTATGAGTTATTTCCCAAAATGCGGAGATAAGAGATTTACCAGAGTGCAGGTGGACGAACAGGCATGTTCCGAAGGCGCGGAATTAATAAAGCATGAAAAGATCATTCTTGCTCCGGATATGTTGATCGGCGTGACTGCCGGAGTGGCAGCCATCGCTTATGAAGATATAGCTTCTTTTCAGGTAAAACAGGCACATCATAGCGAGCGTATCGGCCCCAGAGGCAGCACGAGATACCGCGATTATTACACTTACAGGATCATTGTAAGGACCAATAAAGGAAAGAAGATCGCGATATGCGAAAACAAGCAGGATCCGGCAACTGCCATAGTAAGAATATATGAACACTGTCTGAAATATAATCCAAATGCAGAACTTTTGGATATGAAAAAGAGTATCTTTGCGCCGGATGAATCAGCGAAGCAGGTGACAGAGGGGGATGGTGTAAAAGTCAGCGTGGCGAAAGCTGTGAAGGAACAGTCTCTGATGGTCGTGTCCGTAGAAGAAGATATCAGGAAGAGATTTATCGCCTACCATATCCGCACTGCTCTTATTCTGATCCCGGAATCGCTTATCGCGGCCGTGCTCGCAGGAGGCTGTATTTTCATTGCAGCAAGGTTCCTGCATACCGTTAGAGGTGCCGTGATCATACTGCCGGCTGTCTTCTTCCCCTTGTATGCGATATATAATCTCGTCTCAGTCATAAACACTATCAGAAAGAATGATATAGAGTTCTATTCCGGCGAGATCACAGGTAAGGACGATAAGGGTTATTTCTTAAAAGGGGTTTCCGCTTACAGATTCCATTTCATTAAGAAAATGCAGCCCGATCCCGAGCCTGATGCAGGCGCTAAAGTCATCCTGGCAAGATTCCACGATAGCTTCAGCCTTGTGAGCCCCATTGACTTATTGACTTTCAAAAAACAGGAAAGTAAAGAAGTCAACGAGAACCGTCCCTATTGACTTTCTTGACTTACAGGAAAGTAAAGAAGTCAACGAGAACCGTCCCTATTGACTTCAAAAGCAGCGGGCGAAACGTCCGCTGTTTTTTGTGTGAATTTGAGGTTGATATTGACGACAGGATGCTTTGAGTATATAATCGGCTAATGGACTTTGGCTAATAAACGTTAGCCATCTCCGACCGGCAGAAGCTTTCACGGGACAAAGCCGCTTTTGCAGGGCTCAAAACAGGCAAACCGGATTATGAGGGATCGGGGAGTGAATGTTAATCAGATAATAAATGAGTATGAGTCTCGTGACGGACAGTCTGCGGGTTCAGTCACTATGAGTATGGCTGATAAGAAAAGAAAGCCCGGGGTATTGAACACCATATTGGTATTGATCTTTGGTGCTGCCTTGGGCTTGATTTCTAAAATTCTTGACGAGACCGCGGTAGGCGAACTACCGATGATCCTGGAATATCTTGATATCAGAAACTTTCTGGGGCGGTTCGCTGTTTGGATCTTCATAGCCGTATGTATTGCTGTTTACAGCTCAAGTGCGAAGCGGGCTGCCTTGAATGTGGGCGTTTTCTTCGTGGGAATGGTGAGCTGCTACTATCTGTATTCTCAATTCGTCGCCGGTTTTTTCCCGAGAAGTTATGCTCTCATATGGTTTGTTATCGCAGCCCTTTCGCCTGTTCCGGCCTATTTTTGCTGGTATGCGAAAAGAGAAGGAAAGGTTGCGGTCATACTCTCCGGAGGCATAACAGGCGTCCTGCTTTCTCAGGCGATTTTCTTCCTGCAGGGGATCAGGATCACTCATTTAACGGAGGTTATGGTATGGGCCGTGTCGCTGTGGGTACTCAGGCGAAAGCCTAAAGAATTCGCGGCCATGATGGGCATAAGTCTTGCCGTGGCTGTAGCAGAACAGATTTTTATTCCATATTGGGGATAAATGTCAAAAAAATTACCAGGTGCTCTGCATATGGATACGGAGTTGACAACAGACCGAAAAACACGCAGTGGGTTGAGTTTGTCCGGATAATATATAGATCAAAAGGGAGGATATTTGATAATGAAAAATGTAACTATCAGAAAAATGCTTGCTGTAGTAGGTCTTGCAGCAGCACTCACAGGATGCGGTGAAGCCAACAGCACATCCACACCTGTAAGTGAAGAAACTCTTCAGGATGAAGCCGGAAGCGCAACCGAAGAGAGCAAAGATGAAACTTCTTCAGCGGATGATGCTGAAGACGAAAAGCAGGACGATGCCGGAGAGACATCTGAGCCCGATGCAGGCGATAAAGAAACATCGAAGGATGATGCTGCGTTAGAAGATGCAACTTATTATACTAACTGCATGCCCATAGTTTATCCGGATGGTGCATGTGAGGAACCTTTTTTTGATGAGGTTTACACGGCTGAGGATAATATCAATGTGCTGTACAGGGCTGAGATCTCCGGCAACGTATTGACCATCACTGCTTCTTTCATACAGCAAGACGCTGACTGTAAGAAGATGACTTTTGAGACCAGAGAGATTCCTGTTGCTGAGGATCTGAAAATTTGGCTTTTCGAAGAGGGAACAGAGGAGATCTCGGTAGAAAAGTTTAATTCACTCTATGCCGATCCCGAAGGAATATCAATAGAAAAGTTCAATACACTCTATGCCATACCGCAATGTGATGACAGTTGGAGAGGGCTGGGGATAGAGATGAAGGTAGAAAACGGCGAGGCAAAAGTAATATATATCAACCCGCAGATCGATCCTGACAGAGATCCTGCGTCGCACGATTGACACATCATATCGTGACGGTGTAAAAACTAAAATATTTTGATAATAACCATAAATATTGTCCGGGTGCTCCGTATATCTATATGGAAGCGGCAAACAGACAGCAAGATCAGAATAAGGACTGTCGGATTTGCCGGATAATTAATTAACCAAAAGGGAGGTTGTTTGATAATGAAAAACGGTACTATCAGAAAGATGCTTGCAGTAGTAGGTCTTGCAGCAGCACTCACAGGATGCGGTGAAGCCAACAGCACATCCACACCTGTAAGTGAAGAAACTCTTCAGGATGAACCTGACAGCGCAACCGAAGAGAGCAAAGATGAAAATTCTTCAGAGGATGATGCTGAAGACGAAAAGCAGGACGATACCGGAGAGACATCTGAGCCCGATGCAGGCGATGAAGAAGCACCGAAGGATGATGCTGTGTTGGAAGACGGAGAGTATGATACTACTAGCTTGCCTGGGGTTCATCCTAATGGCGCATTTGAAAATGAGTTAACTGGCTTTAAATCAGATGATCCGGATGCTGATCAGGAAGACATTTTATATAAGGCTGAGATATCTGATGGAGTATTGAATATCACCGCTTCCTTTGTACAGTATAGTGATGATTATTCGGATGTGATTGCATATTACAATTTTGAGACCAGAGAGATTCCTGTTTCAGAGGACTTATTGATAGAGCTACAGTCAGGCGTGGATGCAGATGATCTGAGTGATATTACTGAAGAGCTTTCAATAGAGAAGTTTAATACATTTTATTCTGATCCGGACGACTATAAGGGGCCTGTGGCGATAACTCTTAAGATAGAAAATGGCGAGGTTACTTATATTCATCTCGGAAGCTAAGATCAAGCCTGAATAGTAAGTGCTCTAATCGACGCAAGCCTTGTCGTGGCTGTATAGGAAAAAATCTAAAAATTTATAAATTACCCATAAATATTATCCGGGTGCTCCGTATATCTATATGGAAGCGGCAAACAGACAGCAAGATCAGAATAAGGACTGTCGGATTTGCCGGATAATTAATTAACCAAAAGGGAGGTTGTTTGATAATGAAAAACGGTACTATCAGAAAGATGCTTGCAGTAGTAGGTCTTGCGGCAGCACTCACAGGATGCGGTGAAGCTAACAGCGCATCCACACTTTTAAGCGAAGGAACAGTTCAGGAGGAGGAACCTGACAGCGCTTCTGAAGAAAATGAAAAGGATCCCGAACCCGAAACAGGTGATGAAATAAGTGCATCCGAGGCGGGTGAAGATGATGCGCAGGCAGGAGAGGATGAAACCGGATCTGCAGATGCAGGCGAAGAAGCATCCTTCGAGGACGGGGTTTACATCACTTGTGATAACATTGATGTAAAGGATCCTGATGCAGAGAAGTACGCAGCTTTTGAACAGGCTGAGATCAAGGACGGTATCCTTACCATTACAGGTTCTTTCGAGCAGCAGGATGACAACTGGAATCAGACTGCATATTATACCTATGAGACCAGAGAACTCTCGGTTGCGGAGGACGTAGTAGTTGAGTTTGCAGGCGGAGAAGGAGAACCGGAAAAGTCAACGGTAGACACTTTTAATTCATTCTATGCTGATCCCAATGCATCGGACAGAGAAAGTCACAGAGGGCTGGGAGTAATGATCACTATAGAAGATGGTGAAGTCAAAGTCATTGATATATGCTCATAAGCGTAGATCATAACTTAATAACTGCATGACCAAAAAACCGGCGGAACGATCCGCCGGTTTTTTGATTTTTGTTATGCATCAACTGATGCTTTATTTTGTTTCCTCTGCAGGGTGATATATGACAGCGGAGTTAAGCATCATCATGGCAACATCGTTTGCAGTGGCGGCCGTTTCATCATCACCTTTTAATGTTTCAACGTGGATTAATATATAGGCATCCCCGTCATAGATCCAATACTCTGAAATCTGTCGATCAGGATCTTCTGTAAATGTACCTAAGGTGTAATAATACTGGTTAGCTTTGGTAGTTCCATCGGCAAAAACATAGTCCGGATATTCATTTTCATATAATTCCTTAAGGGCGTCTATATCAGATTTGGTAATATCGGACTCAGTATAACCAACGCGAACAACAATAAGGCCGCTGTCGCCGGACTGATCGCTGTTGGGATAGATGAAGGTTAAACCTTCGGTCTCAACTGAATCTGTTGCCTCATTCTCGACAACTCCCCAGTCAGACGGAAGGGAAAAGTCAGCGCAATATTCTTCATTGTCAGGGTCACTGACATGAACTACATCCGAATCCTGTTCTTCTGAGGCATCTTCAGTATCATCCGTATCCGTTTCAGCTTCATCAGTATCTTCTTTTTCGGGATGATAAAGGATGGCGGAGTTAACCATCATCATGGCGACATCGGTTACACCGGCCGTTACTTCTTCATCATCAGTGGTAAGCTGCATGATCCTTAATTCATCATCTATGTCGAAGATGTGGTAATCAATGACTGAGTCGCCGTCATCCTTCGTATATGAGATCGCCACATAAGAATAACCGTTTACTTCTGTGGTGCCTTCCGTGAAGGTACAGTCGGAATGCTTATCTTCGTTGTCGGCCTTCAGCTTTTCGATGTATTCTTCGATGTCGAGATCAGGGTTTGTACTTCTGCCAAAAGATACGGCGATAACACCGGAATCACCTGATTGGTCGCTGTTGGGAGTGAGTTTTGTAATGGTTTTTCCGTCTTTTTCTTTTTGCTCGAGGATTCCCCAGTCGGACGGAATGTCGATACAATAGCATTCATTATTCTCATCATGAAGATGAAGTACTCCGGGTGCCGATTCGCCTTCATCATTCGGACTCATCTCATCAATGAGCTCTGAAACATTAGAGAACAGGCCGTCATCCGATGCACCGCATCCGACGAGCGGGCATACGGATAAAACCGTCCCTGTGATCAGTGCAAACATTTTTCTTTTCATAATGCTCCTCCGTTTTGATGTGCTTCGCATAAAAAATCATATTAACATATTATATAAATAATTTACATTTTTCCACCGATGGAAGATGGAATTGGGGCAACCAAGGGTAGCGGGAGATGGGATTTTCGGATCCCAAAACAGATGATAAATTATATGGTTTTGGTCAATTGTGCAAATTGACTTGGTGTAACGCAATAATTATAATGATTCTTGTGTTGCCTTAAATGCGCGACATATGATTTTTTGTAAGAAGGGAAATACAATGGCTAGAACAGGCAGACCCAAGGGAACTAATAACAAGGAATTTACTTACTCACTTCGTATGGACAAGGAGACCAGAGAACTTCTCGAAGCATATTGCGAGACCATGGGAGTGACCAGATCAGAGGCTTTAAGGACCGCTATCGAAGGTCTTAAAACAGATAAAAAATTAAGGAAGAAATAATAATCCGATCAGATGAATATCCTCTTATATACATGGCTTGGCTCATATACGGATGATGATATAGAGCGTCATATCCGCGGGATGGGGATCAATTGCAGACACATTGAAGATACTCAGGTCTGCAACGGCGACAGATATCACAATGATGAATTCTGCAGATCCTTTGAAAAGATCCTCGAAGATGCAGACTATGACTGCGTTTTTACGACTAATTTTCTCCCGCTCATAGCACGTGTATGTTATAAGAAGGATATCCCGTATATAGCATGGTCCTATGACAGTCCGCCGAATCTGGCGTCGCTTGAAGAAATGGACCACCCCACCAATCATATATTCTTTTTTTCAAAGGATGATGTAGAGGATTACCGGTCACAGGGACTGGATACCGTGTGGCATATGCCTTTGGCGGTTGATACCGACAAATGGGATGCCATAAAGACTGCGGGCAGAGATATAGATGTCTCGCTTGTGGGCAGGCTCTACAGTTCTACGCTCCCTGTACTGATGTCCAGAATGAGCGCGGAACAACAGCAGTTCTTTAAGACGCTGACGGATCTGCAGCTCAAGACTTATGACAGGAATATACTTAAAGAATTCATAACGGATGGCATTGCGCAGGAGATCTGCAGGACATATGAGGCTGATGAGGATGCGACGCTGCGTCCAACGAGGAAGCAACTGCTTTATTCTGCGTCCACATATGTATCGCATCTGGACAGACTCTTGCTGCTTCGTGTACTTTCGAAGAAATTCGACACTCATCTCTACAGCACGGACACGGAAGCCGATTATAAGAGCATGCTTCCGGACGTGAAGTTCCACGGCCCCGTTTCATATGAAAAGGGGATGCCGGAAGTCTTTAAGTCCAGCAAAGTCAATCTGTGCCCGATCTTCAGAGAAAATGTGTCGGGGATACCTTTAAGGATACTTGACGTGTGTGGATGCGGATCATTTGTTTTATCGTCATTTTGTCCCGAGGTTGCGGAGTACTTCAGGGAAGGAAAAGAAGCTGTGATGTATCGCAGCGCCGAAGAAGCCTTCGAGAAGGTCGAGTATTATCTGAAACATGATGATGAGCGTGAGAGCATCGCGTATGCCGGATATGAAAGAGTTAAAACTGACTTTTCCTATGATGACAGGATAAGGTGTATGCTCACGCAGGCAGGCGTACTGAAAATATAGAAGAAATCATTGCATCGGTTTTTGAAAATGTGATCGGACCTGTCCGCAGGTTCGAGGAGAATGATAATGAGTGTTAAGAAGAAAAAGAAGAAGTTAAGGTCATACAGAGCTGCTGAGGCAAAAAGAAAAAAGGCTTTAATGGCGGAGGATCTGAAGGAGACTGAGACGAAGGCAGAGGAGCTCCGGATTGAAACGGGAAAGACTGAGAAATCCGATGTGAAGTCTGCGACTGAGTCTAAGGCAGGCGAAGCTGTTGCTGAGAAGCTGGTGGAAAAGACAGAGAAAGCTCCCGAGAAGTCCGGGGAGACATCTGAGCATGTAGAAAAGCCTGCTCATCCTGTTTGGGGCACTGTTCTTCTCGCTCTTTTCTTAAGTTTATCTTTCTTTTTCACGGAAACGGTATTCAAGCTTGCGGTGGAAAGTATGCATGACCCCGTTTCCTTTGCTGTCATGGGATTGTTTTCTTTAAGTGCAGGCTTTCTTACGGCATCACTTATTTCTCTTTTTCCGAGAAAGGCGGCAAAGGTGCTTTCGCCTCTGGTGCTTGTTGTATTATTCTTTGCATTTCTTATTGAGTTTCTTATCTGCAGACAGTTTAAAGTCGCTTATGATTTAAATACCATATTCAATGCCGCTACGGATGCGCTGGGCGGATTTAAGAGCGATATCGCGGCGCTTATCTTTTGTGCCGACGGCATTACGCATATACTTCTTTTTGCTATTCCCATGTTACTTTGGGCAGTCCTTGGAAAAAGGATCACGCCGATATTATCGGAAAAAGGCATCTTCGGAAAGGGCGGGCATAAGGCGGCCTGCGGTTTTGGAGTATCTTTTACGGTTGCGGCTGCCGCATATGCCGGCGCGCTTGTTATGATCCTGGGATACGGGATCTTTTCTTCTGCTTATACCGATCAGTATAATTTTGAAGCTGCCGTGTCGGATTTCGGCCTCGGAACGGCGGTTAGACTTGATGTTAAGAATATAGTGGCGTCAAGAACGGCAGGGCCTGAATTTGAAACAGGATATGATACATTTGCAGCGGCAGGTGCGGATAATTCAGGGGCTTCTTCGGGAAGTCTTTATTCGGGCGGTTTTTCTGCAGGAGTAACGGGACAGACTGTATCGGGAGATTCTCCTGCATCTGCGGGCAACAGTACAAATTATAATGCGGGAAAGGCCGGCGGGGCAGGAAACGGTCAGGTATCCAGGATCTCGGGTGCCGGTGACCCCTCGTCAATGGTCACATCCGGCGGAAACGGTTATGGTATCACGGAGGCGGCTGCAGATCTTACAGCGGGAGCAGGAAGCCTTAATGATTTTGTAAATGTGCAGGGCGGTGATTTCCCCGTCTCCGGGAATTCTGTTTCTGGAAATACGGGAAGTCTTCTTCCGGTATACGGTGCGGGCGCTTCAATGGATCCCACATCCTACGGTTACAGTGTATCGGATATTGATTTTAATGCTCTTGCTGCGGCAGGCGGTAAGGTGGGCGAGGTTGATGCCTATGTAGCTTCGCTCCAGCCCTCCAGACAAAATCCCTATACCGGAATGTTTAAAGGGAAGAATCTTATTGTTATCTGTGCGGAAGCTTTTTCCGGACCGAATGTCATAGATCCCGATCTTACACCGACTCTGTACAGACTTTCCACAAAGGGGATCAATTTTAACAACTATTATCAGCAGTCTACGGCGGGAACCACCGGCGGAGAATATCAGCTGCTTTTCGGACTTCTTCCCACATCCGGCGGAAGCTCGGTTCGTACTATCACGGCCAATGGCACCCATACCAACATAGGGGCTATGTTAAATGACGAAGGTTACTACGGCATGGCTTTTCATAACGGGTCCTATACCTATTATCATAGAAACGAGACCCACACCAAGCTCGGATACAGCGAGGGATTTATGGGAATGGGCAACGGCATGGAGCAATTCGTCGGAAAGAAGTGGCCGGAGAGTGATGTGGAGATGATGCAGGGAACACTGCCCATGTACATCAATCATCAGCCTTTCTCCGTATATTATATGTCTGTCAGCGGACACAGCGGCTATACTTTCGGAACCAATGCGATGTCGAAGAAGAACAAGGATGCTGTGGAAGCCTGGTGTGAAGAGAAGGGACTTCAGTATTCCGAAGAAGTCAAGGCATATCTGGCTGCCAATCTTGAACTGGAGAATGCGGTTACTTATATAGTAGAAACTCTGGAGGAAAAGGGGATAGCTGATGATACGGTGATCTGTATCAATGCCGATCATTTCCCTTACGGGTTGGATAAAGATGCTTCCCTTGGAAATATGCCGTATCTGTCGGAACTGTACGGATACCCCGTGACTACGTATGAAGAGCGAGACAGGAACCGCGCCATCATCTGGAGCGGAATGCTGGAGAAATATGCGCCCATAGAAGTTAATACCCCGGCGTCCTCCATCGACCTGCTTCCCACTCTCTGCAATCTCTTTGATACGGATTGGGATTCAAGACTTTACCCCGGACGCGATGTATTTTCGGATGCGCTTCCGGTGGCTTTCAATACCAATTACGATTGGAAGACCGATCTGGGTACATACAATGCCGCAAAGAAGACTTTTACCCCGGTAAATGATCAGGTAGTGATCCCGGATGGATATGTTGCTGGAGTTTCTTCATTAGTAAAGAACAAGATCACATTCTGTAAATCGGTGCTTAACTACGACTACTATACGCATGTATATGCCGATACACAATAACTTGTGGTCGATTTCGCCTTTCCGTCACTGTGCACAGAAAGCGGTCGGAAAAACGACGAAATTTTTATAAAAACTTCTTGCAATTTGTCAGAGGCTGGTTTATAATAGCCCTTGCTGTGACATGATAGCTGTGAAGCGTGAGGTTGCCGTCAAACCGAAAATAATAAGGAATGACGGGTTTTCCGCTGAGCGAATGTCAGTAGCGGGAATAAGTTTTACCCGCAAAAATATTGACGACAAGTCACTGTACAGATAGGAACCGTCCGGAGAGATCCGGAAACGACGCGTGGTTCTGCGTCTTTTTTAAAGAAAAGGCAGGACACACACGGGAGGGTGGATGAGATGCCCGGTCAGGAGACAGACATCAAATCCAAATGTGTACAGTCGCCGCTTGTAAAAAACAGAGAGGAGACTTTTTTTATGCAGGCAAACCAGAAAATGAGAGTAATCCTGAAAGCGTATGATCATCAGCTGATCGACGCCGCCGCAAGGAAGATCATCGACAGCGTAAAGAAGAACGGAGGAGCTGTAAGCGGTCCCGTTCCCCTTCCTACAAAGAAGGAAGTTGTTACGATCCTTCGTGCAGTCCACAAATACAAGGATTCAAGAGAACAGTTCGAGCAGAGAACACACAAGAGACTGATCGACATTCTCAATCCCTCATCGAAGATCACAGAGTCTTTACAGAAGATGGATCTTCCTGCGGGTGTATATGTGGAAATCAAGATGCAGTAACAAAAACCTCTACTAAACTTAATGTATCCGCAATACACGGTACTGCAGCAACAAAGCAATACCGCAGAGATACCGCTTAGTGGACAAAAACCGTGATCGCAGACAACACGAAAGAGGCTGTCACCCGAGAGGGCGGGAAAGATATTTCCCATGAGATCCGGACAAAAGAAAGAAAGAGAGGCAATAAAAGGTATGAAGAAAGCTATTTTAGCGACAAAGGTCGGAATGACACAGATCTTCGCTGAAGACGGCGCGCTTATCCCTGTAACTGTTCTTCAGGCAGGTCCGTGCGTTGTAACTCAGGTTAAGACCGTAGAGAACGACGGCTATGATGCTGTTCAGGTTGGATACGGCGATGCCAAGGAGAAGACAGTCAACAGAGACAAGGCAGGCAGAAAGGAAGTGTTCCACCGCCACGGCGTTAACAAGGCCGGACAGGGTCAGTTCAAGAAGGCCGGTGTTGATTGCAAGAAGTATTTAAGAGAGTTCCGTTTCGAGAATTCATCCGAATACGCTCCTGCTCAGGAGATCAAGGCAGACATCTTCGCAGTTGGCGATAAGGTAGATGCTTCCGCTATTTCAAGAGGTAAGGGATTCCAGGGCGCCATCAAGCGTCATGGCCAGTCCAGAGGACCTATGATGCACGGTTCCAAGTATCACCGTCATGCAGGTTCCAACGGTGCATGTTCTTCACCCAGCCGCGTATTCAAGGGCAAGCACATGCCCGGACATATGGGATCTGTTGAAGTTACCGTAAGAAACCTTGAAGTAGTAAGAGTTGATGCTGACAAGAACCTGCTCCTTGTTAAGGGCGCTGTTCCCGGAGCAAAGAAGGCTCTTATCACTATCAAAGAAACAACGAAAGCAGAAGCTTAAGCGAAAGGAGGAATTTTACAATGGCTACAGTATCTGTTGTAAATATGGAAGGCAAAGAAGTAGGCACGATCGACTTAAGCGATGCAGTATTCGGTGCAAAGATCAACGAGCATCTTGTACATCTCGCAGTCGTTCAGCAGCTTGCAAACTCCAGACAGGGAACTCAGAAGGCTAAGACACGTTCTGAGGTATCCGGAGGCGGAAGAAAGCCCTGGAGACAGAAGGGAACCGGCCACGCAAGACAGGGTTCGATCAGAGCTCCGCAGTGGAAGGGCGGCGGAGTGGTATTCGCTCCCGTTCCCAGAGATTACACTCTCAAGATGAACAAGAAGGAAAAGCAGGCAGCTATAAAGAGTGCTCTTACCGATAAGGTTCAGAAGTCACAGCTTGTTGTAGTAGATGAGATCAAGCTCGACGAGATCAAGACAAAGAGATTTGCAGAAGTCCTTAAGAACATCAAGGCTGACAAGGCTCTTGTGGTTATGGGAAGCAAGGATGACACAGTTATCCGTTCCGCTAGAAACATCGCAGACACAAAGACAGCTCTTCCCGAGACTATCAATGTATACGATGTTATGAAGGCCGGCACACTCGTTCTTACAAAGGACGCAGTCGCTAAGATCGAGGAGGTATACGCATAATGGCAGACATTAAGTATTATGACGTCATCTTAAAGCCGCTCGTAACAGAAAAGAGTATGAACGGTATGGCATTAAAGAAGTATTCATTCCTTGTAAATCCTGAAGCAAACAAGTCACAGATCAAGGATGCTGTTGAGAAGATGTTTGAAGGTGTTAAGGTTTCAAAGGTTAACACTCTTAACCAGGAAGGAAAGAATAAGAGACGCGGAGCAGTAACAGGAAAGACAGCCAAGACAAAGAAGGCTATCGTTACTCTCACAGAGGACAGCAAGGATATCGAGATCTTCGCAGGACTCTAAAGCGCAGGGATCCCTCCCGAGGATCCGGATAAACACAGTAAAGTGTGATAATAAACATCAAAAGGAGAAAGATAGAAATGGGAATTAAGACATACAACCCATATACACCGTCCAGAAGAAACATGACGGTTTCCGACTTCTCAGAGATCACAACGCAGACACCGGAAAAGAGCCTGCTCGTATCCAAGAAGAAGACAGCCGGAAGAAATAACCAGGGTAAGATCACTGTCAGACATCACGGCGGCGGAAACAGACAGAAGTACAGACTTATCGATTTCAAGCGTCAGAAAGATGATATCCCTGCAAAGGTAGTAAGCATCGAGTACGATCCTAACAGAACAGCTAATATCGCACTTATCTGCTACGCAGACGGCGTAAAGAGCTACATCATCGCTCCTCAGGGCCTTGAAGTTGGAATGAAGATCATGAACGGACCTAAGGCTGAAGTACGTACAGGAAACTGCCTCCCGTTATCAGAGATCCCCATCGGTGCGATGGTTCACAACATCGAGCTTATGCCCGGCAGAGGCGGCCAGATGGTAAGAGCAGCCGGTAACGGTGCACAGCTCATGGCTAAGGAAGGTAAGTATGCAACACTTCGTCTTCCTTCAGGCGAGATGAGAATGGTTCCCATCGAGTGCCGTGCAAGCATCGGTGTAGTAGGAAACGGTGAGCACAACCTCGTTAACTACGGTAAGGCCGGACGTGTTCGTCATATGGGTGTTCGTCCTACAGTCCGCGGTTCGGTTATGAACCCGAATGATCATCCTCACGGTGGTGGTGAAGGTAAGACAGGAATCGGTCGTCCCGGTCCTACAACCCCTTGGGGTAAGCCCGCTCTTGGTCTTAAGACCAGAAAGGCTAAGAAGCATTCCAACAAGCTGATCGTCAGAAGACGTAACGGCAAGGCAATAAAGTAATCGCGGATAAGGAGGCAGACAAATGGCAAGATCATTAAAGAAAGGTCCTTTTGCTGATCAGAGTTTACTCAAGGCAGTAGACGCTATGAATGCATCAGGCAAGAAGCAGGCGATCAAGACTTGGTCACGCCGCTCCACAATCTTCCCCTCATTCGTGGGACTTACGATTGCGGTATATGACGGACGCAAGCATGTGCCTGTATATGTAACAGAAGATATGGTAGGCCATAAGCTCGGCGAGTTCGTTCCTACACGTACTTTCCGCGGCCACAAGGCTGAAGATAAGAAGACGTCAGTCAAGAATTAACAGGAGGGCTAAAGTAAACTATGGCTAAAGGACATAGATCTCAAATTAAGAGAGAGAGAAACGCACAGAAAGATACGAGGCCCTCAGCAAAGTTATCTTATGCGAGAGTTTCGGTACAGAAGGCATGTTTCGTACTTGATGCGATCAGAGGCAAGGATGTAACAACAGCAAAGGCTATCCTCGAGTACAATCCGAGATATGCTTCCTCACTCATCAAGAAGCTTCTTGATTCTGCAATAGCTAACGCAGAGAACAACAACGGAATGAATCCGGATAACCTCTATGTGGCAGAGTGCTTTGCCAACAAGGGACCGACAATGAAGAGAATCCATCCCAGGGCGCAGGGCCGTGCTTACAGGATCGAAAAGAGAGTAAGCCACATCACGATCGTTCTGGACGAGAAAGGAGCTAAGTAAGTATGGGACAGAAAGTTAATCCTCACGGCTTAAGAGTCGGTGTGATCAAGGATTGGGATTCCAAGTGGTACAGCGAAGATAAGTTCGCAGATTACCTTGTAGAGGATCACAAGATCCGTAAGTACTTAAAGAAAAAGCTTTACGCTGCCGGAATCTCCAAGATCGAGATCTCCCGTAAGGGCGAGAAGGCTGAAGTGGTTGTTTACACACAGAAGCCCGGTGTTGTGATCGGTAAGGGTGGCGCAGGAATCGAAGCTACCAAGAAGGCTCTTCAGAAGGAAATCGGCCGCAAGGAGATCTCCCTTGATGTTCAGGAAGTTAAGAAGCCTGATGCTGATGCACAGCTTGTAGCAGAGAATATTGCAGCGCAGCTTGAGAACCGTGTATCCTTCAGACGTGCAGTAAAGAGCTGCATGACAAGAACAATGAAGAAGGACAACAGAGGAAACTCAATCACAGGCGCACTTGGAATCAAAGCATGCGTTTCCGGAAGACTCGGCGGTGCCGATATTGCGAGAAGCGAGTTCTACAGTGACGGAACAATCCCCCTGCAGACATTACGTGCAGACATTGACTATGGTTTCGCTGAGGCAGATACAACCTACGGTAAGATCGGTGTAAAGGTTTGGATCTACAAAGGCGAGGTACTTCCTGCAAAGGGAAATAAGGGAGACAATGCGTCTTCTAAGGAAGGGAGCGATAAATAATGTTAATGCCGAAGAGAGTTAAGCGCCGCAAGCAGTTCCGCGGCAACATGGCCGGAAAGGCTATGAGAGGAAATACGATCAGCAACGGTGAGTTTGGTCTTGTGGCTACAGAGCCTTGCTGGATTAAGTCCAATCAGATCGAGGCTGCCCGTATTGCGTTAACACGTTACACCAAGAGAGGCGGAAAGACCTGGATCAAGATTTTCCCTGATAAGCCGGTAACATCAAAGCCCGCCGGAACTCGTATGGGTTCAGGTAAAGGTGCTCTTGAATTTTGGGTAGCAGTTGTTAAGCCCGGACGCGTTCTTTATGAGATCGCCGGTGTTGCTGAGGCAGACGCAAGAGAGGCTCTTCGTCTTGCTGCCAACAAGCTTCCCTGCAAGTGCAAGATCGTTTCCAAGGCAGAGCTTGATGCAATAGTGAAGGAAGGCGGTGTAGCTAGATGAAGACAAATAAATATGTTACAGAGCTCGAAGGCAAGACCGCAGCAGAACTGAACAACGATCTTGTCAGCGCTAAGAAAGAACTTTTTAACTTAAGATTCCAGAACGCTACCAACCAGCTTGATAATACCGCAAGGATCAAGGAAGTTCGCAAGAACATCGCGCGCATCCAGACAGTCATGAACGGTAAGATCAAGGCGGAAGCTTAAGGGAGAAAGGAGAAGACCGTGGAAGAAAGAAACTTAAGAAAAACACGTATCGGCAAGGTTGTCAGCGACAAGATGGACAAGACCATTACTGTAGCCGTTGAAGACCACGTAAAGCATCCGCTTTATGGCAAGATCATTAAGAATACATACAAGCTCAAAGCCCACGATGAAAAGAACGAAGCCCATACCGGCGATACGGTTAAGGTTGAGGAGACCAGACCTCTCTCCAAGGATAAGAGATGGAGACTTGTAAACATCGTTGAGAAAGCTAAATAAGCTTATTTATGGATTTCGGAAGGAGATAAATCATGGTACAACAGGAAAGCAGGCTGGTCGCCGCTGACAATACCGGCGCAAAGGAACTTCTCTGCATCCGTGTTTCCGGCGGATCTACCAGAAGATATGCCCGCATCGGCGACGTGATCGTTGCTTCTGTAAAAGATGCAACACCCGGCGGCGTTGTAAAGAAGGGTGAAGTTGTTAAGGCTGTAGTAGTTCGCACTGTTAAGGGTGCACACCGCAAAGACGGATCATATATCAAGTTTGACGAAAATGCGGCAGTCATCATCAAGGATGACAATACTCCGCGCGGAACCCGTATTTTCGGGCCGGTAGCAAGAGAGCTCAGAGAGAAGCACTTCATGAAGATCGTTTCCCTCGCTCCGGAAGTATTATAAGGAGGACCAGGCTATGACAAAGATTAAAGTCGGCGATACCGTAAGGGTTATCGCAGGTGATACGGAAAAAAGCAAGGGTAAGGAAGGCAAGGTCCTTAAGATCGACCACGAAAAAGGCAAAGTACTTGTGGAAGGCGTAAATAAAGTGACCAAGCACGCTAAGCCTTCAGCACAGAATCAGACAGGCGGCCGCATCGAGAAGGAAGCACCTATCGATATTTCCAACGTGATGTATGTTCACAAGGGAAAGCCGACCAGGATCGGATTCAAGATAACCGAAGACGGCAAGAAGGTTCGTGTTGCCAAGTCTACCGGTGATGTGATCGATTAAGGAAGGAGACCAGAACATTGAGTAGATTAAAAGATCAGTACAAGAACGAGATCATGGACGCCATGACAAAGAAGTTCGGTTACAAGAATGTGATGGAGATCCCCAAGATCGATAAGATCGTTATAAATATGGGTGTCGGCGAGGCTAAGGAAAATGCCAAGGCTATGGAAGCTGCAGTAGCTGACATGGAGACCATCACAGGACAGAAGGCCATCGTAACAAAGGCTAAGAAGTCCATCGCTAACTTTAAGCTCCGTGAAGGTCTTGCAATCGGATGCAAGACTACACTCCGCGGTGAGAAGATGTACGAGTTCCTTGACAGACTTGTTAACCTCGCACTTCCGCGTGTTCGTGACTTTCACGGTGTAAATCCCAACAGCTTTGACGGCAGAGGAAATTACGCACTCGGAATCAAGGAGCAGATCATCTTCCCCGAGATCGAGTACGATAAGGTCGACAAAGTAAGAGGTATGGATATCATCGTTGTAACGACCGCAAGGACCGATGAGGAAGCAAGAGAGTTACTCAGGCTGTTCGGTATGCCTTTTGAGAAGTAAGGCTGACAGCGTGTCAATTTCTAAGGAGGAATAGTTTCAATGGCAAAAATGTCAATGAAGGTTAAGCAATCGCGTACACCGAAGTTCTCAACCAGAGCATATACGCGCTGCAGAATATGCGGAAGACCTCATTCAGTTCTTAAGAAGTACGGAATCTGCAGAATATGTTTCCGTGAACTTGCAAGCAAGGGTGAGATTCCGGGCGTTAAGAAGGCAAGCTGGTAAATCAGAAGGAGGACAAGCAAGATGACAATGAGTGATCCGATTGCGGATATGCTTACAAGAATCCGTAACGCAAATACTGCAAAGCATGATACGGTTGATGTTCCGTCATCCAAGATGAAGCTCGCTATCGCGAAGATCCTTCTGGATGAAGGCTACATCAGAAAATATGATGTTGTTGATGATGGAAACTTCAAGAATATCCACATCACACTTAAGTACGGCTCAGACAAGAACGAGAAGGTTTTGACAGGTATCAAGAGAATCTCAAAGCCCGGTCTTCGTGTTTATGCCGGCAAGGATGAGCTTCCCAAAGTTCTCGGAGGACTTGGTGTAGCGATCATCTCTACCAACCAGGGAGTTATCACAGACAAGGAAGCCAGAAAGCTTAATGTCGGCGGTGAAGTTCTCGCATTCGTTTGGTAATTAATTTTCAAAATGGGTTTTGCATCAAATTGCAAAACCCGCCGCAGGTCGGTCTGCCGGATACGGTTATGACCGCAGGCGGTTGTTGATCAATATCAGTAAATATGAATCCATAACAGGAGGTACGGGCATGTCACGTATAGGAAAAATGCCAATCGCGATTCCTGCCGGTGTAACGGTAACTATCGCAGAAAATAACAAAGTGACTGTAAAGGGACCCAAGGGAACACTTGAGAGAGTATTCCCCAACGATATGAAGATCGAAGTTGAGGGCTCCGAAATCAAGGTTACAAGACCGAACGATTTAAAGAGAGAAAAGTCTCTTCACGGTCTGACCAGAACACTTATCAACAACATGGTTGTAGGTGTTACCACCGGCTTCGAGAAGAAGCTTGAGATCAACGGTGTAGGTTACAGAGCAGCTAAGTCAGGCAAGAAGCTTAACCTCACTCTCGGATATTCTCATCCCGTTGAGATGGAAGATCCTGAAGGTGTTGAGACCGTTGTCGAGGGACAGAACGTCATTATCGTGAAGGGTTGCGATAAAGAGAAAGTTGGTCAGTTTGCGGCTGAGATCAGAGACAAGAGAAGACCTGAACCTTACAAGGGCAAGGGTATCAAGTACGCTGATGAGACGATCAGACGTAAAGTCGGCAAGACCGGTAAGAAATAAGGAGGGCGACAGAAGATGGTCAGCAAAAAATCAAGACAGGAAATCCGCGTAAAGAAGCATGACAGATTACGCAATCGCTTTAGCGGCACTGCAGAAAGACCTCGCCTTTCCGTATTCCGCAGCAACAGCCATATGTATGCTCAGGTTATCGATGATGCAGCAGGTAAGACACTTGTTTCAGCTTCAACAACCGAGAAGGATGCTAAGGCTGAGCTTAGTCATACAGACGATATGGACGCAGCTGTATTCGTAGGAAAGCTTGTTGCTAAGCGTGCTCTTGACGCAGGCATCAAGGAAGTAGTATTCGACAGAGGCGGATATCTCTATCACGGCAAAGTTAAGGCACTTGCAGATGCTGCAAGAGAAGCCGGATTAGAGTTCTAAGGAAGGGGAACAAGCATGAGAAATGAGATTATTGACGCAAGCGGACTTGAGTTAAATGACAAGCTTGTTTCCATCAAGCGTGTCACCAAGGTTGTTAAGGGCGGACGCCACATGAGATTTTCAGCACTTGTTGTTGTCGGAGACGGCAACGGACATGTTGGTGCCGGAATCGGTAAGGCTGCCGAGATCCCTGAAGCTATCCGTAAAGGTAAAGAGGATGCTATAAAGCACCTCGTAACAGTTGCACGTGACGAGAATGACAGTATCACACACGATCAGCTCGGTAAGTACGGTTCAGCTACTCTTCTTATGAAGAGAGCTCCTCAGGGTACCGGTGTTATCGCAGGTGGTCCCGCACGTATCGTCTGCGATATGGCAGGTATCAAGAATATCCGTACAAAGTCTCTCGGCTCAAACAACAAGCAGAACGTTGTACAGGCAACGATCGCAGGTCTTGCTGAGCTCAAGAGCCCGGAGGAAGTCGCAATCATGCGCGGCAAGTCCGTTGAGGATATCAGAGCTTAAGTACAGGATAGATGGAGGACAAGGAAATGGCAGAGAAAACATTAAAGGTTACTTTGGTGAAGTCACCCTGCGGTGCGGTTCCGAAGCACAGAAGGACAGTGGAAGCCATGGGACTTTCAAAGATGCACAAGACCGTTACACTGCCCGATAACGATGCGACCAGAGGACAGATCCGTCAGGTCGGATATATGCTGAAGGTAGAAGAGGCTTAAGGTCGGTTTAGGAGGACTATTAAAATGGAATTATCTAATTTAAGACCTGCTGAAGGGTCTAAGCACAGCGATAACTTCAGAAGAGGCCGCGGACACGGATCAGGAAACGGTAAGACCGCCGGTAAGGGTCATAAGGGACAGAAGGCTCGTTCCGGAGCACCCAGAATCGGTTTCGAAGGTGGTCAGATGCCTTTATACAGACGTATTCCTAAGAGAGGCTTCAAGAACATCAATACACTTGATATCGTTACTATCAATGTAGATAAGCTTGAGGTTTTCGATAACGGAACAGCTGTTACCGTTGATACACTTCTTGAGAAGGGCATTATCAAGAACGCACGTGATGGCGTTAAGATCCTTGGTAACGGCGAACTCACAAAGAAGCTTGATGTTAAGGTTAACGGATTCAGCGCATCAGCTAAAGAGAAGATCGAGAAAAACGGCGGCACCGCAGAGGTGGTTTAATGTTCAAAACAATAGTCAATGCTTTAAAAATCAGGGATGTACGCTTAAGGATACTTTATACTGTATTCGCCCTTTTTATCGTAAGGCTTGGCTGTCAGATTCCTGTACCGGGCGTAAACCGCGTTGCAATCATGCAGTGGTTTGATGAGCTCGCTACTGCCAGCGGAGGAGCACTTGGCTTCGTTGACGCGCTGACAGGCGGATCGCTTACCCAGATGTCAATTTTTGCTCTGGGTATCACCCCGTACATCATGGCATCAATCATTATCCAGATGCTGACACTTTCCATACCTGCTCTTGAAGAAATGAGCAGGGAGGAAGACGGTCATCGGAAGCTTTCAGAGATCACTCGTTACGCATCGGTTGCACTTGCACTTCTTGAAGGTATCGGAATGTCGATCGGATTCGGCAATCAGGGACTTCTCGAGAAGAAAGATGCATTCAGTATCGCGGTAGTTACGGTTTCTCTTACTGCGGGTGCTGCATTCGTAATGTGGCTGGGCGAACAGATCACTCAGAAAGGTATCGGAAACGGAAGCTCAATAATCCTCGTTTTCAATATCGCATCAAGAATTCCGAGTGATATAAAGGGTCTCTTTGATCAGTTTGTTTTCACAGCTTCCAATGTAGGTAAAGCAATAGTGGCAGCTATCATCATAATCGGTGTTATATTGCTCACTATCGTTCTTACGATAATGCTTAACGATGCTATTCGAAAGATCCCCGTTCATTACAACGGAAGGAGCAATCAGAGCAGGATCGCAGCAACAGGCAATACAAGTAATATTCCCTTAAAGATCAATACTTCGGGTGTTATGCCGGTAATCTTCGCATCGTCCATCATGGAATTCCCGGTGGTTATAGCGACGATGATCGGAAAGGGACAGCCCACATCCGGAATTTGGATGCATGTCTATAAGACACTTCAGTCATCCTACTGGTTTGATAAAGAAGATCCGAAATATACCATCGGTGTTGTGATCTATGTGGTACTTACAGTGTTCTTCGCATATTTCTACACTGCGATAACATTTAACCCCATGATCATTTCGGACAACCTTAAGAAGCGTGGCGGATTCATTCCGGGAGTCAGACCCGGTAAGCCGACTACAGAATATCTCAATAATATTCTGAAGTATATAATCTTCATCGGTGCTATCGGACTGTTCATAGTTGTATCGATACCTATCGTATTCAACGGATTGTTCGGAGCAAGAGTTACTTTCGGAGGAACCAGCCTTATCATTATCGTGAGCGTTGTGCTCGAGGCTATCCACCAGGTAGAGACGATGATGGTTGAGCGTAACTATAAGGGATTCTTGAATTCGTGATCGGATTCATGATTGAAAAATAAATATACTATACATCTGAGAACACTATGCAGCGGCTCTTCCGCAGCATAGTGTCCTTTGGGTTTAAAGGAATGGAGGCATCTTTATGAAGATTGTAATGCTCGGCGCTCCCGGCGCAGGTAAGGGTACACAGGCTAAGATGATCGCTGCAAAGTACGGTATCCCTCATGTTTCAACAGGCGATATCTTCCGCGCAAACATCAAGAACGGAACCGAACTCGGCAAAGAAGCAAAGTCATACATGGATAAGGGTGCGCTCGTTCCCGATGAACTCACGGTACGCATTCTTCTGGACAGAGTAGCTCAGGATGACTGCGCTAAGGGATACGTTCTTGACGGATTCCCCCGCACTATCCCTCAGGCTGAGGTGCTTGATGCGGAACTTACAAAGTTAAATGACAAGATCGATTTTGCCATCAATGTTGATGTTCCCGATGAGAACATCGTTCGTCGTATGTCAGGCAGACGTTCATGCCCGTCCTGCGGAGCAACATATCACATCGTTCACATCCCGCCCAAGCAGGAAGGTGTATGTGACAAGTGCGGAGCAGCTCTTGTTCAGCGCGATGATGACAAGGAAGAAACAGTAAAGAACCGTCTTAAGGTTTATCATGAGCAGACACAGCCCCTCATTGATTTCTATGAGAAGAAGGATGTGCTGAAGAATGTAGACGGTACAGTTGACAGCGAGGAAGTATTCGCTGCTATCGTAAAGATACTTGGCTGAAAGAAGGCAATTTAAATGTCAATTTCAATAAAGTCTGCAAGAGAGATCGAACTTATGAGAGAATCCAACAGGTTGCTTGGAGAGATGCACAATGAGCTCGCCAAGATGATCCGTCCCGGAATTTCCACTCTCGATCTTGATAAAGCAGCAGCGCGTTTTATAAAAGACTGCGGTTGTGTTTCAAACTTTTTAAATTATGAAGGATATCCCGGAAATATCTGCACATCCGTTAATGAAGAAGTAGTGCACGGGATACCGAAGGCAGAAAGAATACTTAAGGAAGGCGATATAATCTCCATCGACGCGGGAATGATCTATAAGGGATATCATTCCGATGCTGCAAGAACTTATGCCGTTGGAAAGATCGCGCCGGAAGTACAGAAGCTGATAGATGAGACCCGAAACAGCTTTTTTGAAGGTATCAAGAAGGCAAAGGCCGGAAATCATCTTTATGAAATATCAAATGCCATAGCCGATTATATTGAACAGTTCGGTTTCGGAATAGTAAGAGATCTTGTGGGACACGGAGTAGGAACTTCACTTCACGAGGAACCGCAGATCCCCAACTTCCATATGAAGAGAAAGGGACCGAAGCTTGAACCGGGAATGACCCTGGCCATTGAACCGATGATAGCACTGGGGCGAGGCGATGTGGACTGGCTGGATGATGACTGGACAGTAGTGACCGAGGACAGATCACCTGCCGCACATTACGAAAATACAATACTCATCACCGACGGAGAGCCGGAGATCTTATCTTTGGTTTAAAGCCGGAAATCAGCAAAAGTTTTATTAAAGTAAGAAGTCAACTTATCAGGAGGAAACAGGATA
>Ga0256407_10004462_pt1 | contig 23331 bp, 9 predicted proteins | sample RumenRJG_04DNA_FD_193489 | JGI IMG/M metagenome (GOLD analysis project Ga0256407, IMG submission 193489) | Bovine rumen microbial communities from Lethbridge, Alberta, Canada - RJG_04 | ecosystem: Host-associated > Mammals > Digestive system > Stomach > Rumen | place: Canada: Alberta | collected... | reverse complement strand
TAATTAAGCTTATGAATTAATTTTTTATGGGGGATGGGGGATCGGGGATGGGGGATTGGGGATTGGGGATTGGCCCCAATCCCCAATCCTCAATCCCCAATCCCCAATCCCCAATCCCCATTTAATATTATTTATTAAAATTTAATCAATTTATATATATATTATAAATTAAAAAAAATAATTTATTTAAATAAAATTTATTAATTTATTTATATTTAATAATTTATTTTTTTATTATTTATATTAAATACTCAATTGAGATTGGATGATTGGCCTAATCCTCAATCCAAAATAAATAATATACTTACTATATTAACTTAAAAAAAAATGTAAATAATAATTATTATAAAACAAAATTTATATATTATAATTTATTGAAATATATAATAAAATAACTCATCTTTTTTTCATAATTTCATTTATATTTTTATCAAAATTAATTTTTTATTAAAACATAAACATATTTCCTCATTAAAACAAATTTCTAATTTATTATTATTATTATTCTTTATTTTTAATTTCAACAATTTTTAATTCTTTTTTTTAAATTTATATATTTTGAATAAAAAATTATTACAATATTATTTTCTTCATTTTATTTATAAATAATTAAATCAATAAAATTTATATAAAAATATATTAATTCTTTTAAATATTAGCCTTCATAATATAACGAACAATATATATCATATAATTTTTTATTATCATTTTTATATGATTATAATTCTTCTTTCTTTGTTTAAATTAAAAGTATTACATTTATTTTTCAAAATATTGAAATTAATTAAATTGTTATTAAATCATTCATTAAATTTTTTTTAAAGGATTTATTAATATATTAAGCAAATTATCACTATTAATTTAATATCAAAATTTTTATTATTAACTATATTGGTTTTATTATATTCAAATTCAGATATATTTATTTGAATTAATTATGAAACTTTCAATTTCTATATAAATATTAATATTTTTTATAAATGTTATTCCATCATCATCATTTTATGATATATATTAGTCATAAATAAATTAATATTATTATCAAAATTATTATCTTTTATAAGAGAAAAAAATTGTTTTTTTCTTTATAAAATGAAAAAAATATCATAATCATTTTTTGAATACTTTCAAAATTCTTATACATTATAAGAAATTCATCAGCAAATGTAAATATACAAAAAATAATAAAAATATATATATAATATCAGTAATAACATCAAGTTCAAAATTTTATCATTCTACTAAAATTTATATAAAATCAAAAGATAATAAATTACTATTATTTATTAAAATAAGAAAAAACATTTATTTATTAATGATGTATAGATGTATAGTAAAAATTAATCAAATGAATTTTTTATATGCTTTGAATTTTTATATATATGATAATTGTCAAAAAAGTGGATATTGTAAAATAATTTATATTGGATTTCTTTCAAGAAAACTTTGAATAATCAAGAAAACTTGTAATAGATAGATAGACCTATTCATTGTTTTCAAGTCATGAAAAAAAACATATTTAATTACATTAAATAAAAAAATTTATATATTTTTAATACTATATTTATTTTTATAAACAATTAACAAATAATATACTATAAGATAATATAAATTATAATTAAACATGAAAAAAAATTTATTAATTATTATTGCTTATCAGGATCCCCATTGTCTATCAAAAAGCATTTAATTTCTTTTCCAACACTAGGAATTTGTACAACTTTATTAAGAACTAAATTATAAGGCATTTCTTTACTTTCAAGTAACTTTTTAGTTTCTTCAGATATATTAATTCTCCCAGGTACACCTGCACTTTCCATTTTATTAGCAATTAAAACATCACTACCAAAAATATCATATCTAACAACAGTACTTCCAATAATTCCAGCAATAACTGGACCAGTATGAATTCCAATTCTCATATCTAATTTTTCAAAATTAACTTTTTTTCTAACTTCTCTTATAATTTTAATCATACATTCACCCATTTTACATACATTTTTAGCTTCTTCGTAATAATTTCTATCATTCATAGAAACTTTGCCATTAAATCCCATTACTACATAACAATCACCAATCGTATGTACTTTATATACTGAACATTCCTTTGTAGCATTATCAAATCTTTTAAAAAGTTCCATTAACATATGAACTACTTCAACTGGTTCATGACAATTACCAAAGTCTGTGTATCTTACTATATCTGCAAATAGTAATGTTACATTGTCTAAGACATCTGCTACTGGAATGTCATCTTTCATATTTTGAACTACATGAAGAGGCATAAGATTAAATAACATTTTTTCTTTCTCACCTAATGCTTTACTTTCTTCTTGATTTACAATAAAATGAATAGTTAAATTGTAATATGTTATAATCATATACATATATTTTATTATTACTAATACTATTAAAAATATACATGCTTTTTTAATTCTATGATCATTACGATTAATAATACAATTTATTACAAATATTATTATATAAGCTTGAAAATTATATGATAATTGAAAATAATTTAATATACCACATGTTTCTAATGAGGTTATAATTAAAATTTGTTGAACCAAAAAATTTAAACTATATTGATCACTAATTTCATTTAAAGCAACTTGTTCTGTTATTGTTAATCCTAAATAAATAAACATAATTAAATAAGGAAAATTTTCAGGATATGATTGAATTAGCATATTAGTTCTATATACAACTCCAACTAATAATGCTAAAAATATTGCATTACAAATAATAATTAAATATATTGGCTCATCTGATTCAATAGCATATTGACTAATCATATATAAACCAAATAATAAAACACCAATTAAAATACCATTTATAATAATTGATTTAATTTCACTATGTTGTAATCTTATTTTTTCAAAACGAGCAAAACCATTTTTAGCAATTTCATCATTAAATTTATATAAAAGATATGATTTAATAAAAAATAAATTTTTTACATCAAAATCTTCTTCATTTTTTTTTTCAACAACAATTTGTCTATTTCTCTTCTCATCATAATAATTATTAAAATATTCCTCACCTTCCCCTTGACCTAATAAATTATTAACAGTATTATTAGCATTTGCAAGTAAATCTTTAGAATTTTCAACTATAAACATAGAAGAATCTAAACTATTTCTTTTATTAGTATTGACACTAATTTTATCAAAATTACTTTTAATATAATTATTTTCATTAGTTTTAATCATATTATTATTATTTCCTCCTCTTGAATTTTTAGTGCCTTGTCTAATAAGAACAGGAACATTTTTAGTAACACTTTTAACAATCATATTACCAGATTGATCTCTTCCAATACCTCTCATTTTAGAATCTAAAGCTCCTTTTTTATGTTTTGAAGGATCATATAAATATAAATTCATCATTCCTTTTCCTTTAACTTCTTTTGTTGATTGTGTAAATTCCTTATATTTTTGTTTAATTTCCTCATATGAAAACTCAGAACAATTAACACAATTATCTTTTGAATTAGTACACATTCTTGCTGTGGTATTTACAGCATCTCCAATAAGAGAAAATTGAGGTTTATGTTCACCAACAACAGCAGGTATGACTTTACCAGTATGAATACCAATTTTAACTTTGATTTTATCACCTGATGTTAAAACCATTTTTTGTATTAAATCCAATATATCCATACTAAATTCAAAGCATCTTATTGCAGGATGGACTGAAAGTGTAATTGGATCAACGTCAACTTCACATTCTTTTATTCCTCCTGCAGCCATGTATGTTTTACCTACAGTTTCTATTTTTTGTAATCCATGTAATTGACAAAATTGATCCATTACTGAATATAATTCATCAAGGAATGTTATTAAGTCTTTTGGTGTTAATTTTGCTACTAATGAATCAAAGTCACTTAAATCACAGAAAACTATTGTTACTGTTTCATATCCATATACGGCACCTCTTTCTCTTCTGTTATATTTGGCTCTTACAAAATCTGGGATTAAGTTTGCCATTATTAAATTGTCTTTTTTTAATTCAATTTTACTCTTATAATATTTTAAAAATTCAACTCTATAATTTAATTGATTAAAATATGAATATATTATCATCATAAAAACTAAACCATATGTATAAACTTGTCGACGATATAAAAGAGGAAGATTTGAAAATAAAAAATATTCATTTTTTGTTTCTTTTTTAAAACCAAAATCATTTAAATATATTGCAGGAGAGATAGCAATTGAGTAATAAACTGATAATAAAACCATTATTGAAAATGAATTACAACTATAATAAAGAGGAAATGATAATATAACAAAAGTTTGAACACATATTCTTGTATCATTATTATCTTTATCTACATAAATTCCAATAATTTCTAAAGTTAAAAGAAGAAATAAATAAAAAGGAAATATTTGATTGAATTTTTCCATTAAACAAGGAATAAATAAAAATATTCCTAAAATCATATAACTTAATTTTAAATAAACTGGAACTTTTTGTTTATTAATTCCTTCAATTGAAATATCAGCTATCCAGAAGAGAAACAATGCTATTATATAAACTAAGAAGTTTTTACTGTTTCCTTTTGACATATATTTTTTATAATCCATTTCAATTTTTTTATCAAAAAATTGTAAAAAAGGTTTTTTAATTTTTAAATTTGCAACTTCTTCATTTGAAACATCAGCCATATTTTCCAAAGCGGGGTCTAATGAATGACCATTTGAATAAATTTTTTCTAAAACTTCAGGATAAGTAATTTTATCAATTTTATTTATAATAGGAGGCATTTCTTTGGCCAATGATGTATACATTACATTATAATTTTTAAAAAATAAATTATCTTTAATATAATTAACAAACAATCTACTTAATTTGGATATAAAATCTTCATCTGAAAAATAAGTAATAAAACAAGATGCAATATATTCATATAAGAAACAAATTCCAATTAATAACATAGCATTTAAAAAAATTACTAAATATGAAAAGCCTTGAATTATAATTTTTTGATGAAAAGAATTAACATAAGTTATACAGAAAATAATAATTACAGTAATAATTCCACAAAAAACTTGAATTACATTAATACTTTTTAATCTTAATGAATAAACTTTAAAAATAATTACAGAATATAAAGTCATAAAAATACTAGTACCTAAAAGCTCTTCATCATAATTTTCACCTTGTTTATTAACAGGTTCATTTTTATAAAAATAAAAATATATAATTAAAGAATCAGCAAGTCCTCTTATAGTTTCTAAACCAAATTCAAAAATTATTTTTTTAACATCATAAAAATTTTCTTTATAAACATTATTATTAATTGCTAAAAGTGTTCTTTCAACAGGTTGATCAAAGCAAAAAACAAAAATAATAAAAAGATTAATAGTTAAAATATTTAAAGTAAGTATCCCAGGACTAAATAAGAAAAAACAGCTTCCAATAGGATTAGAATTTTGATGAATAAACATAGGAAGAGTGATAATAAAATTAGCATAAAAAGACAAAAGAGCAATATTCATTAATCTCCAAAAATTCCAAGTTCCATGAACAATAATTAAATTAACAATTTGTGAAAATCTAGAAACAATAACATCACAAGTATTTCTAACTTGTAAAATTTCCCTTGATCTAATTCCAATAGATAAATCAGCTTCTTTTAACATAGTAAAATCATTAAATCCATCACCAACTGCTAAAACTTTAGAATTTTTAGAACAATAATTTCTTATCATTTGACATAAAACATATTTATTATTTGGGGTAAATTGATAAGCTAATAATGATGTACAATATGATAATAATGTTGCTAATGATTGGAAATTTCTTTGATCTGCACAAATACGAGAAAAACAACCACCACTTAATAATATTGTTAAATCCTTTGATGATGATTTTATTTGAGCTTCTACTGAAACACCTTTTCTTGTTTTCATTTTGTTTATTTTATCATTTGGAAATAAAAATTGCATTAGTAACATACTCATTTTAATATCTAAATCTTCTGGTTTATCCTTATCAGAAAAATCACCTCTTATTGATTTTGGATTGAATAAATTTAAATTTTTACCTACTGAAAGTACATTTTCTCTTTTATCACCTGATGCTATCCAAACTTTAATTCCTGCATTATGTAATTTTGCTATTGAATATTTTAAATCTTTTGGTGTTTTTTCTTCAAAGAATAAAACACCTATGAAAATTAATCCTTGTTCATATTCAATTGCTAAATTTCTTAAATGTTCTTCACTTTTAACAACATAATTTTCAGCAGTTTTAAATTTATCAATAAATGTATTTGTTTCTTCTTCAGTTAAATACTTTTTACAAAATATAAATGGACGATAACCATATTTTGAAAGTTCTTTTATTTGTAATTTTGATTTTGTTACTTCATTATCAATTTGAGGATTTGATTTTTTTATTAGAGAAAATATTGATAAGTCATTTGCTTTACATAATAATGTACTTCCTGGATTACTTTCATTTCTAATTAATATTGACATTCTATTTCTTTCTTCTGTATATTTATTTAATCCTATTATTTGAAAAAATTTCTTATTTCCATCAATTTCAAGGGTGATTATACTATTTTTTATTTTTGTTATTTTAAAACCTATCTTTTCAAATGTTCTTAACATTGTTTTTTCTTCTGCATATGAAGAACCAAAAAGTGTATTTGATTCACAATTTTCATTTTTTTCAACTTTATATAATTTAACACTATGACATAAACATAAATCTTCTAAAAATTCACTTATTTGAGGAGAAAATTTACTATTTGAATGCAATTCTTGGTATATTTCTAAATTTTTTAAATCATTATCTTTAATTCTAAAAACATAATTTTCATCTTTTTGTTCTAATTCATCAAATGAATATAATTTCCCATGAATTGAACAAGCTTTTAAAGCAAATTTTCTACTTGTTAAAGTCCCTGTTTTATCAGTTAAAATATGACGTACTTGACCAAAATCAGCTAAACAATTTGCATTAATAACTTCAACTTTATTTTTTGGTTTTAATAATACTTTTTCATCCCATTGAATAAATTTAGTTAAAATAAAATATGCTATTTCAATTAATCCAAACCAATCAAAAGGAAGAATAAAATGAAGTGTTAAAGCATATTTTACAACAGTTAAGAACATTTCATAAAAAGGATCAGTTTTACTATTTTTTAAACCTTTAATATTCTCTGTTTCAATAGAATAAAAATAAAGATAATAATGATCATCACCTAAAGGTGATTTAAATGAATAATAACATAAATAAGATTTATGTAACTCAATTAATGTTAATAAAACAAGTAAACAAAAATATACAATAATTATTAGATATTGAATAAATTTTAAAGTAACTTTTATAATTTCTCTATCTTTTTTAATAATAACAGAAGCAAATTGATTTCTATGTGAATGTAACATATGATTTCCAGAAGGAGTATCATGTGAACCTGTAATATTTGAACTTTGAGTAAATTTTAATGTCATCATTATTTTAGTTTCCATTCCAGTATATACTACCAATCCATAAACAAAAGGAATATTTTTAATAGTACTTCCTCTCATAATAAAATTATCATCTTTAATATCAGATGCTCTTGGGAAAGATTCTAATTTTAATCTCCCATTAAAAACATGCATATTTGAATTTGGTTCTTCATATTTTAAAAATCCTTTTATATTCTTCATATATTCTCCAAGTAATATTTTTTTCATTACAGGAGCATGTGTATCAGCACATGCTCTTTTCATAACAAAAGAATCAAATATTCCATTTACAGATGAATAATCTAAATAACATTGATGATTATGATCTAAAGCTTCTAATATTATTATATCTGCAGGAACAACTTCATCTTTTTTAACACAAATAATATTTCCTACTTTTATATTTTTCCATTTTTTTTCTACAAATTTTCTAGTTTCATTATCATAAACTCTTGCTTTTTGACTATTAATTTTTTTATCATTCATATAAATTTTTATATATTCAACACAAACTATGAGAAATTCAATTATAAGAGTACAAATATGAAATGAAATTGAATAAAATAATTTTAAATGACTTATTGCTTTCATTTCACATAAATATGCAAATAAATAAAAAAGACATATTAAAATTATACATAGATTAAAAGGTGTATTTCCTATTTTAGTCCATGCAAATCTAAAAAAACCTTTTACTGTATATGGGATTGTATATACTTTATTTGATGGGAAATCATAATTTAATGGAGTCCCTCTATCAAATTCGATTTTTCTTGTCATTTTTGTTTCTTCACTATAAGCTCCATTATCTGCATTTAAATCTATTTTATTTTGATTTTGAATAGGTATTTCATTTAAAAAACTACTCATTTTTATTTTTTATTGTTTTCTATATATTTTTCTTATAAATACAATATATTTGATTTTTTTTCCAATAAAAAAAATTAATTTTAAATATTAAAAATATTATAAAAATTGATAATTACTATCTATATAAAAAAATTAAATATCAAATATGGAAAAAAAATCATCAATTGAATTAGACATGATGAAAAATGTAGAAAGAGTATTAATTAATGTTTTTGATGATGAGGAAGAAAAAGAACCATCAGAAAAATCACAAAACCAAAAATTTAATAGACAATATTCATTAGAAACTCCAAAAATGTTTATAGGAGAAGAATATCTTTCTGATGCAGTAAAAAATCCTCCTAAACTTTTTTTAAATCAAAAATTAATTTCAGAACCAGAAAAAAAACCTCTTCAATATTTCATTAATAATGAAATGCAACCTCAAAATAATAATAATGAAGAGGTTAATTCACTTAATGAAATACCTGAATTTTTTATTTTAAATGAACAAGGAGAAAAAATTGAAAAAATAATATCAAATAAAAATTCAATTGATATTGAAGATTATAATAAATTAAAAGGTAATTTTTTAAATTTAATAACATCACAAAATGGTTCAAGATATATGCAAAAAATTTATGCTAATTCTGATTATGAAATATTAAAAAAAATATTTTCTGAAATTTCTCCTTATATTTCAGATTGTATGGTTGATCCTTATGCAAATTATTTTTGTCAGAAATTTTTTGGTGTTCTTAAAAAAGAAGAAAGAAAAATTTTTTTAAATTCAATAATTAATAAAATTATTGATATTTCAAATTCAAAAATTGGAACTTATCCTTTACAAGCAGTAATTGGTCAATTAGATATAAATGATGAATTGCCTTTAATTATGAAATCAATACATGGAAAAATTTTAGACTTATGTAATAATCCACAAGGTGTTCATGTAATTGAAAAAATGATTTTATGTTTTGATGAAAGTTTAATTCAAGAAATTTATGATATAATAATTGAAAATTTTATTCAATTATCAAGTAATCCAAATGGTCTTTTTGTTTGTAAAAAAATTATTTATCAAAGTAAAAAAGAAGAAAATTTATTAAGAATTAGAGATGTTATAACAAAAAATTCAATGACTTTAATATATAATCAATATGGTAATTATACTATTCAAGTTGCTATTGATAGTTGGAATAGAGATTTTTCACAACCTTTAATTCAATCTTTTTCATCTAATTTAATTACATTATCATGTCAGAAATATTCTTCTAATGTTATTGAGAAATGTATTGAAAAAAGTGAAAGTAAATTATTAGATGAATTCATTGATGAAATAAGTAAAAATTGTAATATATTAACATTAATTAAAAATTCATTTGGTAATTTTGTTCTTCAAAAAGCATTAAAATTAACATCAGGAAGAAAGAAAACGAAATTAACAAATGCAATTAAAAAAAGTTTAGAAAAATTATCAGATAAAAAATTAATAAAAAAATGGAAAACAATATTACAATCATCATTACATTTAACATTGAATTTAAATCAAGATTTAAAAAATCAAAATAACAATTCATTTTATTCATCAAATGATCATATATCATCATCACCAATATCAGAAAGAGGAAATACATTTTCAAATACATATTTTAATCATAAAGACATATATCAAATAAAAAATATACATTCTCCAGGAAATTCTCCAATGATTCGTACACAACTTTCAATTAATAATTCACCTTTTGCAAGTCCTATGATAAATAATCAAATGATGTCTCCAATGAGATTAATTAATTCACCTGTTCATTCTCCTATGCATTCACCTATTATTAATAGTCCTTTAGGAAGTCCTATTGCATCTCCTATTCTTTTTGGAAGGAATATTATGGTTCAAGGTAATAATAATATGGGAATGAGAAGTAATAATTTAATGATACCTCAAGTATTTATGGGAGGGATTAATCAAAATGTAAATAATAATCAAAGGAAAAATGATTTTTTGAATTATGGAATTAGGGATTTAAATAATAATAAGAATAATGGAGGATGGAAATAATATTGATTGGAAATAATGAATCATTTATATATAAATTAGTAAGTATTATTTTTATAATTTTTGTCTGATGTTCTTATTTATTTTACAATTGAATAAAAAATTAATTTTGTAAATGTATAATATTATTATTTATAATAATTATGAAATAAATATTACAAAAAAAAACAAAAATAAGATGTTTGAATTATATTATATTAATATAAAATTTATAACAAAAGAGAAGAAATTTTTTTAAAATAATGATAATATTATTTAAATATAAAATTAAATCTTATGAGTGATAATTTAGAAAATCACAATTTATTCTTTAAAAAGTCAAATAATAATTTTTTAATCTATAAATTAAAAATCCCAAGTTTAATTATATATTAAAAAAATTAAATAAAATTTAATCAAAAAAAAATAAATTATAAAGTTTCATAAAAGTAAAAAAAATGGAATCAAAGAAAGTAGGAAAAAATCAACGTTTTCTTTCACCAAGTTTTAAAAAAGGTGCAATAAAAGAAACAAAAAAAAATGAAGATTTTCATATAAATTTAATGGGAATAGGAAGTGATAGTGATGAAAATTCCTCTCCAAAACCACATAATTCAAAATCAAAACGTTTAAGTTTAAATGATAATAATTATCCTCAAAAGAAAAGAGATCAAGGAGTTTCATCTCAAAATAAAAAAATAGATCCATCATCTTTAGGAAAAGGTACAATAAAAAATTTAGCATATTTCTCACAAGCAGGAAAAGGTGAAGATGGATTTACAAAAATAAATCAAGATAGTTATCTTGTAATACCAAATGAATATAAATTAAATGATTTTAACATTTTCGCAGTAATGGATGGACATGGTTTAAATGGTCATTTAGTATCACAATTTTGTACAAAATATTTTACATCATATTTTGCAAAACATAAAAAATTAAATCAATTAACAGATGAAGAATCAGTATATAATGTATTAAAAAAAAATAATTTTGAAATAGTTAAAAAAGCTTTTCATAAAGCAGAAAAAGAAATAAGTAAAAGTGATATTGATGCAAATTTCAGTGGTACTACATGTGTAATGACATTTCAATTAGGAAAAAAATTAATTACTGCAAATGTAGGTGATTCAAGAGGTATTATTGTAAAAGGTGATAAAGCAATTCCATTATCAATAGATCAAAAACCTAATAATGAAAATGAAATGAAAAGAATATTAAAAAATGGAGGTGAAGTATCACAATATGAAGAAGATGGTATTAAAAGTGGTCCTTATCGTGTTTGGAAAAAAGGAGAAATGTATCCTGGAATTGCTATGAGTAGATCTATTGGTGATTTATTAGCATCTACTTTAGGTGTTATTCCAGAACCTGAATTTATTGAAACAGAAATTGATAAAGATACTAAATTTATTATTTTAGCTTCTGATGGTGTTTGGGAATTTTTAGATAATCAAAAAGTTAAAGATCTTGTTATGCCTTATTATAAGAAAAATGATCCTGAAGGAGCTTGTAAATTACTTATTAGCGAAAGTACTAAATGGTGGAATGAGGAGGATATTGTAGTAGATGATATTACTGTTATTTGCTTATTTTTCTAGGCTTTTATTTATTTATTGTTTATTAATTTAACAAAAATTATTTTGGCTTTTTAAAAATTGTTTTTTAGTTTTTTATTTTTTGCTTTTTTTTTAGATTTATTATTTTAAAGGAAAAAATAAATAAATATATTTAATTGTTAAAAAAAATAATTTTCTAAATTGATAAATTAGCAATTGGAGAAAAATTAATAAATAAAATTGAATGAATTAAAAAAATTACAAAAAATTAAATAAATTAAAGAAAAAAAATTAGAGAAATCATTAAATATATAAAATGATTAAAAAATATTTAGAAAAAATTCAAAATAATATGAAAAAAGATTATTTAAGTGAAGAGTATATTTCTGAAATAAACTAATTTTAACAATTAAAAAGATAAAAGAAAAAGAGAAAAAGACATTATAATAACTTTAAAATTTATTTACAATATTTAAAAACTGGAATAGAAAGTTATGATAAACTTCTAAATGAAAAAAACTATGAAGAATTTATTTTAAAATAAACTACATCATTTTAATAAATAAAAATAAATATTAAAATTTAAAATAATTTAAAAATAAAACAAAAATGTATGAAGAGGTAGATTATATTTCTGATGAAAAAAGAAAAGAATTTCAAGATATTTTTGATCAATATGATAAAGACAAAGATGGTAAAATTTCTGGAAGAGAATTAGCAAATGTAATGTTTTCAATGGGTTTAAGTCCAACAGATGATGAAATTAATGCAATGATAAAAGAAGTAGATTTAAATAATGATGGGAAAATTGATTTAGATGAATTTATTACTTTAATGACTAAAACAACACCAGATACTCAAACTGAAGATGAAGTCATTAATGCTTTTAGAGTCTTTGATAAACAAGGTAATGGTTTAATTCCTTCTGATGAATTAAAACATATTATGATGACTATTGGTGATAAAATGACTGAAGAAGAAGCTACTGAAATGATTAATGAAGCTGATATTGATGAAGATGGTATGATTAATTATGAAGAATTTGTTAGAATGATGATGGCTCGTTAATTATTAATTTTTTATTTCTTATTATTTAACATTTTGATTTTAAAAAAATAATTTTAATTTCAGAATTTTTAAACTTTTAAAAAGTTAAATTTAAATATTTTTTAAATAAATTTTTATTCTTGATATTCAGTCAATTTATATAAAGCTTCAATAACAGTACCAATAGACCAAGCTTGAGTAGTACATGAATCATTACAAAAACTACCATCTTTATTAGTTAATTCAGGTAATCCATCCCATTTACAATCTTTAACATATTTTTCCATAGGAACTAGCCTTTCACAAATAACTTTAAATATTTCTTTTTTACTAGCACAATCATTAAATAACATCTTAGCAATTAAACCATAACCAGCAGGCCAAACCCATTCAGGTCCATTATGATAATTTAATCCATGAGCTTTATGATAGTCATTACTATCATCTGAATTAATATAATTACCATTATAATTTTTATCTGTATTATCCAAAGTTCTAACACCAACACAACCTTTAACATAAATATGGGCATCTGCAATTCTCATGAAATTTTTACCATGTTCTTCATTAAATAATTCAGGTGCAGTTGCCATTGCAACATATACATTACAACGAAGTTGAGCTTCATGACGATAATCATTATCATCTGTAATATAATCTTTATATGTTCCATCATATGGAGTATATTGATTTTTATGTTCAATATAAAAATATTTATCGAAATTTTCTTTTATTTTATCAGCCCATTCAGCATAAGTCCATTCAGTACCATCACTTAATTTAACAGATGAATATTTATATTTACCATCTTTATTCATTTTATCTAAATGAGATAATGTAAAATATAATAATGCTATTATCTCAACATCTGCACCATTACGTGCTGAACCAGGATGACCCTTATTACCTGCTTTTTCACTTGAACCCATTTTATCCATCCAAGTACCACAATTCCATTTATTTCCTCCATATATAAATCCATTTTCTTTATTTAAATAAATTTTTATATTAAATCCTTCATCAGTCATTTGTTCATCAATTTGTTTTCCAGCTCTCCATTCCCTAAAATTAATCCCAGAAGCATGTGATTGAAGAATATGATGAAATATATCACTTAATGTCATTTTTTTTGTTTCACCTTTGCTTTTTTTATGATTATGTTCATCAAAATTATCAGAAAGGAAAACCATATTAATTTCTTCATTTAAAATATCATAATCATTACTCATTTCAATATAATCAATTGCACCTTTAGTAAAGAACCAAGTTGCATCTCTTGCATTGAATCTTGAATTAACTCCAGAATCAAATAAGTTTGGAAGTAAACCATGTCTCATTACTGCTGCATATTGTTTTAATATTGCCTTTGCTTCATCAAAATAACCTGGAATTAACATTAAACCTTTAAATGAAATAAAAGTATCTCTTCCCCATGAACGTAAATATTCAGTTGTGAAATGAGGAAGTCCTGCTGACATTGATAATTTATTCCATGGTTCATTTGTATTAAATTTAAAACGAGAACTTTCAACATAACCTAAAAATTGATGTACAGTTGCTGCTGCTTGTTGACAAAATGGACTTAAATTAAGGAATTTTTCATTTGTGGTTAAAATTATTTTTTCCATTACTATATTATAAATTGCATCTATTATTTTTGTAATGTAAGTTGGTTTTTGATGAACATATAATTTTGTATAAGAATTAAATATATCATTCAAAATATTATAAAGTTCTTTTATATTTGGCTGATCTGAATAACGATCAATTGAATATTTTAATAACCAGTCACCTGCTCTAATATTATCTAAAATAACATGATTTTCTTTAGTAACTTTAAATTGATTTAACATTTTATGTAAATGTGCAATTCCTGCATAAACTAAAGAACCCCAATTATCAAAACCATAACAACCTCTTTTTCCTTTTGTATTATCTAATTCTTCTTGTTGACATTTATAGAAAATTAAATTAATATCACATATATCTAAATTTTTAGTTATATCTTTCCAATTAGTATAAAGATTCTTCAATTGTTTTTCAATATTAACAAGAGAATTTCTATTACTATCACTAGATTTATATCTTACAATTATTGCAGTATGAGGTTGAACAGTATTATTAAAGTCCATAACTGTTTTACCATTTGATTCATATATTTTACAAATTGAATTTAAATAAGTAGGATTTTTAGTAAAATAAACATCAGAGTCAGTACCATATAAATCACCTCTTCTTTTAAAACCTTCAATATCACCATTACCAGCTTTAATTGAACAAGCACAAACAAATTCAGTAAATAAACCAGGTAATTCAATATGTGCAGGATGTCCTTGTCCCATATCAAATCCAGTTCTACAAATAAGTGCATAACCATCATAAGAAGGTAAATTTTTCATATATGCATCATCTACACAAAAAGATCTAAAAACACAAACATAATTACCATCTCTATGAAGGAAAAATTCATTAGTATAATTAGCTATATCTTTCCTAGTCCTGTTAATTGCCCTTCTAAATAATTTTAAGTCTTTTACATGATAACTTCTTTTACTACCTCCACCCTTAATAATAACTTCTTTTTGTTTTCCTTCCATACCAACATCAACAAAATTATTTATATTACCTTTACCATCATTTAAATGAGGTTTTGAATTATCAAAAACCCAATTATTATCATTGAGAACAAATTTATAAAAGTATCTTTGATGATTATCTAATTCTAATTCAACAGAATAAGTATCATGTCCAGTTTTATTTAATTGAACATCTGGTTTCCATCCTCTAGAACTTAAAGCAAGACAAACTTTATTAATATTAGAACCTTTATATTCAAATTTAACTTTTTTAGTTTTTGCATTATCCTCTTCAACTTTTTTTTCTTCTTCAGGTTCTTTTTTAATTTCATCTGTTTCACCAGTTTCAGCATCTTCTTCTTTACAAATATTAAGGAAATTATCATCATAAACATATCTTCTAGATTCATTAACAACAGATGGTTGAATAGGAAATAATTGATCATAACCTCTAGTACTTCCAATAGCAGTTGCTGCTAATGCATTACATGCCATTTGAGTTAAATTTAATCCTAAATTACCCATTTTTTGTAAATAAGTTTCATTATCATGTGTTAAATCAAAAATAATACTTTTTGGTAAACATGGTAATAAAAATTTCATTTTTTTTAATTTTACATCATCACCATCTTTTTTATATTCATATGTATCTTCTGGTAATTTTCCTAACATTGAATCAAATCCACCTCCAAAACGATGAATTTGACTAGCATTTCCTTCTGCATTATAAGACCATATTAATTCTCTAATTAATAAATTGATACCAATTTTAGTTACAAAATTAATTTCATTTTCTTTTGTTGTAAATAATTCAGCAATAATTAATAAATCTGGATTAACTTCTCTAGCTTTCATTGCTAAATATTCACCAACATGAATTGGTGTTGAATGAGCATTATCTAATCTAAATCCATTAAACATTTTTGCCATATCTTGAACATATTTAGTCATATGTTCCATTAAATAAGGACAATCTTCTGGTTTTGAACCATAATTTAATTTTGGACAATCAGACCAAATCATAACTTTTCTTTTAAAATAATAATAACTACCTTTCTTAGTAAAGTTAGGTGTTGGTTCATTAGGATCATCACTTTCCATAATCCAACCATTACAAGCAAAGATTTTATTTTTATCATTTTTATCAAATACAGCAAAATAATTACTAACTAAAGGTTTAATTCTTTTTACTGCTTTATTATGCATTTGAATAAATTCATAACGAATTCCATTTTTAACATTATTTAAACCTTGATCTAACATATTTTTTGTATTTCCACCCCAACGATCATTACTTTGTTTCATTAAATATTCACATTTACCTAAGAAATCATTTTTATTTGGAAGATTATTATGAAATAATTTTACTAAAGCACAACCAAATTTTTCTTTTAAGACAACAACACCATTTCTTTCTTCTCCTAATTTATCTAAACATTGATTATATAAATAATCAAAAGCCATTCCATCATTATGTATATTAACTCTATTTAATTGATCTTGATATTTACCTCTATCTTTAGAAAAATCATCATAAAATTCTTCCATTAATTTCCTATTTTGACCAATATTAATCATAAAATATTCATATAAATTTTGTTTATAAACAAGATTACGTAATTCATTCATAATTTGATTTAATTCATCTTCATTTTTAACATAAGGTTGGAACTTAAATTGACTTTTACATTCACAAAACTTATCAGAAAATTCAGTATAAACTTTATCTAAAGCATAAGCACAATTTAACCAAGGAGTATTAACTAAATTATAACCACATTCAGGATGTTCTCCTAACCAATCACTATTATCAGCAGCATGATTCAAAACAATATCAACAATACTTCCAATTCCATATTCATCTCTGCATTTATCTAAAGATTCTTTAAATTGTTTTAATTTTTCTTCATTTGAAACATCACCATCAAAGAAAATATCATTTATTTGTGTATTATCTCTTAAACAATATAATGATTCACTAATACCTAATTTTTGAATTGGAGTAAAATGAACAAAATTATATTTTAATTTTGAAGCTTCTTCATAATATTTTTCAAAATCATTTATTTTTCCTAATGATTTTGAAAGGATTGTTTGTAAATTAATTGATTGTAAATTAATTCTTTTTTTATTAATAATAATATCAGGTTGAACAATAATATAAAATGGTTCTGTAATTTTATCTTTATTTTCATTTTTGTCAAAGTAAATAAAAGCAAATTCAACTGGACCACTTTTATCTAATTTAATTTCATATGTTATAATTGTATTACTTTCAATTGGTTCAAATATAAATTGAGTAAATTTTGTTCTATCAACATTTCCATTTTTTCTTTCGTTTTCAAGGAGGCCAAAAGGGAAATTATCTTTTGCATTTGAAACAAGGGAAATTTCATTTGTAATTGGAGTTCCATTTAATAATTCTATATGAATTGATGTATGATGTTCACAAGTTAATATTTGATCAGATTTAATTTTTGGTCTTCCATTATCTTCAATATTTAAAAAATATATTGTGTTGGCGATTTCGTCTGTCATTATAATTTTTTTTCAAAATATCATTATTTATATTATTAATTAGTTAATAATTATATTATTATTTTTAATGTTGATGATGTGTATTTTATAAATATTATTTTTTAGTGATTTTTTATTAAATTAATTAAATCATATTTTTCAAATTATAATTTAAAATAAATTATTTTGAATTAGATTTAATGATTTTATATAACAATGGAAGATGAAAAGAATAAAAAAAATAATGAAGAAAATGGAAATATGGAAACACCAAAAAATGAAGAAGAAGAAAAAAATAATGCAGGAATAAAAGATTTAAAAATATTAAAAGAAGAATATGAAAATAAAATAAGTGAAATTAAAAATAAAATGTTGAAATTATTTGATAATATTTCAAATATGAAAAATATTAGTCCAACTTTACCAGAAAAATTTAAAAATTTTATTGAAATTTTTAATAAGAAAATAGATGAAGAAAAGTTATTGATTGAAAAATTTTCTGATGAAAAAGTTTTATCAATGAAATTAGAATTAAATATTAATAAATTTGAAGAAATGTTATTATTACATTCAACAATTCAAGAATCAATAAATAAAGAATTTAAATCATATGAAGAAATGTTAACCCAAAAAGGTTTATTTCAATTAAATCATCCAATTCAAAATTTTATTCAAAGATATCCACATATTATAATAGATTCTAATATTTATGATAAATTAAAAGATAAAGTTGATGTTGGTAAATTTTATGACAAAATTCAAGATAAGGAAATTATAAAATATATTATTTCTAATATTATTGTTCATACAATTAATATAAATGCACCAAATCAAATTAATGAGATGAAAGATTTATTAAAAATAAATAATAAGTTAAATAATTTAAATATTAATCATTTTGAAGAAAAAGATTTTCAAAATTTATTAAATGAATCAAAAAATAATACTTTTGAAAATGTATATTTAAAAAATTGTAAAATTAATGAATTATGTTTAAGTAATATTATTCCAAATATATCTAATTTATATTGTAAAAAAGTATTATTTATCCCATATTCTTTAGAAAAATTTCATAATTTAAAAATATTATATTTAAATAATTGTAATTTAATAGATTATTCCTTTTCAAAAATATTAACTGCATTAATTCCTATTAAGGATATATTAACAATTTTTTCTTTGAGACATAATAGATTAACTTTATTCTCATCAAATATTTCATTTGCAAATATTGAAGAATTAGATTTAGGATATAATAAAATATCAAGATTTGAAATTCAAGATGTTATAAAATTTCCTAAATTAAAACTTTTAGATATAACATGTAATAATTATGCATCATTAACTAATGAATTAGAACATTTTTATAAATATTTTTCAAAAGGAAAATTATGCTTATTATTTGAAAATATATTTGTTATGAGAAATAATAATAGAGAACAATATTATAATTATTTTAATCAAAATTTACAATTATTAAATTATCCAATTAAAAAAATTAGTTTTGAATGTTTTTTTGATAGATATAATTATGAAAAATTAAAGCAAATTAATTTATCTAATTTTCAATATTCAATTACTTCTATTAATTTATCTTGTTGTAATATAACAGATGATAAAATATTTGAATTATTAGAAAGTAATTTCTGCTTATATAATTTAAGAGAATTATCTTTATCATCAAATGAAATTACAAATAAATTCTTTACTGAATTCCTTAAAAGAAAAATATATAATTTATTACCTTTATTAAGTAAAATTGATTTATCTTCTAATAATATTAACTTTGATAAAGTTGAAGAATTTAATGAATTAAAAGAATTTTTATTAGAAACTCAATCACTTGAAGAATTATATTTGCATTCTTCTTCATTAGAAAATATAATGAATGATTATTTAAAAAAAGAATTAAAAGCTTTTTATGATTCTAAAAAGTCTAAAAATATAAAATTATCATTTAAACCACTTGAACAAGAAATTAAAAACTTAATTGAAATATTAAAAAATAATTCCAATGTAATTATTCATATAAAAGACCCATTAAAAAAAGAATATTCATCTAAATTAAAGAAACATTTCATATGGTTTTATCATAATTTTTATTTAGATGATAAATAAAAAAACAATAACAAAATGTTTTAAAAATATTATTTAATTTTTTATATAAATATTTTTATTTTAAATTATTAATAAAAAAATCTAAAAAAACTCCTTAAATTTAAAAGTTAAAAATAAAAAATTGAATTAAAAAAAATATTTTAAATTTTTTAAATTAAAAGATATATATATACATAATTTTATATTTTCCTACTAAGAACTTTAGTATAACCACCTTCAATTGGCAAATCCATATTCTGTCTAGTATTAATTTCATAAGCTTTTAAATATTCATTTAAATCATCATTTATATTATTTTTTGTTATTGGTTCAAAATCAGGAATAAATCTACTTTCATATCTTACACTACCTCTCCTTTCTTTTTCTTCCATTATTTTCTCAAGTTCATATTGAATTTTTTGTTCTCTATTCATACCAATTAAATTTAATAAATTATTTTCATTATTTACAAATTTAACTCCTTGTTTTATAAAAGGTAATTCTACATCATTTGTAACTTTAAATTCTTTTGATATTTCAAAATGTTTATATTCTACTCTTATTAAATTCCACATACCTCTTCTTAATATTTCTAAACTACTTAATATAATACTCAAACTTTCAGGTCTAATAAATTCATTAATAACTTCTGGTGATATTGTAATTAACCAAAGAAATCTTAAAAAGAAATCTAAAAATGAAATTATATAATATATCCATTTTCTTTTATAATATAATTTATCTCTTAATGGATAATTTTTCCCTTTTTGAAAAAAACCAAAATCCATTTTAATATCCCAAACAAATGAATAACATGAAGAAATAAATGTAAAAACAAACCAAACTGGATGAAGTATAGGAACAGTAGGCCAAAAAAAAGATAAACAAGCAACAATAATATTTAATGAGTATTTAATAATATTTAAATTTTGAGGATATTTTTTTTGAGTATCAGCAATTAATTTTAAACACTGAAGTATTCTTAACATATTAGGAAAAAAAGCAATAAAAAGATAAATACCTCTTGATTTATTACAATATTCAATTTTAGCATATAATGGAGCATCATAATATGCATAATAACAAAGAGTATATTCCATATCTCTTATTGTTGATATAAATGTTGTCATTTGATCAATAAACCAAACATGTCTAAAATCAGTTTTTAATAGAAAACTAACCATACTTTCAGCAAATAATTGATGTAAATATACTCTTCCTTCATAATTAAATATTCCTTCAAAAGGAAAAAAAATATAAAATATAAAACTACCCCAACAAATTAATGGTAATATATGTGATGGAATTGTTGTAAATATTTCTGTTAAAATAGGTAAATTTGCTCTTTGAATTATATATATTAAAATTGTAGTCAATAAAATGAATGTAAAGAATGCTGCTCTTTTACATATTTCAATAACAGTTGAAAAATGATTATCAAAGTTAAAAATAACTGTATAACTTATATTATATTTATTCCAAAAATAAACATTTAAACCCAAAATCCACCAATATAAACATACAATAAAAAATCCTCTAAACATTGGAAAAAGTGATTTAAAATCAGAATCTTTATCCATATCAATCTCATAATTATAACCTAGAAAAATAATAAAAGCTAAAATAAAAAATAATAATCCAATAAAAAATCCAAGATAAAAACTTTCAGTTGAAGTTAATTTTGTATTAGTTAAATAACTTTTTAATATTTTATGTGTTTTATTCTTATATTTTCCACTAAAATAATATGTAAACAATTTAATAATATTTTCTTTTAATTCTCTTAAACTTTCATTACTTGTTAATAATTCAGTATGATTTTGAATAAAATCATTTATTATTTTCCTTAATTGAGGAACTTTTTCTTCATCTTCATCATTAAAATAATATTTAAAATATTTTTCATACTTTTTTAATAATTTATCTTTAGCTGATAAGTTTATAGTAATAAAATCATCTAATAAAGAAACTTCTTTAAAAACTTCTTTAATTGCCATTTCAAAAGTATCTTCATAAATTTCAAATTCATTTATTAAATCAGCATGATGAATTTGTTCATTAATAGAATGAAATCTTTGTTTTAATCTTCCATAAAATGTTTCCATAAAAAAATGATTTACTTTTTTTAATTCTTCTTTAAATTGTTCAGTATAAGTATTATCCATTTTTGAAAAGTCAAAATTTTCATCTGGGACATAATAATTTGCAAGTAAAGAATTTGTGTCTACACTAAAACTTTGTTGACTTAAAGCTATTGAATATCTTGTTTTTGGAATTGCTTTATCAAGTTTTTTTTTATATTGAATTTTAAAAGGCTCTAATATTTTTAACATTATTGTATAATTTAAATAAAAATCCTCCCAGACTTTGACCTTTCCTTTTTCAAATTTTTCATAAAATGTCATTTTTTTATTTTTATATTTATATTATAAAGATTATTGAAAAAAAATAATATTATTATTTTGTTAGGAATATATTTTTAAAAAAGAAAAAAAATAAAGTTCTTTGAAAAAAAAAGTATATTTCTTAAACGCTTTTTTGATATTTTATTATGTTTTATTTTTTTGTTTTAAAAATTAATATAAATAATAAAATTATTAAATTTTATATTTATATATAAATTACAATTTTTAAATTTGTTTAAATTATAAAAAGTAAAAAATAATTTATTTTTTATAGAATATCATTAGAATATTCCCCATTCATAACGCTATTCAAATTCATTTTTTTAATTTGATCTGATATATTTTTATCTATTTGTGTAGTATTTTGTAATCTTTTTAAAACTTCAGTTTCTTCTTTTTCAGCTTTATTTTTTTTTGCATCAGCTTCTTCTTTTAATCTATATTCTTCTAATAATTGTTGATTTAATTTTTCAATTAATTTTGCCTTTCTTTCTTTTTCTAACATTTTTTTCTTTTCTTTTTTAATATAATGTTGTGATTTAATCATTGCACATTTTGATTTATTATTTGATATTTTTTCATTATTTAAAAAAGCTATTAATTGCTCATTATATTGTCTTTGTAATTTTATTAATTTTGCATCTTCACATATTTGTTTTTGTTTTTCAATTTTTTTTGCTTCAATCCCATTTTTAATATCATTTTTTAATTTCTTATTAGTTATTTTTTGTTTTTCAATTTCATTTTCTTTTTTTAGTTTAGCATTATTTT
>Ga0256407_10004459_pt1 | contig 23343 bp, 16 predicted proteins | sample RumenRJG_04DNA_FD_193489 | JGI IMG/M metagenome (GOLD analysis project Ga0256407, IMG submission 193489) | Bovine rumen microbial communities from Lethbridge, Alberta, Canada - RJG_04 | ecosystem: Host-associated > Mammals > Digestive system > Stomach > Rumen | place: Canada: Alberta... | reverse complement strand
GGGTGGCGAACTACAGCTGGGCGAGCGCCTGGACGGCTACGCGGACGACGGAGGTGCCCGTGCCGTATGCGTGGCTCACGGCACATGACCCCGACGTGATGGACGAATACGAGGCGTATGAGGCGTCCGCCAAGAAAACGGCTGCGAACGGGAGGAAGGTCTGGGAATGCTATGTGGTGGGACTTGATCCGCAGGAGATGGACGAATTCAAGATCAGCGCGTTCCCGATGAAGGCGGATGGCACGCCGGATTTGGCGAACATCGCGGTCGATCCGCCGCAGTCGCAATGGAACGTGCCGGGCGCACGGGCGGTCGTGAAGGGTGCGGCGACGTTGGATGGTGAGTGGAAAGCGGTTGAAGAGGCGACAGCGGCAGAGAAGGCGGCGATGCGGTTCTTCAAGGTGGTGGTGGAGGTGCAGTAGGGGTGCGGCTCGCCCGGAGGGCTCGCCCCACCGGGTGAAGCGGCGAGAGCGCCGCTTCCCCGAAAGGCCGCGACAAGCGCGGCCGCTCCCGTGGCGGCGCGGCCGGAGTCCGCGCCCTACCGAACGGCCGCGACAAGCGCGGCCGCTCCCGTGGCGGCGCGGCCGGAGTCCGCGCCCTACCGAACGTCCGCACCTACGCGCTTCGCTCCCCATACGGCGAGCCGCGTGGAAGGGGCGCAATTTGTTGCGCCCGCTAACTGGGAAAGCCGCCATCTTGGCGGCGATACGCAGGACTTTCCGTTCCTCACAAAAAACTACCACCTCAACGCCGAATAGGGCGGAATATGGTATAATTGTCGTTTCAAGGTCAGGTATTGGATGAGAAATCTGGAGAAGGAATGATGTTTGACATAACAAAAAAGAGGGCGTTCGTCTGCGACCTCGACGGAACGCTGTTCATGGGGGCGAACCCCATCAAGTCGGCCGTTGACTTCGTCATCGAAGGCACGAACAGCGGACGATTCAGGTTCTTCTACCTCACCAACAACACCTCGAAGTGCCCCGACGAGTACATGAAGAAGATTTCCGGCGCGGCGATTCCCGTGACGGAAGATCAGATCCTGACGCCCCTCATCACGCTGGAGGCGTATATCCGCGAGAAGGGCTACAGGTCGGTCTATCTCATCTCAAGCGAGAAGGTCAAGGCCCACATGGCCGGACGCCTTGCGGACACGGGCGTTTCGTTTGAATACGATCCCGAGGCGAACGAGCTGATAGCGCTCACGTACGACAAGGAGCTGACGTACGACAAGCTTGCCAAGGCGACGGGCCTCTGGAACATGCGGAACTGTCCGCCAAGCCCGATGTGCCCGGTTCGCACCAAGAACCAGGCGCCCGTGGATTTCGTGGCCACACATCCCGACAACTGCTGTCCGAGCGAGCGCGGCCCGATCCCCGACATCGGCGGCATGATGAAGTTCCTCGAGATCACGAACGGCATGAAGCCGAGCCACGTGTTCGGCAAGCCCTCGCCCACGCTCCTCGCGCCGGTGCTCGCGAAGTTCAAGCCGGAGGAAATCGCCGTCGTCGGGGACAGGCTCTACACGGACAAGGCGATCGCGGACAACGCGGGCGTTGACTTCGTGTGCGTCCTTTCGGGCGAGACAACGCCGGAAGACCTTGAAAACTACAGGGGAACGCCGCCCGCAGTCGTCGTGGAGACCTTCGACAGGGTCCAGCCCGTGAAATTGAAAGCACGAAATTAACCTTGTCTAACAGGGGAGGGGGTGATATAATAAAAGCAAAATGAAACTTAGAGGAGGTTTTGTCCAATGGTCCGTACAACAAAACGCATGGCAGCGCTGGCGCTTTCCGTCGCACTGGTATTTCCCGCCTCGGCCGGCACTGCGACGATCGGCTTCGCCGGATACAAGGGCGCCGAAACCCTCACCGATTTCCCCGCGCTCATCAAACTGCCCGACTGTGCGGCAGGCTTTTCCTACGCCGACGCGGCGGCTGACGGCGCGGACATCTACTTCACGGATTCGGACGGCAACGTGATCCCCCACGACGTCGATACGTGGAACGCCTCCGGCGTGTCCTACGTCTGGGTGAAGGTGCCGGCGCTCACCGCCGCCGCCACGGTCACGATGCACTGGGGCGAGACGCTGCCGGCGAACGTCCCCGCCGCGTCCGACACCTGGACCGGCTACGTGGGCGTGTGGCACATGAACGCGGCGGACGGCGCGACGGCGACTCCCGAGCCGGACGCGACCGGCCACGGCCTCAACGCGATGCCCGTGTACAACGCGAAGCTGGGAAACATCCTCTCCGAGTTGCAGGGCATCCCCAACGGCAAGGTCGGCGCGGCCCGCCGCAACCAGTCCTCGGGCGGAAAATGCAACGGACTCAGGACCCCAAACTACGCCAGCAAGATCACGGACTGCTCGAAGATGACCGTCAGCGGATGGTTCCGCGCCACCCAGCCGAACGGGTGGATGCGCCTGTTCTCCGCAAAGAGCGATAACAACAACAAATACGGTTTCGAGGCGTTCACGTTGAATAACAGCTTCACCTCGTTTGGTGCATCCGGGTCGAGCGGATATGCGACAACAAGCGACACGACGCTGCCCAGCGTACAGCAGGACTGGATTCACGTCCAGCTCGTCTATGACGGCACGACGGCGAAGTACTACGCGAACGGGACGATCGTAAAGTCGTTTTCCGTGACGGCGATCACGGCAAGCAGCAGCACCTTGTATCTCGCCATCGGCAACAACAAGGAACCAAACGAGGCCGCATGGCGCGGCTGCTACGACGAGGTGCGGATGTACAATGGCGTGATGTCGGCGGACCGCATCCAGGCTGAATACGACACGGCGAACAACCCCGTCGCGTTTGTGAAGGGGCATACGGCGGACTTCTACTGCGCCGGCTACGACGGCGGCGAGACGCTTGCGGATTTCCCGATTTGCGTGCATATTCCCGATTGCGTGCCGAACTTCCGGTACGAGGACGCGGCGGCGGACGGCAGCGACATCTGGTTTTCCGACGCGAGCGGCAACGTCCTTGCTTCCGAGAAGGACGTGTGGAAGCGCAGCAACTACGACGGCGTCACGCGGTCGTCGTTCTGGGTGAAGGTGCCGTCGATGACGGGCGAGACGCGCATTACGATGCACTGGGGCGGAACGCCGCCCGCCGGTCGTCCCGCCGCGACGGAGGTGTGGACGGGCTATGCGGGCGTCTGGCACATGGGAACGGCAAACGGCGAGGCGGGAACGCCGGAGCCCGACGCGACCGGCCACGGGCTTTCCGCAATGCCGACGTCAGCCGTACCGTCTCATGTCTCGCAGCTCAAGCCGCGCAATTCGGGCGACACGTGCCTCATCGGCAACTGCTGCCAGAACCAGACGGATACGGGCAATAACGGACTGTTCGTTCCTTCTCCGGAGACCTACATGACGGACACGGCGAAGATGTCGATTGGCGGATGGTTCTTTGCCGACAACGCGAACGGCTACATGCGCCTCTTCTCCGCGAAGGCCCAAAACGGCCAGGATGGCGGATGGGAGGTATGGGCGAACAACGGTCATAAAAGATACGGCGTGACCGGCGGTTCGGGAAGCAACGTCTTTCCAGCGGTCGATACGCATGACTGCAAGAACCGCTGGGTTCATTTCATGGCGGTTTACGACGGACCGAACGTCAAGCTGTACGTGAACGGCGAGAAGTACATCGACAGTACGGTGGGCGCGATCTCCGCCCGCGCGGCCGACTCCGCGTCGGGCGATGCGGGCGGCTACAGTTTCATGATCGGCGGAATGCCGCGCCTGAACGACTCCAGCTGGCGCGGCTGCTACGACGAAGTGCGCCTTTATGACGGGGCGATGAGCGCGGCGCGCGTGCGGGCGCTCTATCTCGCGGAGAGTTACCCGGCGGCTTTTCTGCGCGCGAAGCCGAGGTCGGCCGGCGGCATCGTCCAGGAGCGTCCGTATTACGGGATGGACTTTGTCCGCCACTTGCGTACAGACTTTCATTTCGTCGTTGCCTCGGGAACGCCGAAGACTTCATTGGGAACGGGTTTTCTGACGGGGTTCGGCGAACAGGTTCTGCCCATGCTGGCCGTTGTCGGCTTTGACACGATTCCGAGTCTTGGCGGGACGGCCATGACGACGGCGCGGGATGCCACAAGCGTCAACATCGCGGGGCAGGGCTTCAATTTCGGGTCGGGCGACTGGACGTATCACGTCCGAGCCCGCACGGGCGACGTGACGAATGGCGTGGTGTGGTGTCTCGGCGGCGGAGGGTATGCAATGGCGTTGGCAGCGAACGGTCCAGACGGCGTGTCGCTTGTCATATTGCAAAACAATGTGGCGACGCCGCTTGCACGGCTTGACGTGCCGGTTCTGCATGCGTCTGTCTCCTACCATGACTACGCGGCGGTATTTCACGTATCAGGCAAGACGGTCGATTTCTACGTTGACGGCGTGTTCAAGGACTCTGTCTCGTACGCGAACTTCACGGCGTCGGACGACAGATGGAAGTTCTTCGGCTTGTGGAACGCGAACGTCAATTTCACGTACACGAAGGACGCGCGAATCGAGGACATCCGCTTCTATCGGCGCGCGCTCACCGCAGGGGAGATCGCGACGCTCCACGACTGGCTCTCGTTCAGCGCGCCGGTGCGCACGGTCTATTCCGCGACGGCTGCGGCGGACTGTCCGTTCAGCGACCTCGCGTGGTCGCCGATGCCGCCGGAGGGCGGGTTCGGGGCGGACGACGTCCTCGACGTGACGGTGGCGTCCGGATGCACGCTCGCGATGCCCACGAACGTCATGCCGTCCGTCGCGGGCCTGGTCGTGCGCGGCGGGACGCTCAAGATGGGCGGCAAGGACTCCACGGGCCCGAAGTGGCTCCGGCTCGCGGACGGCGCGTCCCTTGACGAGAACGGATACGCGCAGGCCCTCGCGGCGTATCCGCGGATCGTGCTGGACGAAGGGGCGTATCTGAGAAACGACGGCGCGCACTTGAACAACAACAACGCGCAGTTTCCGCGTGGCGTGGAGCTCGCGCCGGGCGCGACGGCCTACCTGCACACGTCCGGGCAGATGGGGTTGATCGGGGACTACTGGGCGAAGACTTTTACCGACCTCAACGGCGGCACGCTCGTGAAGACGGGTTCCGGCACGTGCTACATGGCGAACATCGTCTTCGGCGGCGGCGGAACGCTGGAGATGCGCGAGGGTTCGGTCGAAACGTTCACGGCCAACGGGTATGCGACCGCGCTGACGCTCGGAAAAACGGAAATTGAGGTCAAGAACGGCGCGACGTTCACGTCGGGCGTCTCCGGCGAGGTTGGAACGATCCGGGGCGACGGCGCGGTCGATTCCACCGTCGGCACGCTGACGGTTGGAAGCATCCTCTCCGGCCGCGTGACGGTCGGCGGCACGACCAACACGGTTCTCGCGTCGGGCGCGACGCTCGACCTGTCGGCGAACACGGCGCCTTTCGTGCAGCCAGCGACGATGACGTTCGCGGGCGCGGTGAACATCGCGCTGCCGTCCGGTGCCGCCGCGCGCGGCAAGCTGAAGCTCATCTCGTGGGACGCGCCGCCGGCGGAGGGCGTGACGTTCGCCGCCGTGGGCGGGCTGCCCCGCAACATGAAGCTCGACGCGCGCGACGACGGCCTCTACCTCTACCGCGCCGGCCTGGTCATCACCGTGAAATAGGCCTTCGGGTTCGCTTGTGCGGATGAGGGGATTTTGGTAAACTACGAAACGCCTGTCGGGAGTTGCGCGGCGTGCGCGGCTTCAGGCGGGGCTGTCTGGAAAAAAGAAAGGAAACAGGAACATGAATGTCGGCGTATTTCTCTGCCTCGAGCCCTACACGTCGCTCGAGAACAACCTCCGTCTCGCGCACGAGTACGGCTTCACCCATGCGGACATCACGGACACGCATTCCGGCGGCAGCATGTTCGCGAGCGCCGGCCTCTCCGCGTCGGTGAGCCTCGACGACAACCCGTTCGAGATCCGGCGCACGTTCGAGCGCCACGGCATGAAGATCATGACGCTCAGCGCGCACGCGCTCCTCCTGGAGCCGTCCTCCCCCGCCAACTTCGCGACGGCCGAGATCATGAAGGCCATCAAGTTCGCCGCCGGCGCGGGCATCGAGTACGTCATCACCACCGAGACCTTCGCGAAGAGCGAATGGGCGAAGTCGCTCACCTACAAGGAGAAGGTGTTCATCGCCGCCGAGAAGCTGTACAACCCCTGCAAGATGGCGGCGGACTACGGCATCAAGCTCTGCCTCGAGCAGCACGGCCCGCTCACGGACACGATCGACGGCATCGCGGACATCATGGACCGCCTCGGCAACCCCGACTCCCTCGGCGTGAACCTCGACACCGGCAACAGCTGGCTCGGCGGCACCAACCCCGTGGACCTCGCGAAGAAGTACCACGACAAGATCTACCACATCCACTGGAAGGACCTCGGCCCGGAGTGGCTCCCGAAGCGCGGCACGATCTTCGGCTGCGGCTTCTCCACCATCGAGGTGGGCACGGGCTGCATCGACGTGGCGGGCGTGATCGAGGTCCTGAAGGACAACACGAACATCAAGTACTCCACCCTCGAGGTCGGCGGCTCGGCGGAGCTCCTCCGCGCCAGCGCGAAGTACATCGAGGACCGCTGGAACGCGTAAAAATCTTCCAACTAACAACCCAAAAGGAACGATAAAATGGCAAACGAAAATCAGTGTGGCTTCGCGAAAGCCGTGAACGAGTACCTCGCCACGCATTGCGTAATGGGCCTGACCGACTGGGACGACTTCCAGAAATATGTGGCGGCGCCGGCAGTCAAGGGAACGGTGGACGCAACGGTTCAACCCTGCCATAAGGCGCGGCGCGTCCGCTTCTGGGGTGCCCTGGAGCACTTGCCGGTGATGCGCGGATGGGGACTTGACGTGGACGAGTTCGACCCTGACGCTTCCGCTCGCGGGTGCAATCCCGACGTGATCTTCTGCCACCTCCAGCCCAACTACTCGCAGGGCGACGTGGACCAGATCCGCGAGGCCGTTCGCCGCGGCACGCACTTCATCACGCTCCAGAACACCGACCGCTGGTGCGACGTGATGGCCAAACGCCTCGGCCACACCTACACGGGCGTGCTCAATTCCAATGCGAAGACGGGCGTGTTCTTCGGGCGCTGCCCCAAGGTTTTCGCGGGCTTCCCGGAAGGCCGCCTCGACGCTACCGCGTTTCCGTTCCTCTCCACGCACACGTGCGCGATGTACATGACGGGCGAGCGCTGCCTGCTGGGCCTCGCCGACATGCAGCAGAAGCGGATCGCCTCGGCGATCGCGCAGTATCGGTACGGCAAGGGCGCCTTCACGTTCGTGGGCCCGTTCGTCAATCCCAATCCGAATGAGATGAACCACCCCGCGTACAAGCGCCTGCTCCTGAACCTGATCACGCTTCTGCCGTCCGTCGGCGGAAAGGCGTGCACGTCCTGCTGAGAGAAAGGTGACAGATAAATGAAAACGACACGCAAAGACTTTCTCAAGTGCGCCCTTGCGGCGGGCGCGTTCCCGGCGATCGTCCCGTCGTCCGTGCTGGGCGCGGACGCCCCCAGCAACAAGCTCCAGATCGCGCTGATCGGCCTCGGCCGCATCGGCACCACGATGGACATCGGCGGGCTCGTGGCCAACAAGGACCTCGCGATGCTCACCACGATCTGCGATGTCGACTCCGTGCGCCTCGCGAACATGAAGCAGCTCGCCGAGAAGCGCTACGGGCGCAAGATGGACCACCTCAAGCTGGAGATGGACTACCGCAAGGTGCTGGACGACCCCGGCATCGACGGCGTGATGATCTGCACGCAGGACCACTGGCACGCCCGCATGGTCGTGGAGGCCTGCTACAAGGGCAAGGACGTCTACGTGCAGAAGCCGATGGCCCTCTCCGTGGAGGAGAGCGAGGCGATCGCGGAGGCGGTCCGCAAGATGAAGCGCGTGTTCCACATCGGCACGCAGCAGCGCGGACAGTACAGCTTCCGCCAGGGTGTGGAGTGCGTGATGAGCGGACGCCTTGGCACGCTGAAGCGCATCGACGTGGAGCTGCCGCTCAACAATCCCGACCGGGAGTGGAACGTGCCGTCGATCGAGCGTACGCCCGATCCCAGGGACTTCGACTTCGACCTCTGGCTCGGCCCGGCGCGCGACGGCGTGCCGTACTCGCAGCTCCGCACGCACTGGCGTCCCGTGGACGGCAACGGCAAGCCCTACGCGCGGATTCCCGGGCAGAACGTCGGCTGGCTCCAGATCCAGGACTACTGCACCGGCAACATCGGCGGCTGGGGCTCGCACCACATGGACATCGCGCAGTGGGCGATGGGCAACGCGGGGCCGATCTCGGTCTGCTGCGACAAGGCCAACTTCCTCACGGGCCGCATGTTCAACGTCCACCACGAATACCACATCCTCTACAAGTACGCGAACGGCGTGGACTTGCACTGCGCGTCGCGGATGCACTCCGGCCTTCCGAAGGGGCTCCGCTCCGGCGGCGGCTGGGGCGTGCGCTTCATGGGCGCAAACGGCGACTGGATCTGGACGAGCCGTGGCTCGGCGGCGGTCGCGGAGGCGGACCGTGTCGACACCGCCTACAAGGCGAAGGCCGACTTCTGGCGCGCGCTCGAGGCGAACAGGAAGGAACTCATCGCCGGCGACCCCGAGAAGCACGCCGTGCGCAATCCCCACAAGAACCATCACCGCGTGTGGTTCGAGGGCATGCGCGCGCGCAAGGACACGCACATCACGGTGGAGGAGGCGAACGTCTCCACCATCTCCTGCATCCTCGGCTATCACGCGATGAACAACATCGGCCGCACGATTGGCTGGGATCCCGTGAAGCATGTCTTCACGAATTCCGACGACCAGAAGAAGCTCTACTCGTGTTTCGAGCGTCCGCAGTTCGCGGTCGCGCCGATCATCAAGGAAATCCGCAAGAAGGTGGATGCCTGACAAACGACGCGAAAGGAAATGAGAAAATGAACGCAACACGCAGAAATTTCATGAAGACCGCCCTCGCGGCGGGCGTTTTCCCGACGATCGTCCCCGCCCGCGTGCTGGGCGCGACCGCCCCGAGCAACCTGCTCCAGATCGCCCTGATCGGCTGCGGACGCATCGGCACCTCGATGGACATCGGGGGCCTCGTGGCCAACCAGGACCTTGCGATGCTCACCACGGTGTGCGACTGCGACTCCGTGCGCCTCGCGAACATGAAGACCGTGGCCGAGCGCCGCTACCAGCGTAAGATGGACCACCTCAAGCTCGAGATGGACTACCGCAAGGTGCTGGACGACCCCGGCATCGACGGCGTGATGATCTGCACGCAGGACCACTGGCACGCGCGCATGGTCGTGGAGGCCTGCTACAAGGGCAAGGACGTCTACGTGCAGAAGCCGATGGCCCTCTCCGTGGAGGAGAGCGAGGCGATCGTGGAGGCCGTGCGCAAGATGAAGCGCGTGTTCCACATCGGTACGCAGCAGCGCTGCGACAGGGGGTGCGGTGCCGGCTTCGTGAAGGGCGTGGAGTACGTGCGCGACGGCCGCCTCGGCAAGCTCGCGCGCATCGACCTCGGCATCATCGACAACTCGCCGAAGAGCGAGTGGCAGGTGCCGTCCCTCGAGCGCACGCCCGACCCCAAAGACTTCGACTTCGACCTCTGGCTCGGCCCGGCGAGCGACGCCGTGCGCTACTCGCAGCTGCGCACGCACTGGCGTCCGGTGGATGAGAAGGGCAAGCCCTACGCGAAGATCCCCGGTCAGAACGTCGGTTGGCTCCAGATCAAGGACTACTGCACGGGCAACATCTCCGGCTGGGGTTCCCACCATGTCGACATCGCCCAGTGGGCGATGGAGAACGCGGGGCCGGTCTCGGTGAAGTGCGAGAAGGTGAAGTTCCTCCAGGGACGCCTCTTCAACGTGCACGACGACTGCCTCATCACCTACAAGTACGCGAACGGCGTGGAGATGAAACTCGGCACGCCGCGCCTCACGGGCTACCGTTGCGGCGTGCGTTTCTTCGGCGAGAACGGCGACTGGATCTCCACCTGCCGCGGCACCACCGCCATCCCCGAGGGACAGCGCGTCGACACGGCCTACAAGGCCAAGGCCGACTTCTGGCGCAACTGCGAGGCGAACCGCAAGGAGCTGATCACCGGCGAGCCGAAGAAGAAGGTCATCCACAACCCGTTCAACCACCACCGCCCGTGGTTCCTCGGCATGCGCTCGCGCCAGGACACGAACGTCACCGTGGAGGAGGCGAACGTCTCGACGATCTCCTGCATCCTCGGCTACCACGCGATGAACGAGGCCGGACGCACGATCGGCTGGGATCCCGAAAAGCGCGTCTTCACGAATCCCGACGACCAGAAGCGTCTCTACTCGTGCTTCGAGCGTCCGCAGTTCGCCGTCGCGCCGATCATCCGCGAAATCCGGAAGAAAGTGGGGGCCTGATCATGCGTCGCTCCGTACTTGCCGCCGTGGCCGCGTTGGCGCTTGCGCCCGCAGCCTTCGCCGATTCGTTCCAGCCGGCCGACGTGCTCGTCTACACGCGCTGGAAGTACGTGTGGAACGCCAAGGCCCGCGTCGCCGTGCCCAAGGGCGCGTACCACCATCTGTCCACCGAGATCGGTGCCGAACAGGTGCGCCGCTACTTCGGCGAGAAGGGGTATTCGTGCCTCGTCACGGACGATCCCGCCGTGTGGGACTCCGACGCGTTCCGCAAGGCGAAGTGCGTGTTCTTCCTCAACACCCAGCATGAGCAGTTCGCGAACGACGCGCAGCGCAACGCCTTCTACTCCGCCGTCTCGAACGGCCTGGGCGTGGTCGTGACGCACTCCTCCAGCTGGAACGAGCACAGCCACCCCCAGCTCTGGCGCGATTTCCTGGGCGGGTTCTTCGCGACCCACTACAGGAAACAGCAGCCAATTCCGTTCAACTGCGTTGACCATACGCACCCCGCGTTCGCGTTTTTCCCGGAGGACTACGTGTGGGAGCGCGAGGAAATCTACCTCAACCACCCCAAGGTGGAAGGGCTGCGTCCGCTTCTCACGCTCAAGTGGGAGGACGTGCTGTCCGAGTCGCGCGCGAAGGACAAGGAAGGTTGTCCGAAGGCCGGCGGACACGTCCTCGCCTGGTGCAAGACCTACGGCAAGGGCCGCGTGTTCTACACGGCGCTTGGACACAACCCGAAGGACTGGTCCAAGCGCGAGTTCCTCTACCATCTCCTCATGGCCACGAAATGGGCGATGGGCGAATTGCCGGACCGCGTGGATGGCGGCAAGCCGCTCACGCGGCTTGTGCCCGGCCAGACGCCGGTGCTCGGCTATGAAGTGTCGATGTTCTGATGAGGACAAGTACCATGAATGCAAAAAGGTCAAGCTGGCTTGTGGCGACAGCAATTTCCGCCGCCATCGCGGCGTGCGCCGCTCCGGATCCGGAATCGGTGTTCCGCAACCCGCCGCAGAGCGCGAAGACGGGCGTGTGGTGGCACTGGATGGGGTGCAACGTCTCGAAAGAAGGAATCGTCAAGGACCTCGACTGGTTCAAGGAGACCGGCATCGGCGCGGCGACGATCTTCGGCATGGCGGACGTCTGCTCGCCGTGGGCGACGAAGATCAAGAACAGCCCCAACGAGGGTCTGATTGCGTTCACGCCCGACTGGTGGAAGCTCGTGCGCTTCGCGTGCGAGGAGGCGGAGAAGCGCGGCATCGAGATCGGCGTGCACAACTGTCCCGGCTACACCTCGACGGGCGGCCCGTGGATTCCCCCTCGTCTTTCGATGCGCGAGCTCGTGTTCAACGTCACGAACGCCGAGGCGCAGATATCGCTCACCGCGCACGCCGCATTCCCCGTGCAGGTGGGCGAAGGCGGGCCGTTCAAGAAACCGGACATCCCAAGCCGCCGGACGGACCTTCAGGAGATCGCGGTCGTGGAGGGCGTGCGCGTGCAGCACATCCCGATGGGCTCCTTCACGCAGCCCAACCAGTGGGAGACGTTTGGTGTCGAGTGCGACAAGATGAACCCGGAGGCCGTCGCGTTCCACATGGACAAGGTGATCGGCGACATGAAGAAGTACGTCGGCGACCAGATCGGGCGCGGACTCAAGTTCGTCCTGCTTGACAGCTACGAGGCCGGATGGCCGTCGTGGACCCCGAACATGCGCGCGGAGTTCAAGGCGCGGCGCGGATACGATCCGCTCCCGTACCTGCCGATCCTCGGCGGGTTCAAGGTGTCCGTCGCGAAGGACAAGGCGGCGGAAAAGAAGTTCCGCGACGATTTCAAGCTCACCATCAGGGAGCTCTACCGCGACGTGTTCTTCAAGATCATCCACGAAAAGCTTTCCGCAGTCGGCCTGGAGATGGCCTGCGAGCCGTACGGCGGGCCGATCGACACGCGCATGTGCGCGGGGTACGTGGACCGCCTGATGACCGAGTTCTGGTACAGGCCGAACCTCAACCGCAAGGTTCCCGAACGTCTCGGCTGGGACCAGTGGACCGGTCCCGGCGGGAAGCGCCACAACGTCGTCGAGGCGGAGGCGTTCACGGGCAGCCCCGGCGCCTGCAACTGGATCGAGACGCCGTATCTCCTGAAGGCGGCGGGCGATACGCAGTTCTACCGCGGCATCAACCGCATGACGCTGCATACTTGTCCGCACCAGCCGTGGCCGGACGAGTTCCTGCCCGGCAAGGTGATGGGACGCTGGGGCACGCACTTCGGCCGCACGCAGACGTGGGCGAAGAGCGGCAAGGGCTTCTACACGTATCTCAACCGCTGCCAGGCGCTTCTCCAGTGGGGCGAGCCGAGCAAGATCCGCATCATCGGACACGACATCACGCCCAAGGGCACGCCGCTCACCGCCCACGCCCGCGAGGCGGACGGCACGGTCGTCTTCTTCGTGATGAACCATTCGGACCATCCCGCGTCCATGAACATGGGCCTTCCGAACATCAGCAAGGCGCCGGAGTGGTTCGATCCCGTCACGGGCACGGTCGCGCCGCTCGCCCTCGTCAACGGCAAGGCGCCCATCCAGCTTCCGCCCTGCGGCACGGGTTTCCTCGTGCTGCGCAAGCCGGCCGGTTCGCTCGCGCCCAACGCGGACAGCGACTACTACCAGAAGCTCGACAAGCCGTTCACGGGTGGCGACGCCCAGCCCGTCGCAGGACCGTGGCGCGTGACCTTCGGCGGAAAGACCGTCGATATGGCAACGCTTTCCGACTGGACGGCCAACGCCGATCCCGATGTCAAGTACTTCAGCGGAACCGCAACGTACAAGTGTAAAGTGGAAAATGTAAAGTGTAAAGTTGGGAAGGGTGCGATTCTCTCCCTTGGCAACTGCAACAACCAGGTGGCGAAGGTGATCGTCAACGGCAAGGCGTACGCGCCGGTGTGGTGTGCGCCGTACGAGGTGCGTCTCGCGCCGGGCGACCTGAAGGAAGGGGAGAACACGCTCGAGGTCGAGTTCACCAACGTGTGGGCAAACCGGCTCATCGGCGACGAGCAGGAGCCGCCGGACTGCAAATTCGTGAAGGCGGTCTATCCTGGTGGATGGTATCTTGAATCCTTCCCCGACTGGTTCAAGAAGGGAATCGCGGCGCGTCCGTCGAAGGGACGCAAGTGCTTCACGGACTGGAACTACTTCACGAAGGACTCCAAGCTCGCGCCGTCCGGCCTTCTCGGTCCGGTGGTGCTGCGTAGTACGTCCAAGTAGTGAAACGGAGAAAACAATGAAACTCAAGATCGCGTGCGTTACGCTTGCCGCGACGGGGATGGTGTTTGCGGGGACGTGGGTGAAGTGTGGCGAGAAGCCGGTGCTGGGAAGCCCGAGACTCGGCACCTGCTTCGACGTCAACGTGGTCACGAACGGCCCCGCGCCGTACACGATGTACTTCTCGTGGCGTCCGAAAAAGTCCATCGCGCTCGTGCGGAGCGACGACGCAATGACGTGGACGCAGAATCCGGAGATCTGCCTCCGCGAGAACCCCGCAAGCGGCTGGGAGGACATCGTCAACCGCTCTAGCACCGTCAAGAAGGACGGCGTGTGGCACATGTGGTACACGGGGCAGTGCGCGAAGGAGCATCACAAGGGCCGCATCGGCTACGCCCGCTCGACGGACGGCGTTCACTTCGAGCGCGTGCAGAAAGACCCCGTGCTCGTGGCCACCGAAGACTACGAACAGCCCACGGTGATGTGTCCGAGCGTCCTCTGGGACGAGAAACGCCAACTGTGGCGCATGTGGTACTCGGCCGGCGGGACGTACGAGCCGGACCGAAACTGCTACGCCGAGTCAAAGGACGGCATACACTGGGAAAAGAAGGGCGTGGTGCTCACGCGCGGCCCACGCGAATCGTGGTATCGCGACCGCGTGGCCGGCTGCGAGGTACATCCGCTGCCCGACGGACGCTTTGCGATGTTCTTCATCGGCTATCCCGACGTGGACACCGCCCACATCGGGTGCGCGATCTCGCCAGACGGCATCCGCGACTGGAAGGTGATCGCCCAGTCTCCGCTCGTCATCCCCGATCCCGGCACGTGGGATTCCAGCGCGTGCTACAAGCCGTCCGTCGTGCGCGACGAGAAGCACAACCGCTGGCTCCTCTGGTACAACGGACGCAGCGGCGGTCCGGAGTACGTGGGCTGCGCGGTCCACGAAGACCTCGACCTCGAGGCGCCGCCGGAGAAGCTCCCCGATCCGAAGGCGCTCCTTTCCACATACGTGCGCCGTTTCAACGCCAAGGACGAGGAGACCGTGACGAACGCCTTTCCCAACGCGGTGTCGGAAAAGTTCCTCGCGGAGAACGTGCCGCTCTTTGCGTGTCCCGACCGCGAGATCGAGCGCACCTACTACTTCCGCTGGTGGACCTACCGCAAGCACCTGCGCAGGGGCAAGAAGGGCGGCTGGCGCGTGACGGAGTTCCTGCCGAAGGTCGGCTGGAGCGGCACGGACAACACGATCGTGTGCGCCGCGGGACACCACTTCCGCGAAGGGCGCTGGCTGCGCGATCCGCAGTACCTTGCGGACAACGCCCGCTTCTGGCTGGCGGACAAGGATGCGTCGCACAGGTGGGGCTATTCAAGCTGGCTCTTCACGGGGACGTGCCAGCTCGCCGAAGTCGCGGGACTTGACGACCTGTCCGCCGCGCTGCTCGACGACGCCGTGATGTACTACGAGCAATGGGAGAAAGGCGTCCCCAAGCAGCGGGGCAAGTTCATCATGGGCGGCGACGGCAAGGGCGGGTTCATGTCCCTCGACGGACACGAGGGCACGGAGATTTCGCTTGGCGGAAGCGGATGGAAGCCGCTCTTCAACTCCGCGATGTGGAGCGAGGCGAAGAGCATCGCCGCTGTCGCGCGCAAGGTCGGACGCAACGATCTCGCGGAGAAGTTCGAGGCGAAGGCCGAGGGCGTCCGCAAGGCGCTGATGGCGAAGTGCTGGAACAGCGATCTCAAGTTCTTCACCACGCGGCATCGGGACGGCGTCTTGACTGCGGTGCGCGAGCTCCACGGCTACGCGCCGTGGTATTTCGGCATGCCGCTCGACGTCGCGCCCGACTGGGAGCAGCTGTTCGACGAGAAGGGCTTTGCCGCTCTCTACGGCCTTACGTTCCCCGAACGGCGCGCGAAAGGATTCAAAATCGCCTACAAGGGACACGAGTGCCAGTGGAACGGGCCGAGCTGGCCGTTTGCGACATCGGTTGCGCTCACTGCCTACGCGAACGGCCTCCACGCCCGTCCACGGAAGTCCGGCGAGAGCGAGCGCTTCACGTTCCTGATGTGGCAGTATGCCTTTGCGCACAAGCTGCACCGCACGCCGAAGAATCCCGTGGGACGCAGGTTCGACCCCACCGTGCCGTGGATCGACGAGAACATGAACCCCGATACGGCGGACTGGATTGCGCGCACGCTGCTCTTCCAGCGCAGGCAGAAGCCCCGCGAACGCGGCAAGGACTACAACCACTCGACGTTCTGCGACTTGGTGATTTCCGGACTGGTCGGCTTCGAGCCGGAAGGCGCGGACGGTTTTGCGGTCGATCCGCTCTTCCCTGCGACATGGGACTACTGCATTCTCGACAACCTGCGCTATCGCGGCCACGACGTTTCCATCCGCTGGCATCGCGGCCACGGCGGGCTGGTCGTGAAGGTCGACGGACGCGAAGTCGCCCGTTCCGAAACCCTGCGCAAGGTCCAGGTGTCCTGTCGTCTGGACTAGACGAGGCATGGCAGCGAGGCGTGTCGTGTCGTGAACAGGATATTGTTCGAGAGGCGTGAAGTTGTAGACGGCCGGGCGACGTTCTCGGACGTCCGCGCCGAGCATGTCCTGAACGTGCTGCACGGCGTCGCGGGGCAGACCCTCAAGACGGGCGAGCTGGACGGCCTTGTCGGGACTTCCGTGATCGAGCGCGTCGACGGGAATGCTGTGACGGTTCGCTGCACGCACGAGACGCCATCCCTCCAGCCCTGGCTCGACATCGTCCTCGCCCCGCCGCGTCCGCGCGCGATGAAGCGCCTGTTGCCTCAGCTCGCCTCCCTCGGCGTGCGCCGGATCGTGCTCGTGGGCGCGGAGAAGGTGGAGAAGGCGTTCTGGGGCGCGCAGCTCCTGAAGGAGGAAGTCTATCGGCCCTTGTTGATTGACGGTTTGCAGCAGGCGGGCACCAGCATTCTGCCGACGATCGAGACATTTAAAAGTTTTAGGCATTTCGTCGAGCGCAAGCTCGATGCACATTTTGAGGGGCAGGACGTGCGGATTGTGGCGCACCCGTACGGCGCGCGCGGGGCGCGCGCCGTGCCGGCCGCTCCCGTGAGCAAGGTTCCGGTGTTGGCGGTGGGGCCGGAAGGGGGATGGACGGACGAGGAGGTTGGGCTGTTGGAGGCGCGTGGATTTGCACGGATGTCGCTGGGAGAGCGCATCCTGCGCACCGACACGGCGCTCATCGCGTTGATCAGCCGGCTGATGGAGACCTACGACCTGTCTCACACATAGACGTAGTCGTTCAGGACGGGCTGGAGCCCTTCGCCGGCGAGGTCGGCGTACATCTTCGTCAGGCTGCGCGCGTCGCTGATCTCGAACTGTTCGTCGCCTTCCTTCTCCGAGGTCGATTTTTCCCCGTACTTCGAGGCGTGGTCGCCGATGCCGGTGGAGACGCCGGCGGAGACTTTCGTCGCAGCGATCTTCGTGATGCCGTTGCGGAAGGAGGCGCTTTCGCGCGAGGACACGGTGATGCCCGCGAAGGGCAGGAAGAGACGGTAGGCGCAGAGCACCTGGCAGAGCTCACGCTCGCCGATCTCGCCGGGGCGGACGTCCGCGTGGTTCGTGATGGGGCGGAGGCGCGGACACGAGAGGCTGATTTCCGCCTCCGGGTATTTGCGCTGGAGCCAGCAGGCATGGAGCGCCGTCGCAAGGGCGTCCTTGCGGAAGTCGGAGAGTCCGAGCAGCGCCGAGAACGCGACGCCGCGCATCCCGCCCCGCAGGGCGCGCTCCTGCGCGTCGAAGCGGTACGGCCACACGCGCTTGTGTCCCTGGAGGTGAAGTTTCTCGTACTGCTCCACGTCGTACGTCTCCTGAAACACGGTTACGTAGTCCGCGCCGCGTTCGCGCAGATAGCGGTATTCGTCGGTGTTCATCGGGTACACCTCGAGCCCCACGAGGCGGAAGTACTTGCGCGCGAGCTCGCAGGCGTCGCCGATGTACTCGACGCCGCTTACGCTGCGGCTCTCGCCCGTGAGGAGGAGAATCTCCTCCATGCCGGACTTTGCGATGATCTCCATCTCGCGCTCGATCTGTCCCTTGTCGAGCTTCATGCGGCGGATGGGGTTGTAGCAGTTGAAGCCGCAGTAGACGCAGTAGTTCTCACAGTGGTTCGCGATGTAGAGGGGCGTGAAGATGTACACCGTGTTGCCGAAGTGTCGGACAGTCTCGGCTCGGGCGCGCTCGGCCATGCGTTCGAGGAAGGGGGCGGCGGCGGGGGAGAGGAGTGCCTGGAAATCCTCCATGGAACAGCGTTCGTGTTCGAGGGCACGGCGCGCGTCCGCCGCCGTGTAGCGGGACGGATCGTACGCCGCCATTGCCGTGCACACGCGGTCCTTGAGGTCGGAGTCGATCACCTCCATGCCGGGCAGGTACGCCATCGGGTCGGTCCGACACGACGGGTCGCGCTCGAGCTGGTGCTTGCGCGCGAGGGCGGCGGGGGAGAGTCCGTCCGCGTCGAAGATCAGGTCGCTGCGCTTCGCCTCGTCCATGTCCGTACCCTCAGCGAAGGAAGCCGGTGAGCGGGTCGGAGGCGGCGGCGCCGCGCGCGAGGACGCGTCCGAGTCCGGCTCGGTAGGCGTCGCGTCCGGCCTCGATCGCGAGACGGAACGCACGGGCCATGCGTGGAACGTCGCCCGAGGTGGCGAGGGCCGTGTTCGCCATGATGGCGGCGGCGCCCATCTCCATCGCGCGGCAGGCCTGGCTTGGCGCGCCGATGCCGGCGTCCACGATGATCGGCAACTCGATTTCGTCAATGAGGATCTGGATGAAGTCCGCGGTGGCGAGTCCCTTGTTGGACCCGATGGGCGCGCCGAGCGGCATGACGGCGGCGGCGCCGGCCTTCACGAGGTCGCGCGCCACGTTGAGGTCGGGATACATATACGGCAACACAGTGAAGCCCTCGGCGGCAAGCTGTTCGGTGGCCTTGATCGTCTCCTGGTTGTCGGGAAGGAGGTATTTCGTATCGCGCATGATCTCGATCTTCACGAATTCGCCGCAGCCGAGCTCGCGGGCGAGGCGCGCGATGCGCACGGCCTCCTTCGCGTCGCGCGCGCCGGAGGTGTTCGGGAGGAGCGTGACGCCCTTGGGGATGTAGTCGAGGATGTTCTCCTTCTCCTGCGTGTTGGCGCGGCGCACGGAGAGCGTGATGATCTGCGCGCCCGCGTGTTCGATCGCGGCCTGCACGAGGGCGAGCGAATACTTGCCCGAGCCGAGGATGAAGCGGGAGGTGAAGGTCTTTCCGCCGAGTGTGAAGGTGTCGGTTTCGTTTGCCATTTCGTTTTCCTTTCAAGGTTCGTCCGCGCCGTCGATGAGGCGCAGGATCATGGTGGCCTGGTGGGCGGCGCACACGAGTACGCGCGCGCCGTAGAGGCCGAGATTGTCGTCGACGTCCGTCGCGCCGTCGCCGCAAAGGTAGAGGCGCTTCGCGACGCGACGGGTCGTGATGGCGTTTGCGGAGGAGAGGCCGGACATTCCGGACGCGGCGACGACCGGCTTTTCCGGAAACGCCTCCAACACGCCCGAGACGAGCATGGCCTTCGCCTCGGCGCGGTCGAACGCCTCGCAGATGATGTCGTCGTTCGCGAGAAGCGCGGCGAGGTTCTCCGGCGTGATGCGCACCGTTTCGGCTGTGACGTCGCAGAAGGGGTTGATCGCGGCGAGGTTCGCGCGCAGGGCCTCCGCCTTGGAAAGGCCGACTTGCGCCGCCGCGTACTGCTGCCGGTTGAGGTTGGAGGGCTCCACGCGGTCGAAGTCGATGAGGTGGAGGTGTCCCACGCCCGCGCGCGTGAGCGCGATGGACACGTTGGAGCCGAGTCCGCCGAGTCCGCACACCGCCACGCGCGCGGCCTCGAACTTCGCCTGACGCGCGGCGCCGTGTCGTGCGACGAGTGCGGAGCGGAATGTTTCGCGGTCGAGCGACATCTCAACCGCCTCCCATGAAGCAGACGATCTCCACCTGGTCGCCGTCGCGCAGCGTCGTCTCGGCATAGCGGGCCTTCGGCACGATCGTCTCGTTCAGCTCCACCACCACGCGCGCGGGGTTGAAGCCGGCCGATGCCAGATAGGACGCGACCGTCTGGCCCGCCGCCTCTTTCTCCTCGCCGTTTATTTTTACCATTTCAATTCTCCTGTCGCTGCCGGGGCTCCCCGGAAAAAAGAAAAAGCCAGCGTAAGCGGCACCCGAGGTGGTGCCCCCCATCGCATGGCTTTTCAGTCTTGGACGCGGGATAGTATACCCCACTCTTCCCTCCGCGTCAAGAGGCGCATTGCCGCTTGCCTCAGAGGAGAGAAAATGGTAAAGTATAGGTGACGTTCGGGAAGGTGTGTTTCCCGAGAAGGCGATTTCAGAGACAAGGAGCTGTTGTGCAGAGACGTGATTTCATCAAAACAGGTGCCGCGGCGGTCGCCGCGCCCGCCATCGTGCGCGCTGCCGCTGCGCCGCAGAAAGTGCGCATGGGCTTCATCGGCGTGGGCAACCGCGGCACGCAGCTGCTGCACCTGTTCATGCGCCAGGACGACGTGGAGGTGACTGCGCTCTGCGACGTCTACGAGCCCTTTCTCAAGCGCGACGAGTCCGCCTTCGACCCGAAGTTCCTCGAATGGGGCCTTGGGGGCCGCCTGCCGGCCATCAACGACGCGGACGGCAAGCCGCTTGCGCAGGAGAAGGCAGTCCTTGACGCCGTGAAGGCGCGCCGGTGTCGGCTCTATGCGGACTACCGTCGCCTGCTGGAGGACAAGAACGTGGACGCGGTCTGCATCGCCGCGCCCGACCACTGGCACGCGCTCATGACGATCGACGCGATCAAGGCGGGCAAGGACGTCTACTGCGAGAAGCCGCTTGCGGCCACGGTCGCCGAGGGCCGCGCGATGGTGAACGCGCAGAAGGCGTCGAAGCAGGTCGCGTGCGTGGGGCTCAACCGGCGTGGCAGCGCCGTCTACCGCAAGCTCAAGGCCGAGATCGACGGCGGCAAGTACGGCACGTTCCGCGTGGGCCGCGCCGCGCGCGTCTCGAACCTCTTCCCGAACGGCATCGGCAAGTGCCCCCCGTGCCAGCCCCCGAAGGGGCTTGACTGGGACAAGTGGCTCGGCCCGCGCGCGTTCCGTCCGTACAAGTACACGATCGCCCCGTACTACTTCCGCTGGCACGGAGACTTCTCGAGCCAGATGGGCAACTGGGGCGTCCACTACCTGGACGCGCTGCGCTGGCTGATGGGCGAGGTCGCCCCGAGCGCGGTCACCGCCGTGGGCGGGCAGTACTTCCTCGACCACGACGGGGACATCCCGGACACGATGGAGGCGACGTTCGAGTTCCCGGACAAGAAGCTCATCCACTTCATGGTCTACGAGGGCGGCACGGCGCGGCCCGTCTTCGCGCGCGAAATCGAGCTGCAGGGGTCCGACGGCGCGGTCTACGCCAACGAGCGCGGATACGACATCTTCCCGCAGAAGGTCCGCGAGTTCAAGAACCCCAAGAAGCCCCTCTTCGACGAGCGGCACTACGACGGCAAGGACTCCGTGGCCGCCGACGGCAGCTCCGGCGACAGCACCTCTGTCGTGATCCGCGACTTCCTCGACCGCGTCAAGGACCGCGGCACGCCGCTCTGCACGCTCGAGGACGGCCACCGCTCCACCTGTTTCGCCCACCTCGCGAACATCGCCCTCCGGATGAGGCAGCGCCTCGAGTGGGATCCCGCCGCCGAGAAGTTCACGAACTGTCCGAAGGCGAACGAGCTCCTTTCCTACGCCTACCGCGACGGCTACAAGAACTGACGGCGGAAGGTACAGGACATGGAAACGGTCGTTCTCGCAGTCGTGTCGCTCCTGGCGCTGCTTTTTGCGGTCGCATTCGGGTTCGCGCTTTGGGGAGCCGGCAGGCTCCGGAACCTGCTGTCGGCGAAGGAGAGAGAGCTGCTGCGCCTCCAGGTCGAGCTGGAGAACGCCCGTCAGGTCGCCGCCGTCAAGGACGAGGCCGCGCGAAAGCTCCAGGGCGAGAAGGAGAGGTTCTTCGCGGCCGCCGTCGACACGCTGAAGGAACAGTTCTCCAACATCGCGCTTTCGCAGATGAAGGAGCACAGCGAGGGCCTGGCCAAGACGAACCGCACGAACATGGAGGGCCTTCTTGCCCCGGTGCGCGACCAGGTGAAGGCCCTCCAGGAGCTCGCCGAGAAGACCCGGAAGGAGACGTCCCTGCTGGGCGCCAGCATGACGAAGGACGTCTCGAGCATGGACAGGATCGCGAAAGACCTCCAGGGCGTTGCGGCGGCGCTCACCTCCAACACGCGCTTCCAGGGACGGAAGGGCGAGGACGTCCTTGCCGAGAAACTGCGCCAGGCGGGCCTCGAGGAGGGCGTCAACTTCTTCCTGCAGCGCGGGACCGACAGGGACCGTCCGGACGCGCAGGTGTGCGACACGGAGAACCGCTGGCTCATCATCGACAGCAAGGTGAGCCTGATCGCGTACATTGAGTACATGGACGCCGCGGACGAGACCGTCAAGGCCGAGAAGCTCGCGCAGCACGTGAAGAGCGTGCGCGGCAAGATCGACGAGCTCGCCAGGAAGAAGTACCCGAAGGTGTTCTCCGACGAGCACCCGGATCGGAACTACCTGCCGATCACCGCCATGTTCGTCCCCTACGAGGCGCCGCTCATGGAGGCCCTGAAGGCCGAGCCGTCGCTCTGGCAGTTTGCGGCCGAGAACAACGTGATCCTGGTCACGCCGCTGACGCTCCTCGCCTACCTCCGTCTCGTCTACCTCGCCTGGCAGCACGAGAAGGAGGCGCGCAACCAGCAGGCGATCGTCGACACCGCGCGCGAGCTTTTGGCCCGGATGAACGGCTTCCTCGCGGCGTTCGAGGACGTCGGCAAGTCGATCGACTCGCTCTCCGAAACCTACGGCAAGGCGAAGGGCATCCTCGTGGACGCGCCGCGCGCGCACACGATCGCCAATTCGGCGCGCAAGCTGATCGATCTCCACGTCAGGCTCGAGAACAAGAAGGGCAGGCGTCTCAACAGGGCCGCATGCCTGAAGGACCCCGACGAGGACGCGGCGCCGGACGACGGGCCGCTTGCCACGGGGGAGGAGACGTGCTAAAATACCTTTGACAGCGAAAACAGAGGAAGCGAAAGAAATGAAGATTCTCATAGTCGGCAGCGGCGGGCGCGAACACGCGATCACGTGGCGTCTCGCCCAGGACGAAACGAAGCACGAGCTCTACTGCGCGCCCGGCAACGCCGGCACAGCCGCGCTTGCCACGAACCTCGCCATTGGCGCGGAGGACGTGTCGGCCGTCGTGGCATGGGCGGAGGCGAACCGTCCCGACCTCGTGGTGGTGGGACCGGAGGTGCCGCTCTGCAAGGGCCTCGTGGACGCGCTGGAGAAGATCGGCGTGAAGGCGTTCGGTCCGGTCGCCGCCGGTGCGCGCATGGAGGGGTCCAAGCGTTTCGCGAAGGAAGTGATGGACGCGGCCGGCGTGCCCACGGGCCGCGCGCGCACGTTCACGGACGCGGCGGCGGCGAAGGCCGCGCTCGCGGCGTACGGCCTCCCGGTCGTGATCAAGGCGGACGGCCTCGCCGCCGGGAAGGGCGTGGTGGTGGCCGAGACGACGGAACAGGCCGAGGC
>Ga0256407_10004458_pt1 | contig 23344 bp, 22 predicted proteins | sample RumenRJG_04DNA_FD_193489 | JGI IMG/M metagenome (GOLD analysis project Ga0256407, IMG submission 193489) | Bovine rumen microbial communities from Lethbridge, Alberta, Canada - RJG_04 | ecosystem: Host-associated > Mammals > Digestive system > Stomach > Rumen | place: Canada: Alberta... | reverse complement strand
CTTGTTGGAAGCAGCAAAAAAAGAAAATTTAGAACTGCAAAACAAAATAAAAAGTGAAGCCGAAAAAGAACAAAAAACAGATGAAATATTAAAAATTGTAAATGATTTAAAAATAAAATTTTTAGGAGAATAAGAAGATATGAATAACAATTTTGCTTTGCAGAATTATGCACTTGAAGTTTTTAGCAAAACAATATAACTAAATTTCAAGATCTTATAAACTAATTTGTTTGGGATTCCTTTCTTATTTTTTGTAAAAAACAGGCATCATCATATAATGAATGTAATGTTTCCGCTCTGTTTTCTATAAGTTTAAGTTCATATAAGCGGAACAAGCTGCCCCACATATTTCCGCCGGGACTACTGCTGAAGAAAAGATCATTTATAAAATCAAGTTCTGTTGCTTTATATTCTTCCCATTGTTTTTGAGATTTTTGTAAAAGATTGTACTGTTTTATATTTACAACACTTTTTAACAAATTAATGTTTTTGTTTATTTCTTCTTCCCATTTGTCTGTTGAATCCGATATCCAATCATTTAAGTCTATTGTAGATGTTGTTTGTGCCGTTATATTGTTATTTAACAAATCTTGCATACTGAAATAATCTTTCTGTTTAGTATAATTATTGTTTCTTTGCGGCGGATAAGTTAAAGATAAACACCCTCTTTTGCTGTTATCGTTTAAGTTTTTAATTTCATATGAAGAGTTTTCCAATTTGTTTTGTAAGTTTTTTATAATAAAACCTTCACAGATACAAACAGTTAAACAGAAAATTAAAGCACATATAAGAAAATTAACTGATTTTTTTGAATCTTTTAAAGTTAATAAATAATCGGCAATAATTTCAGGTAAGTTCATAAATTTACTCCCGGTATAAACAAAAAGATAATACTTTTAACAAAAGTCAATAAAGTATACTAAAAGTAGTATTATATATTATAAATTAACATATTGTTTGTCAATTTTAATGAAATGAAAATTGTTAATTCTTAATTAACCTAAAACTTTTTTGTAGTCTTGATTGTTTATCAATAAGGTTTTTGCTATGGGGTGTTTTCCTTTCTTGTATGAAAAAACCACTTCTATTTTCTTTTTATCTTCTTCTTTTGCATTTAATGAATCCATTAATGCTTTATCTAAATATTTGGCATGTTTTTCGGAAACATAAAATCTAAAAGAGTTTTTGTTTAAACTTTTCGTAAAATCTTCTTTTTTAAACTCTTTATCGTTAAATTGTTCCGAATCCGTTTTGTTCCAATCAATTCTGTATGTTATATAATGTCCGGAAAGCAAATCTCTCGGATCGTATCCCGTAATTGCAACTTTTATTTCCGTACCCAAATCTTTGTTGTACCACAAATAACAGTTCCATACGAATAAGCATATAACGGGAATTAATAATATAAAGAATAAGAGTTTGTTTTTCAATTAAGTGCCTCTAATTTTTTTATGTATGTTAAAACTTTCTTTAAAAAATATATTGAAACAAGCAACAATACTCCGCCTATAATAAATCCTATACCGGTAAAAAACAAATTACCGTAAGCACTTATAAACAAGTAAATAATATACAATTCGGTTAGTATTGCATAGTTTCTGAAATTTTTATCTTTTCTGTATTTAAAAGATTTGTACATTTTATAAGCAAACAACGAAAAAACAAAAATTATGTTAACAAAGTTTTTGTCCAATGCCATAACAAGCACAACAAAATATATTGTTAGTTGTGCGATTATGGAAAAAGCTTTTGTTACGATAATTTTTCTGTCAAACTTATGATATAAGGTTATTGCCAAAGAATATAAAAATTGCAGTAAGAAATATAGTAAAACCGAAAATATTGAAACATTGTATTTTTTCGGAAACGGTAAAAGTTTATCAACAAAAAAAGCATAAATGTCGTGCATATATGTATAAAAGCTTTCCGGAAAACTGTTGAATAATAACAATAACCATAAGATATTTATTAAAAATGTTTTACTTAGAAATACGAAAGGTATAGCCAAAAACATCCAAAATCTTGCAAAAGAAAGCCAACCGCCATCCAAATTATATACTTGTGCAATAAGTCCTATACTTCCGGCAACCATAAAAAAAGAAATAATTAAAAAAACTTCCGATAAATTCTTTTTGTTGTTTGTTATAAGGCGGTAGTCTGCATATATTAATATTAAAAATAAAATAAAGTCGGCCGAAACTTTTATAAAGTTAGGAATTGATGCCCAATTTGCACCTATTATTAAAATAATACCTAACGAAATAAGCAGTCCCGATATAACCAATAATCTTTTCCATAATTTGTTATTATCGTTTTTTGTTTGATAATAATTGGTTATTTGTTCTACCTGTTGAGCCGTTATCAGCCCTTCTTTATTAAGTTTTTCCAACTCTTTTTTGGGTATATTCATATCGGTTATTTTACTAAATTTAGACTGTAGAATATAGTCTGTATGTTTTTTTGTATTTAATTTTCATTTGAAATAAATGTGTAACTTTTTATTTTTTGTCAAAGTCTTAACCTTAGTTACGGAAAAAATAAGACAAAGCAGTAAAGGGGGACCAAAATGAGAAATTTAAAAATTACAAAAGTTGTATTAAGTTTGATGTTAATGTTTGGACTTACAACCGCAAGTTTTGCTATGGGACCGGGTGATGCAAAAAAAGCACCTAAAGATAACGGTAAAGTAAAAGTTGAGCAAAAGTACAATAAAAAAGAAGCAAAGCTTATAAAGAAAGAACATAAGAATAAAGAAAACAAAAAGAATGTTGCCAAAAAGAATGATAAGAAGTTTAAATTTTCAAAAAACAAACATAATAACGGAAAACATTTTGCTAAAAAAGGGCATCACAAAGATTATAAATTCGCTAAGAAACACGGTCATCACAAAAAACATTTTGCTAAAAAAGGACACAATAAATATTTTGCAAAAAGACATAATAATTGCAGATACTATTAGTATATATTGGCGGATTGTGTAATATGCAGATGTGAAAAATTTATGAAAATGAACAAAAATCATTGAAATTTTTGAAAAATTGGTTTATGGTTTTATGTAAGCGGTGTTAAATAAAAAAAATAAAAGTGAAACTTTTTTGAAAGGAGGTATGTCTAAAGGTTGTAGCAAAAAGAAAATGCAGAATTTAAAATTCTGCAAATTTAAAAAAAGGAGAAGGAAAATGAGAAAAGTATTGAGCTTGTTAGTAGCAGCAGTATTCGTAGCAGGAGTAGCAGGTTTGACATTTGCAGCACCTGCACAAAAAGGAAAAGCAGCAAAATCAGAAAAAGCTGCATTTAAACCTTTTGCAATTTATGTAGAAAATGCTTCAAAAGACAATCACTATGCACCTTCCGGATGGATGGGAGATTTCGGTGATTTGAAACTTAACCAAGCATGCACAGAAACACCAAGAAGCGGTAACACTTGTATCAAGATTACCTATACCGGAAAAATGACACAAGGTGCAGGATGGACAGGTATTTTCTGGCAACAACCGGCAAACAACTGGGGAGAAAAGAAAGGCGGATATGATTTGACAGGTGCAAAACAATTGACATTCTGGGCAAAAGGCGGAAACGGCGGCGAAAAAATAGCTGAATTTAAAGTTGGTGGAATCACAGGTGAATATCCTGATTCAGATTCAGCACAAATCGGACCTATCGAACTTACAAAAGAATGGCAGAAATACACAATCGATTTAACAGGAAAAGATTTGAGCAACATAATCGGCGGATTCTGCTTTGCAGCATCTAAAGATGATAATCCTAACGGAGCTATCATATATTTAGATGACATTATGTTTGAATAATTTGCCGATATAAAAGTTTGGGGCAGAGAAAAATTTTCTCTGCCCCTTTTTATTTTGGTGTAAAAAATTCGTTTTTATTGTTCTTTTATTGAAATTAAAGACATCATTCTGTCTTGTGTAGGTTGCCTTCTGTAAGAAAAAAAAGTGTCCGTTTGGTGACAAGTACAATTTGAGTTTATATAAACTCTTTGTAAGCCCAACTTTTTTAATTGGTTTGATGCTTCATTTGATAAAGATAAATAATTTTCTTCCGGTGACAAATTAAAAACTTTTTTTAAATCGTCACTTATTTGGTAACAACATTTGTTTATATGCGGACCTACATAAGCAAAAACATCCTGCGGACTTATTCCAAAATTGTTTTGAAAACTTAAAATTGTATTTTCCAATATACCCGCGGCAAGTCCTCTCCAACCGGCATGAACCATTGCAATAACGGAATAATCTCTTGAAACAAAAAAAACCGGCATACAATCTGCCGTAAAAATACATAAATAAATATTTTTTTCGTTTGTAATTAGACCGTCACAATCTTTAATGAAAGTTTCACAATCCGCACTTGAAACTTTTTTTACCATAGTTCCGTGTACCTGGTTGGCAAAAACTATTTTTTTGTGGTCTATTGAATTTCTTTTACAGAAATCTTTTCTTGTATCAAAATCTTTCATATTACCGCAACTTTTTGTAGTAGTAAAATGAAAGATATTAAAGTTTTTTTCTTTAATTAAAGTGTCTTGCATCGGACTTAATCTTTTTTTATCCATTTTATTTTCCAAAACTCATAAGCCGGTTTTGAGAAAATATCTTCATCGAAATTTTCCGTTATATTTTTTATAGGTTCAAGTTTCGGTTTAACGGATTTTTCAATATCTTCAAATTTCTTTGCTCTTTTCGGTGCTTCTTTGGGAGCTTCGGTAACGGTATCTTCAAATAATTCCGTTTGAATTGTAGCTTTTTTTGTAGAAGATGCTATTATTGAAACTTTTATTCTTGTATCTAAAGAATCCGATACGATATCTCCTACTTTGGAAAATTTACAGTTATTAAAATCTTTTCTTATTATATCGTCCAAGAATTTTCTGTCAGCCAATGTAAGAGGATTGTTTACCGAACAAGAAATGTTTATAAGAACGTTTTCCGCTTCTTTTATGTTAGGTCCTTCAACAAGAGTATTTTCCAATGCTTTTTCCAATGCTTCTTTGCAATTTGCTCCGTCACTAAGACCTATAACAACATATTCGGAATCGGTTAAAACTTTCTTTACATCCGCAAAATCTATGTTAATATGTTTTCCCGTTTTTGTTATTGTATCGGTTATGGATTCTATTGCTCTTCTTAATACCTGATCTATTATTCCGAAAGCCGTATCCAACGGAGTTTTTTCATCAATATATTGGTAAGCATTATCGTTAGGAATAACAATCAATGCATCCGTAAACTGTTTTATTTCCTTAATTCCTTTATCCGCATTATCTATTCTTACCTGCCCTTCTGCCGTAAAAGGTCTTGTAACAACACCTACGGTTAAAATACCTTGTTCTTTTGCAAGTTCGGCAATAACCGGAGCAGCACCCGTTCCGGTTCCTCCGCCCATACCGGTAGTTATAAAAACCATATCGGCACCGGTAAGCATATCTTTTAAATCATCTATACTTTCATTTGCACATTGTTTACCTTTTTTAGGATCTCCGCCGACACCGAAACCGTCTTTACCTATTTGTATTTTGTTGTCGCATTTTGATTTCATAAGCATTGCATTATCGGTGTTTATTGCATAAAATTCAACATTAGACACTTTTGCATCTATCATACTGTTTACGGCATTTACTCCTCCGCTTCCTACTCCGACAACTTTTATTGAAGCGGAAAGTTTGGAAATGTTGGGCTCTTGTGTGGCTGTATCGTTGATGTTTCCGTTAGGTGTAAATATATCAAAACTCATTATTGTTTTCTCCAATTAAAAAGATTCATCTATAAATTTTTTTATTTTTCCGAAAATTGACGGTTTTCTTGATTTCTTTACGGAATTGCTTGTGTTGTAACCTTTTAACAATACCGAAATAGCTGTCGTATATACTTGAGAATCTAAAATTTCGTCTTTTACGATTATATTTTCTTCTTCGTTAAAATTTACCGTTTTTGCTACACAATTAAAACCTTGTTCTATAGCTTGTGCCATTCCCGACAATTTTGAGCCGGCTCCGGTTAAAATTATTCCGCCGGATAACATATCAATGTGGGTATTACTTTGACTGAATTTTTCGTGTATCTTATCAATTATATAATCAACTTCAAGTGCTATAATTTCGGACAATTGTTTTTTTGTATAAGTTTGTGTTTGATTGTTTGTGCCTACACTCTTATATTCAAAAGTTTCATCTTCACTGTCTTCAACAAAAATTGCACCGTATTGTTCTTTTATTTCTTTTGCGGTTTTTTGGCTTACTCTTAATTTTTTTACAATGTCTCTTGTTATTAAATCCGAACCGCAGTTCAATTCAAAAGCCGTTTGTATTTTTTTGTCCGAATATACAACTATACCCGTAGTGGTTGCACCGATATCCATTAAAATACATCCGGATTCTTTATCTTCTTCGGGAACCAACATTTCACCCAAACATGTATAACCGTAAAATAAATCGGTATCATATTCAACGGACTTTCTTATATTTGCAATGTTGCTTTGAGTAACCGCAACTATAAGTGCCTGAAGTTCCAAATCTTTGCAAGGCATTCCTATAGGATTATAAATACCTTCTTGTCTGTCTATTATATATTCTTTAGGTATTATTTCCACTATTTCGTGTTTGTCGTCAAGCAATCTGCTGTTTCTTATTTTATCTTGAAGCTCGTTAATGGTTTCCTGTCTTACTTCCATATCGTTTTCAGGCATTCTTATATCCGCTTTATCACTGAAAACGGATACCAAACCGCCTCTTATTGCGGTTAAAATTATTGTTGCTTTTTGATCCAAATCTTTTTCAAGATAAGATATAAGTGTCGATACGGCATTTGTTGCTTCTTCTATTCCTATAACCACACCGTCTTTTATTCCGGTGGGAGCGGGAACCGTTTTTGCCGACAACACATCAATTTTGTTTAAGTTTGTGTCGTATTGTGCAATAATTCCGTGAATACTGTTACTGCCTATATCCAAACTTATTATAGTTTCTTCTTTAGCCATATTATCCTCTGTTTAAACTTGTTATTTTGTTTTTTCTTCTTGTTGTATGGGTTTTATTATTACTTTGTTTTTATCTTTTGATAAATCCAAAAAAGTTAAATCTATGTATTCCAAGCCGTTAAACTTGTTGCTTGTATCGTTTATAATTTTTAACATCTTTTTTATTTTGGGTTCTATATCGTTTTTCTTAATTTGTCCGAAAAATATTTTTGTTCCTTCTTTTGTAACAAAAACAACATCGTTGGTTATTTCTTCCAAACAGATTTCTTTTATTTGAGAAAAAAATGTACCCAAATAAGGTTTTGAAGCTTTTATGAAATTTAATAATTCAGATCTTTCAGGAACCGTTCTGTATTTTAAAACAGGAACCTGAGTATCAACCATATTTCCTATTAAAGGAAAGGGCATATTATCAAAATCCAAACCGAGCAGGTTCTTGTTTTGATATATGAAAACTTCCGGTCTTCTTTCCACAAGTTCAATGGAAACGGATTTGTTTTTCCAGTTTCTCGACATTGAAACCATTTTCAGTTCCGGCTTTTCTTTTTGAATTTCTTTTTGTGCTCTGGACAAATTTAATCTGAGCAACTTATCTCCGACTTTAAAGTAAACCAATTCTTTAATTTCGGTTGCAGCCACATTTGTACAGCCGTTTACTTCAATGTTTTCAATTAACAACATATCGGAAGCATAAATTTTCGAGGATGTAAACTTAAATGCATAAAAAACAGCCACAAAAATTATTCCTAAAACCAAAACGGGTTTAAATATTTTGAATGTAAAAGAAAAAATCTTTTTAAAAGAACCGTTTTTTCTTTTTTTGCCGGAATAAGAATATCCCGTAGAAAAATTTCTTTTATATGAATATGTTCTTTTTCTGCTGGTATATTTTTTTATCTTAGGCATATCTTTATACTGTTTTTAAAATTTCCAAAACCAAATCTTCAAAGGACAAACCTTTGGCTTTTGCCGCATCCGGGAAGAGTGAAGTTTTTGTCATTCCCGGTAAAGTATTTACTTCAAGTACGTAAATATTTTCTTTTTTATCAACTATCATATCAACTCTGCACATACCCTTACATTTGAATTCTTTGTAAACGGTCTTTGCAATTTTTTGTATTTTTGAAATAACTTTGTTTGATAATCTTGCAGGTATTATATGGGTGGATTGACCTACGGTATATTTTGATTTGAAATCGTAGAATTTACCTTTCGGAACAATTTCCACTACGGGCAAATTTTCTCCGTTTAAAACACCTGCCGTTATTTCGGTACCTTTAATATATTGTTCAACAAGAATTTGTTCATCGAAAGTAAAAGCCAACTTTATTGCTTTTTCAAACTCTTTTTGATTTTTTACTATTGATATTCCTATTGCGGAACCCTGACTTGCCGGTTTTACAACTACGGGGTAGTTAATCTTTTCCGGTAAAGGTTTGAACTTTTCAACTATAAACCATTTTGCCGTAGGAATTTTTGCATATTCGAATATTTTTTTTGAAATAATTTTATCCATACTGGCAGAACTTGAAAAAACACCGCATCCGGTGTAAGGAATACCCATTATTTCAAGCATACCCTGGATTGTTCCGTCTTCGCCCATTTTACCGTGCAATGTAATGTATGCGATATCTATTTTTTCTTTTGCTATTTTCTGGGCAACATTTCTGTTAACATCTATTAAAACAGCTTTTAATCCCAACTTTTTTAAAGCATTAAAAATTGCTTTTCCCGACTGTAAAGAAATTTCTCTTTCGGAAGAAATTCCTCCGCACAAAACACCTATTTTTTTGTTTTTTAAATTTATCATTTTATTATCTTTATTTCCGTTTCAAGTTTTATATTATATTTTTTATAAACTTCATTTTTTACAAACTCAATCAAACTTATCATATCTTTTGCACAACCGTTATTTTTGTTGATAAAAAAGTTTGCATGTTTGTCGGATATTTGTATTTCACCGATACGATAGTTTTTTAGGTTTAAAGAGTCTATTAATCTTCCTGCACTGTCATCTTTCGGGTTTTTGAATACACATCCGGCATTTTTAGTTCCGATAGGTTGTGAGTTTTTTCTTCTTTCAAACTCGTTTGAAATCGCTTTTAAAATATCATTTTTATCAGCATTTTTCAAGACAAAAAACAGCTTGGTTATGATGTTTCCCGCCAAGTTGCTTTTTCTGTATTCGAATTTGATATCATCTTTGGTTAAAATTCTTTTTTTGCCCGAAAAATCTATAAGTTCCACTTTGTCTGTTACCGACGATATTGAACAATTTTTTACACCTGCATTGCCGAAAACCGCTCCGCCCGTTGTTCCGGGAATTCCCGCAAAATGTTCCAATCCGCTTAAACCTTCCTGTGCCGTTTGTTTTGCCAGGAAAGCCAAACTTACGGCAGCACCGCACTCAACAATAATTCCGTCTGTTTTATATTTGCAAAAATCGCCGGAAAGTTTTATTACTATTCCTTTAAATTCTTCATCACCGAACAGTATGTTTGAACCTCCGCCGATAACAAAAAATTTAATATTGTTTTCATTTATGAATTTTAATAACGATATAAGCTGATTTTCCGTTTCAATTTCAACAAAATAATTTGCATTACCGCCTATACCTAAAGTCGTATGTTTGGATAACGGTTCATTAAGTTTATAACTGCACTTTATTGAAACTAAGAATTTTTCTATATCAGTTTTAATAATTCTTCTCCCTGTTGCCAAACATTACCCGCACCGAGAGTAAGTAAAATATCGTTTTCTTTTAATGCTTTTGCAACGGAACTTATATCCACAAATTTCTGTACATTGCATTTGTTTTCTTTTGCAGCCGTTATAATTAAATCCGAAGTTACGCCTTTTATCGGTTTTTCGCTTGCGGCATAAATGTCCATAACATAAACGACATCGGCTTTTTTAAGTGCTTTGCCGAACTCTTTATACAGGTTTCTTGTTCTTGTGTATCTGTGCGGTTGAAATATTGTAACTAATCTTTTGTGCGGATAATTATGTTTTAAAGCCGAAAGAGTTGCATTTATTTCGGTGGGATGATGACCGTAATCGTCAATAACGGTTATACCGTTTTTTTCGCCTTTAACTTCAAGTCTTCTTCCTACTCCGCCGAACTTAAATAATGCTTCTTTTATTGTTACAAACGGAATATCAAACTGTAAACCGATACCTATTGCCGCCAAAGAATTCAATACATTATGTTCACCCGGAACTTTTAACAAAATTTTGCCTAACTTTTTACCTTTATAAATAACGGTATATTCCGTGTTTCCGTTAACAACCGTAATATCCGTTGCTGTTATATCGGGATTTCCTTTAAAACCGTAAGTAATATATTTTCTTGTTGCATAAGGTAACACTTCTTTAACTAAAGGGCTGTCTGTACAAACCATTGCACAACCGTAAAAAGGAAGGCTGTTGATATGTTTTATAAAAGCTTGTTTTAAGTTTTCCATAGAACCGTAATAATCAAGATGATCGTTATCTATGTTTGTAACAATTGTTAATACAGGGGAAAGTTTTAAAAATGAGCCGTCGGATTCGTCCGCTTCGGCAATTATGTATTCTCCTTTACCCAATCTTGCATTTGTTTTTAAATTTTTCAATTTACCGCCGATAACGATTGTAGGGTCAAAACCGCCTTCGTCCAATATCATTGATGTCATTGATGTTGTTGTTGTTTTACCGTGAGTTCCGGCAATTGTTATCGTATATTTTAATCTTGCAAGTTCCGCAAGCATTTCTATTCTCGGGATGATGATAATTTTTTCTTTTATTGCTTGTTTAACTTCAGGATTATCTTTTGAAATGGCCGTGGATGTTACTACAACATCTACATTTTTTACGTTTTCCGCTTTATGACCTATATATATTTTTGCACCTAACTCTTTTAATCTTTGAGTTACTTCCGTTTTTTTTATGTCGGAACCGGAAACCTGGTGTCCCAAATTTAATGCAACTTCGGCAATTCCGCTCATTCCCGAGCCGCCGATACCTACAAAATGTATTCTTTGTTTTCCGTTAAACACTTTTTACCTCTCGTTATTTTGAAAATTTTTAATAAAATCGTTAACAGTTTCTTCTATATTTCCGGTAATATTAACAAAATTGTCTATTTTATCTTTAAAACCGATAAACATTTGAGAATTAAAATTGTTTAGTTTATCTATTACGGAAATATCGTTTAGTTCATCATTGTATGAAGAATAAGAGGTTGTTTGATATGTTTCAATAAAATTATAGTTGTTATCGGTTTTAATCTTTTCCGTAATACTGTCTTGTATATATGAAACGATATAAGATTTTATTTTATCGTTATTTAAAAAGAACATAAAGAAAATGAAAATTGTTAATGCGGAAATAATAAAACTCAATATAATTATAAGTAAAATTATTTTTAACATTTTCACGATTCCATAATTATATTAAATTTTATGTAAATAGTTAATATTTTTTTTGTCTTTTATATAAAAAAATGATATCATTTTTCAAATATATTCTAAAATTAATTATAAGGGTAAAAAAATGGCAGAAAATCAAGAACAAAAAAACGAAACATCGCAGGCTACTATAGACACTATAATAGCACAAAGAAAAAATAAAGCGGATACCATGAGAGCTGCAAAAATAGATCCGTATCCCGCAAGAATAAAAATAGACAGTAAAATTGCTCAAGTAAGAGAAAAATTTGAATCTTTACAGAAAGAAGAAATGTCTAAAGAGCAGGTTACCGTTGCAGGAAGAATGATGTCCAGAAGAGATATGGGAAAAGCTTCTTTTATAGATATCGTTGACGGAACGGGAAGAATACAGGTTTATGTTAGAAAAGATCAAATAGGCGAACAGGATTTTAAAATATTTAAAGAAATGTCCGATTTGTCAGACTTTGTTTTAATAACAGGTGTGCCTTTCAGAACAAGAACGGGCGAACTCAGTTTAAAAGCCGACAAATTTTCTATAGCAACAAAAGCTTTCAGACCGTTACCTGAAAAGTGGCACGGTTTAAAAGATACCGAAACAAGATACAGACAAAGATATTTGGATTTAATTGCAAATCCGGAAGTGAAAGAAGTATTTAAGAAAAGAAGTACCATTATTTCTTCTATTAGAAAAAAACTTGAAGAGTTCGGCTTTATAGAAGTGGAAACTCCTATATTACAAACCCTTGCAGGCGGAGCAAATGCAAAACCGTTCATTACTCACCATAATGCTTTAAACATGGATTTGTATATGAGAATTGCACCGGAACTTTTCTTAAAAAGATTAGTTGTGGGCGGAATAGAAAGAGTATTTGAAATAGGAAGAAATTTCAGAAACGAAGGTATAGACAGAAACCATAATCCGGAATTTACAATGATGGAACTTTACCAGGCTTATGCCGACTATAACGATATGATGGATTTAACTGAAGTGTTAATAAAAAATGCGGCAGCATCTATCGGTGTAACGGATATAAATCTTAATTTCAGAAGAGCAAAAATGTTTGATTTGATAAAAGAATATACGGGACTTGATTTGTTACCTTTTGTAGGAACCGGTAAAGTTTATGAACAAGTAAAACATTTGAATCTTGATGTTGCACCTGATGCAGGTGACCAAAAAGTGTTGGATGCGGTTTTAGACGAAAAAGTTATACCTAATTTGCAACAACCCACTTTTGTTATGGATCACCCTGCAATATATTCACCGTTAACAAAGGTTAAATTCGATCAACCTGAGATTGCGGAAAGATTTGAACTTTATATAAACGGTATGGAAATATGTAATGCTTATTCCGAAATGAACGATCCGCACTTACAAAAAATAAGATTCCAACAACAAATGGAAGCCAAAGTTAAAGGTGATGAAGAAGCTCAACCTTACGATGCGGATTATATAAATGCTTTGGAACAAGGTCTTCCTCCTACGGGCGGACTTGGAATAGGTATAGACAGATTGGTTATGATATTAACTAAATCCGAATCAATAAGAGAAGTAATATTCTTCCCTACAATGAGACCGGAATGTTAGGTTCTGCGGAACTTTTTATCGCTTACAGATACATAAGAGCAAGAAGAAAAGGTTTTTTTGCTTTTCTTACGACTCTTATTGCTATAGGCGGAACAACACTCGGTGTTTGTGCCTTGGTTATAACTCTTGCCGTAATGAGCGGTTTTCAACAGGATATAAGAACAAAAATTTTGGGAATACAACCGCATATATATTTGAACAGAATAGACGGCGGACTGTTTGATAATTACGAAGTTATAGGAGATCAAATTTTAAAAGAAAAATTTGTAAAGAAGGTTTCTCCTTATATCTTCGGTCAATCGGTTATAAAAAAACAGGGTTATACTTCCGGAACAGGCGCTTTAATAAAAGGTGTAAATTTTAAACAGGAATCCGATATGATAAACTTGTCGGATAAACTTTTAAAAGATACCCTTTTGGAAAACGATACAATAAGTAAAGACGGTATAATTCTTGGCAGTGAACTTGCAAAAACGATACAGGTAAATGTAGGCGAATATGTTATAGCAATGTTTCCCAGCCAAATAAGTTCCGTACCTAAAATGAAAAAGTTGCAGGTGGAAGCAATTTTTCATTCCGGTATGTATGAATATGATGAAACTCTTGCTTATGTGGATTTAAAAGTTGCCGATGAAATGTTTTCATTTGACGGCGGAGTAAGCGGTATAGCAATAATGACGGATAACTTCGATAAAGCAAACGAATATTCAAAAACTTTACAAACAATATTGTCTTATCCGTACAGAACAAGATCTTGGATAGATATGAACAAAAACCTGTTTTCCGCACTCAAACTTGAAAAAACAATGATGTTTATAATTCTTGCCTTAATTATTATCGTTGCATCGTTTAATATAATTTCAAATATTTTGTTGTTGAGTGTTGAAAAAGCAAAAGAAATAGGAATATTGTCTGCCATGGGATTTTCAAAACTTTCAATATCAAAAATATTTTTTTATGAAGGATTTATAGTGGGAAGTATAGGTACGGTATTGGGACTTATTTTAGGAATATCGTTAAGTTATATGCTTAAAAACTTTGAAATAGTAAAATTGCCGGAAGGTATATATTATGTTGATAAGTTGCCTGTTATGATTATTCCTTCCGATATAGTTTATATATGTTTATGTGCTTTTATGATAACGATATTGTCGGGTTTATATCCGGCATATCAGGTTTCAAAATTGGAACCGTTGGAAGCAATAAGATATAACTAATAGTTGTTTGTTATTCTGAACTTGATTCGGAATCTGTAAAAATTGTCCGAAGGACACAGAAATTACTAATTGCTAATTTCTAATTACTAATTGATTAAAAATGAAAATAGAAACTAAAAATTTAATTAAAAATTATACATTGCCAAAATCTGCCGAAGTTAAAGTTTTAAAAGGTGTAAATCTTTTAATAAATTCGGGAGAAAAAGTTGCATTGATGGGACCTTCCGGTGCAGGTAAAAGTACATTGATACATATTTTGGGATTAATGGATAAACCTACATCCGGAGAAGTTTTAATTGATGATATCGATATAACATCTTTTACACAAAACAAACTTGCCAAAATGAGAAACGAAAATATCGGTTTTATGTTTCAATTTCATTATTTGTTAGCCGATTTTACCGTTATGGAAAATATATTAATGCCTGTATGGAATAAAAGGAAAGAAAAAAAAGAATATGCTTTAAATATGCTTAAAACAATGGGTTTAACGGACAGAGCCGATCATATGCCTAACGAACTGTCCGGCGGAGAACAACAAAGAGTGGCTCTTGCCAGAGCATTAATTAATAATCCCAAGATATTGTTCGCGGACGAGCCTACCGGAAATTTGGACAGACAAACCGGAAAACTTATAGAGAATTTAATGTTTGATATGTGCAGCAAATTAAAGACAACTTTGTTGGTAGTTACACATAGTCAGGAACTTGCAAATTTGGCAGACAGGCAAATAAATATTGTTGATGGAAAAATTTGTTAAAAATTGCAAAGCATTTTTAAAAGATATATTATTATATAAATAATACTAATTTTTATAATAAGGAGAGTAACGAGATGAAAATTTATCTTAACGGAAAATTTGTAAACAAAGAAGATGCCGTAGTATCTGTATTTGATCACGGTGTTCTTTACGGAGACGGAGTATTTGAAGGAATAAGAGCATATAACGGAAGAGTTTTTAGATGCAAAGAACATATCGACAGGCTTTATGACAGTGCAAAAGCTATTGCTCTTGATATCGGTATGACAAGAAAAGAAATGACTGATGCATTATTGGATACTTTAGCCGTAAACAAATTGGATGATGCTTATATAAGACTTGTTGTTACAAGAGGAGCAGGTGATTTGGGATTGGATCCTGCAAACTGCGAAAAACCTACGGTATTTATTATTGCAGACAAAATTTCTTTGTATCCTGATTCATTGTATAAGAACGGTCTTGAAGTTATTACCGTATGCACAAGAAGAAATTCTCCTGATGCATTAAGTCCTAACATTAAATCATTGAACTATTTAAATAACATAATGGCAAAAATGGAAGCAAAAAGAGCAGGTGTTTTGGAAGCAATTATGTTGAACAGAGAAGGATATGTTGTTGAATGCAGCGGTGACAATATTTTCATAGTTAAAAACGGAATAGTTTTCACACCTCCGGCATCAGCAGGTGCATTAAAAGGTGTTACAAGAAATACATCAATAGAACTTTTGAAAAATAAATTGAAATTGGATGTAAGAGAAGCAATGATTGCTCCTTACGATTTATATACCGCAGATGAATGTTTCTTAACGGGAACAGCAGCAGAAGCAATCCCTGTTGTTAAAGTCGACGGCAGAGAAATAGGTGACGGAAAACCGGGTAAAATATTCCCTAAACTCTTAAAAGAATTTAAGGCATTAACAAGATCAACCGGTGAACCTATAAAAAGAAAAAAATAAGTTTGAAATAAAAAATTGAATGTGGAAAAAAATAAGGTATGTTACATATTTTTTATTATTAATTTTAATATTTTCCGTAACATATAAGTTCAGAGAATATTATTATGTTCCTTTTATTCAATCGGGTATAAACAAACTTGTAAATGATAAATTAAAATTCAGAAATTTTTCTTTATTGTTTCCTTTAGATGTTACACTCTATAATATAGAGTATGATAATACAATATTCGTAGATACGGCAACTTTAAGATTTGAACCTTTAATATTGGTAAAAAATATTAAAAATCCTCTCAAATCTTTGGTTGCCGTAAACATTGACAGTCTTACATTTATAAAAGATGTACCGTCACAAAATAACTTAGTTGATAATAATGCCAATACAAACAAAGCCAACATTATAAGTAAATTCATAAACAGATTGTTCAGAAGAATTGTTCTGACTAAAATATTTGTAACCAAAGCAAATATACTGTATTTCGATAAATTGTTAAAAGCCGTTGATACCGAAATGTCATTGGAAGATAAGTTGACGGTTTCTTCAAATGTTACATTCAAACAACATGATATAACATTGTATGGAAATGTGGAATTGAAAGATAATCTTTTAATTTCGGATTTCCAAATTTTAACGGAAGGTTTTATAAGATCCGAATTTGATGTTAACGGGCAATTTAATATTGAGGATAAATCCGTAAATCATGTAATAAACATAAATAATTTGTTTGTAAGCCAACTTAAGTTCGGTAAAAACAAAATACAGTTTACAAAGAAAGATAATAATATAACCGTTAATTGTGAAGGGGAAAACGGAAAATTGTTTTTTGAAACAAAAGATCCTTCTTTTTCCGCTTGGAAATCCAACGGTAATATGGTGTTAACGGATATAAACGATTTGTTTAAAAGTAAGTTAAAATATACCGCAATTAAAGATAAAAGTTTGGATATATCCGCACAACTTGAAGATATATATTTCTTAAAAAATAATTTCGGGAAATTGGATGTTAAATCGATTGATGATAAAGAACATTTTAAATTGGATTGTTGTCATAACAGTGATAATAAATTTATTTTTACATTATACCCGGAAGGTAAATATTTAATAAAAGCATATAATAAAGAAAATAAAATAGGTAAGGCCGCAGGTAATTACAAAACAGGTGAAGTTTCCATAGATATGAAAGATATTCCTTTACATAAACTGATATTTTTATCAAGTTTAAGCAGTGATGTTAAAGGAAAAATTTCGTTGTACGGTAATATAAATTCAAGCAGCGGAACAATAAAACTTCATGCAAAAAATTTGTCATCAAAACAGCTTAAAAAATTTGATGTTATAGGTGAACTCAATAAAAAAGATTCCAAATGGTTTTGTGATATTGCAACAAAAGATAAAAAACTTGAAGTTAAAAGTTTCTTTGAAAATAAAAAGAATAACAATGTGGAATTTTTCTTTTCGGGAGTTAATTCCAATAATATATTTAAGATTTTAGGATGGAAAGATCCGAGAGTTTCAGGAAGTGCAAGTGGATATATAAAATATGATACTGCAGGTTCCGCCACTAAAGCGGATATAAAACTTAAAAACGGTACATTTTTTGACAACAATTTTAAAACATGGAACATATGTTCGGATATATCCGAAAAAAGAGTTAATATATCCACTTTTTCTTTTAACGGAAACGATTCAAATATCAATTTAACCACTCAATTGGATTTTAATAAATATTCACCGCAATCTTTTATTAATTGTGATGTTAAAAACTTTAAAATCGGCGGTGTTACACTGAATTCAAAAATTAATTTCTCGGGAACGATTTCGGATAAGACGGACGAAATTTCAGGAATATTAAATGCAAAAGAATTGAAAATAAACAACTTTGATTTGAGTCATACTTCAAAAATATTTTTATCCACAAAAAAATTAAGAATACAAGATATTGATGATAGCAATAATTTGTCCGGTGACTTTTTTTATAACTTTAAAACAAAAAAAGTTTCTGCAAATATCAAAGCCGTTCAATCAAAACTTTCAAAATATTATTCTAAAATTAAAGGTCGTCTTGATTTGAATTTTTCAATGAACGGTCCTGTAAAAAAACCTAAAATAAAAGCGGATTTTTCAATTTCCAACGGTCTTCATAACAATATGTATTTTGATGTAAATTCAAAAATAATAACAAGAAACAATAATACATATTTGGAAAAGTTTAAAATATTGCTTGATAAAAACAACAGTTCTTTATTGGAGGCATCAGGAAAACTCGGTTTGCAAAAAAATGATATTAAAATAAAAATTAAAAATTTCAGTCACAGAAATATTAACAGATTTGTAGGCTTCATAACTCCTTTTAAGGGTACTTTTTACGGAGACGGAACGGTTACCGGAAGTTTGAATAATTTATTGTGTTTGTTAAATATTTACAGTGATGAAATATTTGTTAAAAGTATCAAATTCAATGAGTTGAATTCAAAGATAGAATTGAAAAAAGACAGTATTGGAATAAAAGACAGTACCGTTAAATTGAAAGACAGTGAAATAAAAATTATTGCAGGGAATTTTAATGTGAAAACAGGAAAATATTCCTCGGTATTTAAGTTGGTTAATACACATTTGGGACCGTTTGATACTTTCGGAACGGTAGATTTGAAAGGTAAAATGATAAAGAAGTTAAACGGTTCTATATATACCGGCGATATTTTATTGAAAAATTTATGGTTGAACAGACAAAGAGTTAAAAATTTACCTTTAAATTATGTAATAAGTAATCGTAAATTTAGTTTTGAAACGGATAAAAAAGAAGATTTAAAAGTTAAAGGCAGTATCAATTTTAATAAATATCCCAACATCCTTTTGGAAAATATAAATGTATCCGGGAATAATCAGGAGTTTGGCATAAACGGTTCTGTTTCTTCAAAAGATATAGATTTAAAAATGAATACTAAATCCGTTGATGCAAGTATAATAACCGATATTTTTAATTTGCCGTTTGATATGGAAGGTCCTATTGATATTGATTTAACCGCAAGAGGAACCGTTTTAAAACCTTTAATGGATTTGAAGGCGACATCCAAAAAAGGAAATATATTCAATATTTCTTATACTTCGTTAAATATAAATGCCGTATCGAAAAACAATATAATAGATATAAAAGAATTTAATATAGATAAAAAGGGAGAATACAGAACTTCAATTACCGGGACTTGTCCTTTTTGGTTGGATCCTAAATTAAGAAAAAAAATGCAGGATGAAAAAATTAATATAAAATATGAATTTACCGATGATAAATGCGGACTGTTTAAAGAATATACACAGGAACAGATTGTTGCAAAAAGCGGGAAAATTAATTTAAAAGGAAGTCTTACCGGTACTTTAAGAAATATGCTCAGTACCGGAGAATTAACGGCAAATATTTCAAATATTACAACAAATTCATATATAAATAAAATTAAAAATTTGGTAGTGGATTTTGAATGGAAAAACAATTTGTTGGAAATTAAAAAGTTTACCGCAAAAATCGGATCGGGAATAGTTGATGTTTTCGGAAATATTCGTCTTAACGGATTAACCCCGTATTCTTATGATTTATCAATTTCAACACCAAAGAAAGGAATACCTATTGTTATACAGGAATTACCGATACCTACTTCGGGAATTCTTAATATGGAAAAATCTCAAACTTTTACCAACTTTTCAAAGGCCGTTCCTACATTCGATTTTAAATTATACGGTAATATGAACGATTTGAAATTGGTAGGTTGGGCAAAACTTGAAAATGCAAAATTTTGTTTTCCTCCGCCGGTAAAAATAAGCAAAAATTCGGATTTTACGATAAAAGATATATTTCCCAATATTTTTATTAACATAGATTTGTTGTCGGGAACAAGTACGAATTATGAAAACGGTAATATAAGTATGTATTTGGACGGTAAATTGAATTTGAAAGGCCCGGTTGATGATATAGTGGCAAACGGAATATTGGAATCAAGTGAAGGAAGAGTTTCTTATATAGGAAACGATTTTGATATTATTAATTCGAAAGTGGAAATAATAAATAATGAAATTTTTATAACCGGTGAAGGTGAATCGGATGTTTATACTGCCGGTGACAGCGATGCGGAAACAATAAAAGTTTTTGTTGACAGGTCAAGTATAAATGATTTAAAAATAAGATTTGCTTCGAAAAACGATCCTACCATGGATTCAAAAACGGCACTTTCCAGATTAACCAAAACCGATCCTTCAAAAGCTACGGCTCTTGATACAAGTACCGACTTTTTGGTTAAACAACAGGCAATAAGATTGCTCGGTTCAAGTGTTGCAATGCCTTTGGCAAATACGGTATTGAAGAAAACGGGAATAGTAGATAATGTAAGGTTGGGATATGTTAATCAGGATAACCTTGAAATAAAAGATGATGAAGAACCGACTTTGGCGGAACTTTTATACGGAATGAAATATTCCGTTGAAAAAAATATAAACCGTCTTTTGCAGGTCGGTTATTCCGTAACATTCGATCAGGTTGAAAGAGAAATAGATTTAAAGCATGCTTTGGAAATGTCTTTTAAAGTAAGTAAAGATTTGTTTTTAAAAGGCAGTTACGGCTTAAAGTCGGATAATCCTTTGTATGAACCTGAAAAGAAACTTATGTTGGAACAAAGATTAAGATTCGGCGGCGGAAAGAAAAAGTAGGAGAAACTGTTTATGAATTCAAATATATTAAAAATATTTTATTTCTTGTTTGTCATTGATGTATTAATAGGAATAATTCTCTTTATATTTGTTAATTGGTTTATTGCAATAATTACCGCTTTTACATTGTTGTTTATAAATTTTATTACTTTTATCGTTATAAAAAAGATGCTTAAAGTTCAACAAAAAAACAAAGAAAATTCCGCGAATAAATATGTGTACTAAACTCGGACTGTATATTCATATTCCTTTTTGTAAAAGAAAATGTTTTTATTGTGATTTTGTTTCCGTTGAATATAAAGAAGAGTTGTCAAAAAGTTATATAAGTTCTTTGTTAAAAGAAGCAGGTCATTATAAAAATGAAAAAATAAACACAATTTATATAGGCGGCGGAACACCTTCCGTATTGACATCGGAATTATTGGAAAAACTGATTTTAAATATAAAATCAATTTTTAATATTTCAAGTTTGGAAGAATTTACAATAGAGTTAAATCCCGAATCAACAACAAAAGATAAATTAAAATTATTATATTCTTTGGGAATAACAAGAGTCAGTTTCGGGCTGCAATCCGTAAAAAATACCGACTTACAAAATCTCGGTCGGCTTCATAATTACGAAAAGTTTAAACAGGCTTATTACGAAGCACAAGAAACGGGATTTGATAATATTAATATAGATTTAATGTACGGAATTCCTGACCAAACTTTACGGGATTGGGAAGAAACATTAAAGGAAACAATAGCTTTAAATTCCGCTCATATATCTTTATATCCTTTAACAATAGAGCCAAACACATTGTTTTATAAACAAAATATTCAAACGGACGGCGATTTGCAAAGAAAGATGTATGATTGCGCATGTTATATTCTTAAACAAAATAATTTTTGTCATTATGAAATTTCAAACTGGTCAAAAGAAAATAAGTTTTCTCATCATAATAAAATTTATTGGCAAAATAATGAATATATCGGGCTTGGAACAAGTGCCTCATCATATTATAAAAGATACAGATATAAAAATGTTACGGATGTAAATAAGTATATTGAATTGATAAATAAAAATGAAAGTTGCATCACAGAAAAAGAGTATATAGATGATGATTTGTATAATGTTGAGACAATAATGTTGGGCTTAAGATTAAAAGAAGGAGTTAATATAAAATTATTTAAAGGTAAAGAAAATATACTTGATAATTTTATTAAAGACGGTTTGTTACAAATAAAAGAAGATAAAGTTTCTTTAACTCAAAAAGGGTTGTTCGTTTCAAATTCCGTTATTTCCGAATTTGTTTAAAAATTTATATAATCAATAAAGATATGTTAATTTCATCAATTAAAAATTATAAGAATATTTTAAAAATTTTTCCTCAACTTGATGTTGTTTTTGACTTTTTGTTGAACAACATTTCAAGTAAAACGGTTGACGGAAAATATGATATTACAAAAGATATTTATGCCGTTGTTGCAAATTCACAACCGAAACCGAAAGAAGAACAATTGTTGGAAGCTCATAAAAAATATATAGATTTACAATATATAATTACAAATACGGATAATATAGGTTGGAAATTTTTAGACAAAAGTTTTAGAATATCTAAAAGATATAACAAAAAAAACGATATATCTTTTTATAAAACTAAACCGGATATTTTTTTTAAGTTGAAAAAAGGTGAATTTGTGATATTTTTCCCTGAAGATACACATGCTCCTCTTTGTAATTTAAAAAAAGTAAAAAAATGTATAGTAAAAATTCCGAAAGAATATTTGGGAGGATAGTAAGATGTTGGAAAGACAATTGGTAGTATATTTTATAGTTTATGTTATAGTAAATTTGATTGCTGTAATGTTTTCGGCAAAACTTTTAAACGGTGTTTATGCAACTTTTTTTAAAACTTTATTTTTTTCGATTCTTTTTACGGTAGTTCAATTTGTATTGGAACACTTTATTAAAATTAACATACTTTATTTTATATTCTTGTTCCCGCTTTTATATATTGCCGTAATATATACATTAATGGGAATTACAAAATTAATAAGAATTACAAACTTCGGAAGTGTTTTAAAAACTTCTTTAATTATAGTATTTTTCCAATTATGTGCAAAAGGTTTGTTGGCTTGGAAATTGGCAAAATATCTTAATGCTTAGTTTATAAATTCTAAAAACAGATAAAATATTATATAATCATAAAATACTTAATTTTAAATAGGAGTATAACATGGAAGATTTAAAGAAAGTTGATTTGGAAATTGCAAACATTATTGAAGAAGAACATCAAAGACAAGAAAATAATATCGAACTTATTGCTTCGGAAAACCATACATCAAAAGCAGTTATGCAGGCACAAGGTTCGGTTTTAACAAATAAATATGCCGAAGGATATCCGGGAAGAAGATATTACGGCGGTTGTGAATTTGTAGATAAAGTGGAAACTTTGGCAATAGAAAGAGCAAAACAATTGTTCGGATGCCAATTCGTAAATGTACAACCTCATTCCGGAGCACAAGCAAATATGGCAACATTTATGGCATTGCTTCAACCCGGAGATACCGTTTTAGGTATGAGTTTGGACCACGGCGGACATTTGTCTCACGGTCATCCTATGAACTTTTCAGGAAAATTCTTTAAAATCATTCCTTATACGGTTAATAAAGATACCGAACTTATAGATTATGATTTGTTGGAACAATTGGCAAAAGAAAACAAACC
>Ga0256407_10004455_pt1 | contig 23350 bp, 16 predicted proteins | sample RumenRJG_04DNA_FD_193489 | JGI IMG/M metagenome (GOLD analysis project Ga0256407, IMG submission 193489) | Bovine rumen microbial communities from Lethbridge, Alberta, Canada - RJG_04 | ecosystem: Host-associated > Mammals > Digestive system > Stomach > Rumen | place: Canada: Alberta... | reverse complement strand
CCCATTGTTTTTTTTTTGGGTTTTTTAGATTTTTTCTTTTTGATTAATATTTTCTTTTTTATAAATTTATTATTAATTAAAAAAAAATTTATAAAATAAAATTTTATTTTTTTTTTACTATTTACTAACATAAAATCTTTTTTTTAAAAAAAAAGATAACTTTTTTTAAAAAATAAAAAATAATATCAAATTCCCTACATTAAATTTTATAAATTTAATCTTTTCATATATTCATTAAAATATTTAACAACATCCTCCTTTAATAATAATTTTATCAGAATTATCATTTAATTTTTTTCCTAAATTATCATCAATATTATTTTTAATTCCTTTCTTTTCATTATTTTCTCTTAAAGCAAGATAATCTTTATACAAGCATTTAGCAGCTTCAACTAAAATATTCCTAGCATTATACCCAGTTCTAGCAGAAGTTTCTGCAAAAAAATCTAAATTATTTTTAACTTTAAAATTTTCTCCTTCTTCTTTACTAATAACTCTATTATCTTCTAAATCAGCTTTATTCCCAATTAAAAAAATTCTCACTTCTGGATTTGCTTGATTTTTTAATTCACTTAACCAATCTTCAGTATGTAAAAAACTATCTTTATTATCAATTGAATATAACATTATTGCTAAAGCTGAATTTCTATAAAAATTTGATATTAAACTTCTATAAATTTCTTGTCCACATGTATCCCAAATTTGTAATTTTATTACATTGTCATTTAATTTTAAGTTAAATGTTAGAAATTCAAATCCAACTGTTGCTTGATAGTATTCTTCGAAATTATTTTTTACTGCTTTTGTTGTTAGACAACTTTTACCTACTCCTGAATCTCCTATTACTATTATTTTAAAACTTAAGTCATATTGAGCGTAGTCTTCTTGGAGTATTTCTATTCTATATTCTTCATCTGAAACAAAGGGAGATTCCATTTTTTTTTGAGTTTTTATATATAATTTTTTATTTTTTTTATTATTTTTGAGAGGTAAAAACCTTTATTTTTTTGTGATTTTTTTTATATTTTTTTTTAATATGTTTATTGTTTTATTTGATTGTTTTATTGTTTAATTATATATATATATTATCATTTTTTTCAATCAATACCATTAAATTTCATTCATAAAATCCGAATAAAATATAATAATATAATTATAAATGTCTAAAATTATTATAGATAAATTATCAATATCTTTTGATAATTATTGTTCAATTAGTGAATTATTTAATAAAACTAATTCAAAGTATATTAATTCAAATATAAAAGAAACAATTTTTTTAAGAATAGAAAAAATTTTAATAGAATTAATCGAAGAAAATATGACAAAAAAAATATAAAGAAATATTAAAATTACAAAAAAAAATATATTATCAAGTTCATTAATTCCTCATATAGCATTAAATGAATATTTAAAAAGAATAAAAAAATATGCAAGTATAGATAATAATTCAATAATATTGGGATTAATTTATTTAGATAGATTCTTTAAAAAAACAAATATAATTTTCACCTATTATAATATTCATAGATAATATTTATAAGTATTTTAGTTGCTATAAAATTTAATGAAGATAAATTTTTAAAAAATTATATTATTCAAAAGTTTATGGAGTTAAAATAAAAATTTTAAATAAAAAATTTCAATTATATATATCAGAAGATGTATTTAAAAAATATAATATTATTTTGAAAGACAATTAATTATTGTTTCATATATAAAAAATGAGAATATAATTTAAATATTATTAATAATTATTATTTTGAAAAAATATTTTGTTTTTTATGTAAATTAAAATTTATACATTTTTTAATATTTTATATGAGTTTTATTTCATTTAATTATTTTTATTTTTATTAATAGTTTTTCTTTTTTAATTTTTTCAATTTATTTTTTTAAAACTTTTATTATTGTTTTATTTTATTGAAAATCAAGAAAAATATCAATTATTTTAAGAAAAAAAAATATTAAATATAAAAAAATAAGGAATTTTTATAATAACATTAAAATTAATTTTAAATAATTTGAAATGGGAATTTGTATAACATATAATTATTGTAAAAATAATAATAATTTACTAAATGTATCAAATGATGATATTAATCAAGATGATGAGATAAGGAGTAAAACATTTTATAAAACAGGAAAATCATATATTAAAATTAAATCAATGAAAAAAAGATTAGATGGAATAAATAATTCAACAATTTCAACAGAATCATTTTTAAGAACAAAAACTTATTCTCGTCGAGCATTAATTAATATAAATAATAAATATCAAAATAATACTTTAATAACAATAAATCAAACAAATATTCAAAAAAATAATTTAAGTTCTTTTGGTAATGCATTACAAGAAAGAAAAAATACAATGAATCAAAATAAAAAAAAAGAAATAGTAATAAATATTGAAAAAGAAAAAGAAACAAAAAAAGAAGAAGAAAATGAAGAAAGTTTATTCTCTAATAATGATAATGAAAATTTACATCATAAAAAAGATGAAAATAAATTATTAATAATAAATAATTCAGAAGTACCTTTTTCAAAATGTAAAACAGATTTAGATCTTTTAAAATTAGCAGAAAAAAATCAAAAAGAAGAAGCAGATCAAAATGATATTAAATATGAATTAATTGAAGAATTACCAGAATCAACTCAATTTTCTCCTGAAGATGATATTCATTTAATTAAAGTATTAAAACATCATTTTTTATTTGGAAATTTAAGTGAAAAAATAATAACTGAATTAGTAGAAAATTCAACAAGACTTCAATTAGAAGAAAATATGATAATTTTTAAAGAAGGAGAAGAAGCTAATTCATTTTATGTTTTAAAAAAAGGAAAAATTAAAATTTATGATAGTAAAAATACTAAATATTTAAATAGTAATGAATATTTGTCTTTTGGTGAAATGGGATTAAATAAATATTCTATTAGGAGAAAATATACTGCTATTACACAAACTAATGTTGAATTGTATATTTTTGATAGAGAATTCTATAATTTAAAAAAGAAAAATAATAAAGAAGAAGATGAAAAAAAAGAAATTATATTTCAATCATTTTTTGATAAGGAAGATATTTTTCAAGGAATCAATGAAAGTGAAAAAAAAAGTTTTATGGAATTATGTAATTTAAAAATTGTTAATGAAGATAAAACTGTAATATCATTAAAAGAATATGATATTAATATCATATCTTCTTTTTATTATGAAAAAATGTTTTTTCTTTCTAAAGGTAATGTTAAAATTATAAATAGACAAAAAAATAAAAAAAGTATTCAAGAATTTATTTCTGAAAAAAATTCTTTTGGTTTAAGTAATTTATTATTTAAAAGTAATTTAAAAAGAGCAAATACTTCAATTTCAAATAATAATCAAGAAAATACAAGTTTAATTTGTAATTCTAAATATAATGAATTTATATTTTTGAATGAAAAAATGTTTATAGAATGTTTTGGACTAAATTATAAATGTTATTTAATTAATTCTTGTATATTATATTCTATTAATAATGACCCTATTTTTAAAAAATTAATTACCTTTTGTAATATAAGTAATGAATCTGTTCATGAAATTTTTTATAAAATGTATTATAAACAAAATTCTCTTATTTTTCAAAAAGGAATTTCTTTAGAAAATAAAAGTATAATTTTATTAGATGGTAAGTTAACAGGATATAAAAATAAAACTAAACAAGAAAAAGCAAAAATTTTATTTAATGGAAAAAATTTATTTACTTTTTCAGAATTTAATGATGATATAATATCAATTGATGATGTAATTGTTTTAGAAACATCATTTGATTATTTTCAAAATTTTTTAACAACAAAAAATTTAAATTCTCAATCAATGATAATATTTTATAATATATTGAATCATTTTCAAATATTTCAAAAAATCCAAATCGAACAAGCAATAGATATAGTAAAGCATATAAATATAAAAAAATATAGACAAAATAATTTTATACAAAAAATAGGAGAAAATTGTGAACAAATATTTTTAATCGAAACAGGAACAGTAGGAGTATATAATAATTCAAATATATTAAAAAAAGTTATAGAAAGTGGAAATTCTTTTGGTTCATTTTTTATTTTAAATGAACAAACTTCTTCATATAATTATATTGCTTATTCAAAAGAAGTGATTATATATACAATTGATAAAGATTATTTTATGGAATTATTAACAGAAAATTCTATTAATGAATATATAAGAGAAAAATTATGTCTTGAAGATAATAATATAACATTGAATGATTTATATTATTTATCATATTTAGGAAGAGGGAGATTTGGAAATGTATGTTTAGTTCATAATGAAATATCTTTTTATGCTATTAAAGCAATATCATTATCATTTATAGAAAGACAAAAATATGGAGTTAAATATCTTTTATTTGAAAAAAATGCATTAATTCATATAGATCATCCTTTTTTATTAAAATTAATAACAACATTAAAAAATGAAACTTCAATTTTTTTTTTAATGGAATATATATCAGGAATGAATTTAGGAGAATATTTAAATCAAAGAAAAATAAAAAGAAATATATACGAATCAACATTTTATTCAGCATCACTTTTACTTTCAATAAATTATCTCCATATAAATAAAATAATTCATAGAGATATAAAACCTTCAAATATAATGTTAGATAAAAAAGGTTATATTAAAATAATTGATTTTGGTACTGCTAAAATATTAAATGATAATGAGAAAACAAAAACAATTATAGGAACACCAAATTTTCTTCCTCCTGAAGTTTTATTAGGAAAAGGATATTCTTTTAGTTGTGATTATTGGTCAATTGGAGTTACTATTTATTTTATATATTATGGTATTTTGCCTTTTGGGAATAATTCAACTGAAATTAATGAAACTTATAAAGAAATTATCGAAAAAAATATTTCTTTTCCTGATAATAATAATATTGAAATTAATTCTTTGTTAACTTCACTTCTTGATAAAAATGAAAATAATAGAAAAAAATTTATTGATTTTAAAAATGTAAAAAATCATATTTTTTTTAAAAATATTAATTGGTTTGCTTTATTAAATTATAAATTAAAACCACCTTTTGTTCCTAGTAAGGATCCAAGAGTTCATGATAGTATTTTAAATAATATTACTTCACCTTATGTTGCTTTTATGAAAAATGAGAAACATGATTCTAAAGTTAGTGTTTCTTTAAGAAATGATAATCAAAAACATAATGTGAATGATAATTATCAAAATCCTGAAAATTGGTATGAAAATTTTTAGATTGTTGTTTAAGATTTTTAAATTTTTATTTATATATAAGAAATTTTTTTAATAGTTATAATTTGAGTATATGTAGTATGGAAATATTAATTTAGTGAAAATATAAATTTTTTAACATAATTTATTTATTTTTTATGTTAAAAAAAATAATTTTTTTTTTATTCATTATTTTTTTTTCAAGAAAACTTTATCAAAAATTTTATTTTTTAAAATCTATTTTAAATATAACATATTTTTTCATTAAAAATATTTTTATTTATTTTTAAACCAAAAATATTATATTATTAATATATTATTCTTTTACATATATAAACTCTATTTTTTTATATATTTTTTAATATTAAATTTTTTTTACAGTTTTTTATTTTTTTTCTTTTTATATATTTTTTGTCAATAATTTTTATTTTAAATTTTTTTTATTTTTCTTTAAAATTTTATCTAAAAATTTTTTTTCAATTAATATATCATTTTTTAATGTTTAAATTATTTATAAATTTTTTTAAGAAAAATATATAAAATCTATATAATTTTAATCAACCTTCCAAATTATTTTGGAGATTTTTTGAATTTTCAAAAATGAAATTTTTATATTTTTAATTTTTATATCATTAATTAATATATTATTTAAACTTGATCAAAAAAAAATCATTTTTTCACAATACTTATTATATATTAATTTATATCTATATGAATTTTTATTTTTTATTTATTTGTTCTTTTTTAAGTTTATCTATTATTTCTCTCTCTATTATTTTTCTCAATTCTTGAATTTGCTCTTCCAAATATTCTTTTATTCTATTTGATATTTCAATTAATAAATTATTTATTATTTCCTCAATAAATTTTCTTTCAATTTTTTGTAAATTCATAATATCTTTATTATCTATTTTATATTTTTGTGATTTATAATCTAATTTTATATTTCTGTTAACCTGTTTATCGTTTATAGATATTTCTTCATCAATTAAATCAGAATAATCATCTAAATTTTTAACTTCTTTAGATAAATAATTATTATTAATTTGAATTTCATTACTTTTTTTTTCATTTAATTTTTGACTATCATTATTTTGATTATCATATAAATTTAAAAATATATATTTATTTATAAATTCATTTTCTTCTTTGATATTATTCTCTTTTTCAACATAAAAATATTCTCTTAATTCTTTATGAATATCATCATATAAATTTTTTTTTGTTAATTTATATTCAGATAATTGAGGAAACAAATCTTCAGCAATTTCATCAAAAATTTTATTAACATTCTTATGAAATTCTTCTCTATATGATAATTCTAATGTTTCTAAATAGCTTTTATAAACAGAACTTAAATTTTTAAAATCATGTTTTTTACTCTCATTAAAATAAAATAATTCAAAAATTTCTAATAAGAAATTTTCCAAATCTAAAAAATCTATTGAATTATATTGAATAATTTGAACATTAAATTTAATATTTTTGATTATTTTTTCATTTTTACTATTTATATTTTTTTTATATTCGGTAATAATTTTATTTCTAATAAATTGATAATAAGAAGAGTTAGTAGCATTAGCCATTCTTTCATTTGTTAAATTTTCTAATTTATCTAATCCATAACTTTTCATTTCAACTATTTGATTACCATCATTAAATTTTTGACTTAAAGCTCTTACTGGAGTATAATTAATTTTTTCATTACCTAAATAATCTTTAATTAATTTTAAATATTCATCTGCTTCATCTTTATTAATAAATTGTAAATAAGTTATTATTATTGGAAGACAATCATCTTCATATAATTCTAAAAGTTTCTTTATTGCTTCTTTTTCTTTTTCATTATATCTTGAACCAGTAAAACAATACCAAATACAATGAATAAATTCATCAGGATTATCATTTAGTAATTTTTTTTCTATAAATTCTTCTATATTTTGAACTAATTTATTATAATCTTCATCTAAATTAAATCCTTTTGAATCATATAATCTAAAATAATTATCTGGTTCTGCTAAGTAAGGAATAAAATCTTGAGTTACTGGTTTTCCCTTTCCTGTTTTTGCTTTATTAATTTTTAAAAAACTGTTTATTAAAGTACTTTTTCCTACTCCTGCATTTCCTATTAATAAAATATTTTTATGAAGTTTTTTTTTTGGTTTTATATTTTTTTGATAAGTTTTTAAAGTAAATTGAATTAAATTATTCTTTAAAGGTAAATCTATTTTTGATATTATTTCATTTATCATAATATTCTTCATTAGAGAAATTATCCTCAAGGATTTTTCATTATTTATAATGTTTATAATTCCATTTTCTAGATTTTGAATATTAGTTTTTATTTTATTATTCATTTTTTTAATATTATCTGAAGTTAAATACATATAATCAAAATATTTTGAATATAAAAAATCTTTTAAATATGTTATAATATTAGATATATTTGAATCAGTTGATTCCATTTTAAAAATAGGTATAATATTAATTATAATAATAATATGCTTAAATAAATATTATATATTAAATAATTTTTAAATAATAAATTATTTTTTTATTTCAATCATCATAAATATTTTTGAATTCAAACCAAATGAATTTTGAAGAAAGAAAAAAACAAAAAAAATATTTTGAAATAATAAAAAATGTAATATACATTGTATTTATTATTATTAAAATGAATTACTCCCAAATTTTAATTGTTTTATCCCAAGAACCAGTAACCAATTTCCCATTTTTTAACTGAATCAAATCCCATACTGCATTATTATGACCATGTAAAGTAGTAATACACATTTTTTTTTCTAAACTCCAGATTTTAATAGTATTATCATAAGAACCACTAATTAAATTTCCATTATTACTTTGAATTATAGAAATAACAGTAAAACAATGACCATTTAAAGTATATAAATTATTTCCATTTTCTACATCCCAAATTTTAATTGTTTTATCTGTTGAACCACTTGCAATTAAATTTTGATTTGGATAATTTTTATCATTAATTTTTGCTAATCCCCAAACAAAAGATGAATGACCATATAATGTTAATTTACAATTATTATCCATTTGATTATTTAAATCCCAAATTTTTATTGTTTTATCATAAGAACTTGATGCTATTAAATTTTTTTTAATTTCAATTATTTTATATATTATATTTAAATGACCTTGATAAATTTTAATACAAGTTTTTAAATTTAAATCCCAAATTTTAATTAATGAATCATAAGAACCTGAAATTAAATTTAAATTTTTTAATTGTTTTATTGTATAAATTGCTGCATTATTTCCATTTAATTCAAATTCAAATTTTCCTGTTTTTAAATCCCAAATTTTAATTTTTGTATCTTCAGAACTTGAAACTAATCTTGAATCTCTTAATTGACATAAAGATAATATTGTTGCATTATGTCCTTCTAAAATACTTAATAATGAATAATTTTTCATTGACCAAATTTTTATTTTATAATCTGAAGAACATGATACTATATTTCCATTTTGTAATTCTATTATTGAATATATTGCATTTTCATGTGCTTTAATTGTATATGAACATTTTTTAAAAAATTTCTTTTGTTTAGAGAATTTTATTGGAAAAAATGAAAAGTTATTTTTATTATTTGTATTTTCTTTTTCTATTTTTAAAACATTTTTTATTAGTAAATTTGAATTGAAAAATTCTTTATTTTTTAATATAATTTTTGATATAATTAAATCAATTGAATCATTTTTTAAATTTATTTCTGAATTTGAGATTGAATAATCAATATTATTATCAGGAAATTTTAATAATTTAATATTTTTAATCGAATTATAATTTGGATTACTTTTTGTAATTAAAAAATTTGAATAAATCATATAAATTAAATTAGTATAATAATTGCTTATTTTAATATTATTCAAATGGAATTGTTCAATTTCATTTTTTGCATATTCAAATTTTTCAATAATAAAATCTACAAATTTAATTTGTTGATTTTTCACATTTTCTAAACTTTTTTTTTTATTTTCAAAATAATTAATCACTTCTTCAGTAGTTTTAAATTTTAATTTTTCAAAAGTCTCATCCCATAATTCTCTAATTGTAATGAATTTAAAATTTTTATATTTTTCTATATTTTTTTTAATACATTCATTACAAACTAAAATATCTTCATTAATGTAACATCCTTTAATACTTTCATTTCTATGAATTTTACATTTATTAGAAATCGTTGATTTCATATAATATTTTATATGACTTTTTTTATGATTTTTATCACATTCCGAACATAACCAATGAACACAATCTAAACAAAATGAATAACATTCTTTTATATTTGGATGTTTTATACAACCAATTGTATTAAATGGATATTTATTTATATCATTAAAAAAATATTCTAATGATATATTTAATATTTGATTTCTACATGGACATTTTAAATTTATCATTGGAATGTTATTATGTGATAATGATAAATTTACAATTTGACATATTTCTTTTTTACAATCTGGACAAAGTAACCATTTAAAATTAGAAAAAGACTTATTCTCAGACATATAAATATTATATTATAAATTTTTATAAATTAACTTTTAATTTTATCATGGAAGAAAATTTTTTAATTTGTGAATATGAAATAAGTGAAAAGGAATTAAAAAATCCTATTCAAATATTAAATTGTTATGAACAAATTAAAATAAGAGATTCATCTTTTAATGGAATTGATAATGAAAATGAATTAAAAGAAAATTGTGAGTTATATTTAAATGATGAAAAAATCAATTTTGCTTTTGAAATAAAATTTAAAAAAGAAGGAAATAATATAATAAAAATTAAATGCAAAAAACCATTAATAAATATGAATTATATGTTTTTTTTATGTTCAAATTTAACTATATTAGATTTTTCAAATTTTAATTCATCAAATGTTGAAACTATGAATTATATGTTTTATATGTGTAGTTCATTAAAAGATATTAATTTATCAAATTTCAAAAGTAATAATTTAAAAAATTTAAGCAATATGTTTTTTGATTGTTCATCTTTATTATCTTTAGATTTATTAAATTTTAATACAGAAAAAGTAACTGATATGAGTTATATGTTTTCTTCATGTTCATCTTTAACAAATTTAAATTTATCTAAATTTAATACACAAAATGTAACAAATATGAGTTATATGTTTTATGGTTGTAAACATTTAAATTTTTTAAATATTTCACATTTTAAAACTGATAAAGTAACAGATATGAATCATATGTTTTATGAATGTTCAGATGTAAATAACTTAGATGTAAGTAAATTTAATACTGAGAAAGTAACTGATATGAGTTATATGTTTTTTTTTTGCTCAGATTTAACTTCTTTAAATGTTTCTAATTTTATTACTGATAAAGTAACAAATATGAGAGATATGTTTTCTTCTTGTTTAAATTTAAAATCATTAGATTTAAAAAACTTTAATACTGAAAAAGTGGAAAATTTAAGTGGAATATTTTTTAATTGTTCTAGTTTACAAAATTTAGATTTATCAAGTTTTAAAACAAATAATGTTCTAAATATGAATAATATGTTTTCTGGTTGTACTAATTTAACTTCTTTAAATTTAGAAAATTTTAATTGTGAAAAAGTAACTGAAATGATTGATATTTTTAAAGATTTGAATAAAGAATGTAAAGTAAATTTAAAAGATAAAAAGTTATTAAATCATTTAAAATAATGTATTTTTTGAAGAAAAATAATTATTATTCAATAAAAATAATAGAGTAAAAAATTTCCAATATAATATTAATATATTTTTATTGTTTTTAAGTTTTATCAAAAAATATATATAATTAAAAAAAATATTATTGTTAAATAAACATATTTGAATTAAAAAAACCTTTATCCAATTTATTTATTTTTTGTTTTTTTTTTGATTTGAATAATTAGAAAAAATAAATTGAGTTAAAGAATCCCTTTTTGAATTACAATTACTATTATTTTTAGAACTTTCTTGAGTTATATTATTGAGAAAATTATTATTTTTTTCACTTGAATGACTTTCATTTTTTCCAATTACCTTATTTTGATTTTTTTTTAAAAAATTAACTAAACTTTGTGTCTTATTATTAATAGGTATTTTTTTAATAGGAGTTTTATTTTTTCTTTCTTCTTTAACAAAAGATTTAAAAGACATTTCATTTAATTTTTTACTAATATCATAATTAATATAATTTAAAGCACTAATATTACTTATATTACTTTTATTATTTTTATCAATTGAATGTTCTTTAGATTTTGATTTTGATGATTTTTCTCTATGAGTTTTACAACTATTTTTATTTCTAGTTATATCTTTCATTTTTTTATCTATTAATTTCCTATATTCATGTAATTTTTCTTGTATTTTCATTTTTTCCATTGGAAGAGTACTTTTTTTAATTAAGTTTATTCTAGTAAATTTTTCTTCTTTGTGACTCAATCCTCCTGATGATAATCTAATTGAAGTATTATTTGAACCACCACCATTATTTATATTTATAAAGTTTGAATATGATCTATTATTATTTGTTGATGAATTATTTAAATCTGGTTTATTTAATAATTTAATTTTTAAACGCTTTATTTCTTTTTCTTTTTGAATCACTAATAATTTTAAATTTTTTTCATTTTCAATTAATTTATTATTTTTCTCTTCATATGTTTTTAATTCATTTTTTAAATTATCAATTTTTGAAATAAAACTTGTATTTTTTTCTTCTATTTTTTTATAACTTTCCTATGTAATTAAATAAAATATTATACTAATTTTTCAGATAAAATCATATTTTCTTTTTCTAAATCTTCTAATTTATCAATTAATTTTTCTCCATATAATTTTAATTGATGTTCAATACTAATATGTTGTCTTATATCACTTTCAAGTTTTCTTAATAATGTTTCATAATCTTCAGAATAATTGTCATTAATTTCATAGTTTAATGTTTTTTTTAATTCTTTAAATTTTTTTTCTGATTGTAAAGTTACTGCAATATCAAATGATGATTTTATATATTCAAATAATGTTATTAAATTTTGAGAATTTAAGTTTTCTAATTCCTCTTCTTTATCTATATCATTATTCTATTTATAATCATTTAATTTTTACTTACTTTTTCTTCAATTGTTTTTTTTATTTTCAAATAAAACATAATTAAAGAGTTTTTTACTTTTTTAACATCTTCATTCATTTTAAATTAAATAAAAATGAATTTTAAACTTATTTAATTTATTTTATATTGATTTTTAATTATTTTGATATGATATAATATACAAAATCAACAATATAAAAAAGTAATACATATATTTTAAAAATAAATTCAAATGATATTATTTTTAATAAGAAAATAGGACCTATATCAATAAAACAATATAATAATAAATCAAATAATAAAAAATAAGAAGATTTTCAAATAACATTTAAAATAATAAAGAGACGTATTTCTTGGAATGGAAAAGAAGATGAAGTAATAATAGAATTAGTAAATGTATATGGAACAATTTTCAATCATGAAAATCAAGTTATAAAAATTGTTTATTTTTGATTGTAATTATGAGAAAATAAATATAAATGTAGATAAAAATTTAAATTATAATTAAAAAGAAAAAAATATAAATATTAATGATGAGATAGAAAATAATGAATATAAAGAATAGTAATTAAATAATTTATCTTCTTCATATGATACTAATGAATTAAAAATAGATAATAAAAAAAAATTGTTTAAAAAAAAGTGATTACATTCCTTTTTTACCTTTAATTAATAAAAATGCAATAATAAAAAGTTTAATTTAAATGAAAAAAGAAATAAAAATGAGAAAAGAAATTCAAAATTAAATAATATTGAATTAAAAAAACTAATATGAATTACAAATAAACAAAATACAAATAAAAATATTATCTTGAAAGATTATAATAATTTATAACAAAAAAATGAATTTCCTACAATCATACATATACATTAAACATCATCAAAAATTTGCGTAATACTGATTCAAATTTTATTAAAAAAGAAAAAATATTAAATTAAAGAAACAATTCAATTAATTAAAAATAAAACAAAAAATTTCATAATAAAATTTTTTTTAAATATTTATTTCAACATACTATAAAGATTGAAATTTAAAATAAAAAATTAGAAATTTTATTAAAAAAAATATTAAATGAGTAATAATTATATATTTTCCAATAATAAATAATAAAAAAATTAATTTATAATAAACTATAAAATTTATGAAAAAAATAAAAAAAATATAATATTATATACATATTAAAATAAAATAATATTTATTTAAAAATAATATTTTTTCAATATTTTAATTTGATAAATTAATATTTCAAAAAATAATAATATGGGACAAGATGAAGCTCGTTTAGCTTTATCAAATAAGCCATTAGATAAAATAACAAGAAATTATTTCGATTTTCAATATGTAATAGGAAAAGGAGGATTTGGTAAAGTAAAATAAATATAAAAAAATAATAATAGAAAAGGTATGGAAAGTAACTTTTAAAAAAACTGGAAAAGTATATGCAATTAAAGAAATGTCAAAGGCAAAAATAATAGATAAAAATAGTGTAGATTCAATACAAGGAGAAAGGGAAATTTTATCATATTTACATCATCCATTTATTGTTAATATGGTATATGCATTTCAAGATAGAGATTTCTTATATCTTGTAATGGATTTATTACCAGGAGGAAATTTACGATATCATTTAGGTACAAAAAAAAAATTTTCAGAAGAACAAACAAGTAAAAATAATATAAATAAATAAAAATTTAGAATTTTTCATTGCATGTGTATTAATAGGTTTAGAATATATTCACAAATCAAATATTCTTCATAGAGATATTAAACCAGAAAATTTAGTATTTGATTCAAAAGGTTATGTTAGAATAACAGATTTTGGAATAGCAAAAAAATACATAATTAATAATAAAAAAGATACTAGTGGTACAGTTGGTTATTTAGCTCCTGAAGTTTTATTAAATGAAAATCATACTTTTTCAATTGATTATTATTCAGTTGGAATTATTACTTTTGAATTTATTTTTGGACATAGACCTTATATTGGTAAAAGTAAAAGAGAAGTTAAACAATTAGTTTTAACTAAACAAGCTCATATTGATTATGATGATTTACCTGATAATTTTACAATTGAATCAGCTGATTTTGTTAATGGGTTAATACAAAGAAAACCTAAGAAAAGATTAGGAAAAAATTCTATTAATGAATTATTTAATCATCCTTGGTTATGTGATTTTGATTGGGAAAATTTAAAGAAAAAAAAATTAAAAAGTCCTTATATTCCTAAAAATGGAGATAATTTTGATAAAAAATATTGTTTATGTATTGATAAAGAAGGGAATGATACTATTGAAAGATATATTCAAATTAAAAATGATACTAATTATGATAATCAATTTAAGTTTTATTCATCAGAAAAAATTCCTGATGAGTTAAAAATTAATTTTAATAATACTCCTGAATCAATTCATAATTCTAGTTCTACTAATATTAGTAGAAATAAAAATGACACTAAAAATGAAATTAAAACCCATAATATGAAAAATACTTTTCAAAGTATTTTTGAATCTCAAAATCATAAAACTAATTTAAAAAATAGAAATAATTCTGATTTTTTAGAAAAATATTGTAAAAGTAAGTTAACTTCAACTATTTATAATAAAAATAAATTACTTTATAATAATAATAAAAGTATAAATAAAATTATAAATATGAATGGGACGTTTTATTTAAATAAAGATTCTCAATCTTCATTTATAGGAATTTCAAATATTAAAAAAAGGAAAATTTCTCCTGATAAAAAAATAGGAACTTCAAAATCAATGGAAAGTTTAAAATATTTTATAAATAGTAATAATAGTTTTTTAAATAATAGTAATGATTATAGTATTATTTCTGGGAAAAATAATTTAAATAATTCTATTGGTAAAAGAAATCAAGATAAAGTTAAAATAATATTAGAAAAGAAATTACCATCTATTAATATTTCATTAATGAAAAAAAAAAGTGTTTTTGGAAAAAATATTTTTAATCATCATGATATTCAATATGATTTATTTTCAAAATTATCAGAAAGAAGTTTAAAAAATACAAATTTAAAAGTAAATTTAGATATTATAAGATTTAATGATAAAACAAATATTAATAAATCTTTAAGTTTAAGTAAAAGGGAGTCTGGTAAAAAATTAAGTCCTTTTAATAATTATAAACATTTTAAATAAAAAAATAATATATATATCTAATTTTAATTTTTTTTAAATAAAGTGAAAATTTTATAAAAATTTAATTATTAACTATATTTATTTTATAATAAAAAAATATATAAAAATATTATCAATTTGATTATATTAAATATTACTAAATTAAATGTTTATTTATAATTAGGTCTAGCAGATTTATTTCTTTCTTTTTTTAAATTCCTTTTATAAGAACTTTTCAAAACATTTTTAATATTATCAATTTCTTCAATTTTTGAAGTTAAATTATCAATAAATTGCATATTTTTTGATTGAGGAGATAAACTCTTTTTTTTTTTTCTTTTTATATTTTTTTTAAAAAAATTAACGATACCATTTACATCTTTAAAAATATTAAGAGCTTTCATTTCATTTTTTGTTTTTTTATTTTGTTCTTCTTTAATTAATAATCTTTCTTTTGCAAATTTCATTTCTTTAATTAAATTTGTATTAAAAAAATCATCACATTCAGCAAATACTTTTCTTTTATTAAAAGATTCTACATAATCAAAAGGTTCATTATTTTTACTTGCTAAAAGATTTTTTTGAAATTGACATTCTCTTGAAAATTGTTGATCTAGAAAACTTTGTTTGAGTCTGAATTTTTTATTAAAAACATAAAAATCATAATTAATTTTTTTAATTTTATTTTCTTTTTTTTCTGAACTTTTTAATGTACTTCTATTTTTCCTTAAAGATATACAATTATTATTCTCAGTATATAAAGTATTATATTTACTTGTCATCAAAGCAGAATTATTTGAATAATCAATACTATTATTATTATTATATAATGTATTTGTAATATTATTTTTTAACAAAGAATTATTTGAATTTGAAGTTCTTGTTGTATTATAATTATTAGTATATGTATAATTATTTATTTTTACTTTTGTTGGTTCTCTAAATTTATTATTTGGATTTAATCTTATATTTATTAAATCAATATCTTTATTAATATAATTATTTGTTTCATTTATTTTTTGTTGTTTATTTAATATTTGTTGACTTTGAATTAATTTTTTTCTTTCATTTTCTTTTTCTCTTTTTGAAATTTTTTCTCTTTCATCATTTTTCATTTTAATAATTTGTTTTTGTATAATATCCTTTGTAGGTTTTTTTAAACGATTAATTTCAATTTTTTTCATTTTATAAATAACATCATTAAATTTTTTTTCCATTAAAAAATTCAAAACATGAATAGTTTTAGTAGGTCCAATTACTTTACTAGAATAAGGTCTTTGATTAACTTTATTTAATAAATCTGGTTCTTCATCATCAATTTCAGGAATTTTTAAATTTTCTAAAAAAGTTTGTAATTTTTCAAATTTTTTAATTTTATCTTCTTCATCAAAAAGATATTTTGGTTTTTTTTTAACTTTTTTTGGTTCTTCAAAAATATTATTTGCTTCATTTTTAAAAAAATCAAACATTTGATATCTTAATAATTCTCTTTTTTCCATATTATAAATAGTAACTAAAAATTCAATCATATCATCATTTGTAATAACTTTACCAAACCATTTTGCTTGTTTATATGATTGATATGCAGAATCAAAATCATATTCATTTTCATTACAAACTCCTAAATGATAAAAACAAATTGTTAAATTTAAAAATATTTTTTCTAAAATTTCTTCTTCTATTTTATCTAAAGATAAATTAATTAATGTTTGTCTATAATTATCATGTCCTAATCTTAATTCAAGTTCTTTTAATGTTATTTTTAAACATAGAATTATATATCTTTTTGCAGTTTCATAATTTTCACTTACAATATATATACTTGATAAAAAAATATATATTGAACTTACTTGATGATATGAGTCAGGTGATATAAAAAAATTTGATGTATTTTTTATTAATCTATCAGCTAAACCTAAAAAACCAACACAATCAAATATTAAATTTTGATAGATACAATATTTTGCACAATTATGACATTGTTTTAAAATTAATGTTATTAAACATTCTATTTTATTAGGATAATATATATCATCATCATTAAAAATACTTTCTTGTTGAATATGTTTTATAAATACTTGAATTTCTTTATTAAAAATTCTAAAATATTTTTCAACATTTATTAATTTAATTGATGAATAATATTTAAGAAGTTTTTTTTCAATTATTGATATATATGAACATAATTTTAAATAAAGTATTTGCCAATAATAAAAAGTTTCTTCAAATAAAGTAACTGATTCAATATATTTTATTGTTTTTTTATAAGCTTTATTTTTAAAATTTTCTAAAGCTCTATCATATATCATTTTTGATTCTAATTCTTTTTCATCTTCATCTGGTTGATTAGATTTAGAAAGTGATGGATTTTTTTTTATCGAACGTCGTTCCATTTTTTTTATATTAAAATTTAATATTTAAGATTATCGTATTCTGATATAATATAATATATAATTATGGATTCTCAACTTAATAATAAAGACAATACTAATGGAAAAAAAAAATTATCACCTTTAGCAAAACTTTTAGGAATTACTGAAGAAACTATTAAAGATACTAAGACAAATGCAAGTTCTGATATCAGTGATGATGATGAAAAAATTGCTTATAATCAAAATGTACAAAATTCAAAAATAGAAAGTAATTTTATTTGTAAATCTTTTTGTAATCAAAATTCAAATAATAATTCAAATTTAAATTTTCAAAATTATTATGATTTGTTAATGCAAAATTATAATATTGATTATAGAAATAATCAACTAAATATAAAAAAATTTTGTTATCCTATTTATTGTTATTATAATGAAACTGAACAAAAATTATTTAAAGAAATTAAATCTTTTGTTGATAAAAATAATAAAAATTTTATTGAAAAGAAAACATATTATAATAATTATAAAAATAATAATTATTTTTTAATTCATAAACCAAAATATAATTCATTAAATGAAATTAATGAAAATAATAATAATCATATAATAAATACAAAAAATAAAAATCAAATAAATAATGAAAATACAAAAAATAAAAAAACAAAACCATTTATAGGAAGAAGTGGAGATTGGATTTGTGGAAATTGTAGAAATTTAAATTTTGCTTTTAGAATGATGTGTAATAGATGTAATTTATCAAAATGTGAATCTCAAAAAATTATTTTTGAACAAATTGAAAATCAAAATACTACATTATCAAATTTAATAAATCAACAAAATTCTTTTAAAAATAATAAATAAAAAAATTTTTATAAATTGAGTATATCGTAAAAAATAATATTATTTTATAGATAATTGTAGGTTAGAATGTTTGAATAAGAATTTAGTTAAATTTATAATTTTGTTATTGTATATAAACATTGTATTAATACTAATATAATACTAATATGAAATAAATAAAAAAAGAAAAAAATCCCGAAGAAAAAAATAAAAATATTTTGAATAATTTATAAAAATTTTAATAAATTTATTATTTTTAATTTTTAAAATTTATTTTCATTCATATCAATAATAATTGAAGAATCTTTAATAACTTTTTTTTCATTTTGATTAAAAGATACATTTTCTGTATCATGTATTTTATCATTAGAAATAAAGGATGTTTTTATTTCATAACCTTTTTTAATAATATTACTTAAATTAATTTTAATATCATTCATATTAATTGGTTGAATTTCATCAAATTTATTTCTATATGATGCTGTATATGCACTATGTTCTTTAAAATTTTGATTTTTTTTTTTTTTTTCATAATCATTTAAAATATTATTAATTTTATCATTTGAATTTTCAATTGTTTTATTATTATCATTAATACAAAATGAAAGAAAATCATTGATTTTTTTATAAATTAATAATTTATTTTCTTTTAATTTAAAAATATCATTGTGATTAGCATTTTTAATAGTAAGGAAATCATATAAAAATTTTTTTGGTATTAATTTAGCAAGAATTCTTCCATGAATATAAGGTACAATCATATCTTTATTCCCATGAATAATTAAAATAGGACATTGTAAATTTTTAGCTTTATCACATGAATTAAAAGAATCAAAAAAATAAGTTTTTTTCAAATCATAAGTAGTTCTTAAAATTGATAAAAAAGGAGCTTGTAATATACAACCAGCAAGTTTAACATTATTTTTACAAGCTAAATCAAAACTAATACCAGTTCCTAATGAAAAACCATAAAGAAAAATTTGTTCATTTTTATATTTTAAAATATTTTTTGCATAATCATAAGTTTTTCTAATATTATAATAAACATTACTTTCAGTTAAAGGTTTATTTTTACATTCACCAAAAGAAGGATAATCATATAATAAAATACATGATTTTGAATAATATGATAATTCTAAACATTCAAAAAATGATGTTCCTAAATCACCACTATTACCATGACTATATATTATACATATTTGCTTATGATCTATTGGTCTTATTACTAATAATGGAATAAATGAATTATTTTCTATATCTGGAATTTTTATATAATCATATGATATTTTATCAAATTCTAAATTTTTATATGTTGTTGTACCATCTTTTTTCTTTATTAAAAATGAGATTTCTTCTAAATGGGAATTTTTACTTATTTTTGTTAATTTGTATCCTTGTGGATTTGGTGGACGAAATATAAATACATTTATTAAAGAACGTATCCATATTATTAAAAAATTTACGAAACTTATATATAAATCTAACATATTTTTTATATATTATTCTTTAATTTTATTATAATTTTTATTACCATTTTTCATATTTTTTTATTAATTAATGTTTTCAAAAAAAAATGAAACAATTAATTTCTATCAATTTAAAGGAGAAAATAAAAGTGAATATTCTTTATCTTTAAAAAATAAGTTTTTGAACTTAATATTAATAAATCAAAAATTTATAATAATGAAACCAAATTCTATACCTTATGATATAACAACAATTTTTTCCGCCAAAGAATTTAATTTTGATTTGAATGAAATATTTATTATTCAATTAATAGGGTATATTGAAAGTGATGAATTATTATGTTTTTATGAAAATTATGAGGATATATTTCTTTTTTTAATGAATATAAAAGCTAAATTAACTATTCCACCTACTGATAATCAAAATGAATTTGTTAATAATTTAGAATGTAAAAAAAAATTTTGTATTTTAATAAAAAATAATAAATTTTTTCTTATTTTTTCTAAACAAATTTCTAAATTATTACCTTTTGAAATTAACACATATAATAAAGATGATTGTTTTTATTTTGCAGAAATAACTAATAAAGATGTTATTTTCTTTATATCAAAAAAATTTAATGAATTAAATATTAATGTTGATTTAAATGAGAATTTAAATGATAAAATATATCAATTACTTAAAGAAAAAATTACAATGTTTAAAGAACAATTAAAAAAAAATTCAGAATTTGAAAATAATCTATTAAATAAAAAAAAAAATATAGATGATTTAAAATTAATAAATGAACAAAATCAAAAACAAATTCAAGAATTAAAGTCAGAAATAATAAATATATCAAGTAAAGATTATAAAATTGAAAAATTAGAAAATGAAAAACAAGATTTAATATTACAATTAAAAGAAGAAAAAAATAAAAAAATAAGCACAAAATTTCAAAACAATAAAATAATAAAATCAAAACTTCAAGAAATGTTTATACCATCTGAATATGAAGTTGAAAAAGATAATAATATTAGAGATATAAATACAAATTCAATAAACATTGATGAAACTGATGATAATTTTGAGAAATATACATGTGGAATATGTTATAAAAATGAAAGAGATATTTTTTTTAAGCAATGTGGTCATATATATATATGTCAAGATTGTTGTTTGGTATTGGCAAAAAATGAAATTTTATCAAAAAACAAAAAAAAAAAAGACTCTGAAGATATATTAAATAAAAGATTATTAAACCAATTAAAAAATGGTAAAATAAAAGTAAAATGTCCTATATGTAAGAATGAAACACTTTGTTATTTATGTAAATTTTCCTAATAAAAAAAATAATTAAATAAATTTATATTTTAATTAATTTAAAAAAAAAATAAAATGGGAGAATCCAATAATGATTTAGATGTAGAAAGAACATTAATTACATTAACAATATTAGGTGAAAGTACAGTTGGTAAATCTCAATTATCATCAGTTTTTACAGGACAAGCTTTTCAACAAAATGACTTAGCTACAGTTGGATATGATATAAAAACAACAAATTATACTTTATTAAATGGAAAAAAAATAAAAATAAAAATTTGGGATACTGCAGGACAAGAAAGATTTAAAAATATGGCTTCACAATATATAAAAAGTTGTAATGGAATTTTATTTGTTTATGATATTACAAATAGAGAAAGTTTTGAAAAAATTGATAGTTGGATTAAATTTGTTAAAACAAAAGTTGATTTAAATACTATTCCTTTTCTAATTGTTGGGAATAAAGTTGATTTAGAAAATAGAGTTGTTAGTAAGGAAGAAGGAGAAAAATATGTTAATTATTTATCTGTTCCTTTTTATGAAACTTCTGCAAAAGATAATATTAATGTTACTGAATCTTTTAGTGAACTAATTAATAAAATATATGAATTAAATAAAACTGAATTTGAAAATAAGGCTAAATCTAATAATCAAAATTTTCATCTTAATGAAGTTAAGGGAAAAAACAATGATAATTGTTGTAATGGTGAAAAAAAGAAAAAGAAAAAGAACAAATAATAAATATTTCTTAATATTAGTTATTAAAATATTATTAAATAATATTTTTAGGTTTTATAAATTTTATATAAATAAATAAAAATATCATTATAAAATTAAAATATAATTAAACATTTTATAAATTACCTTAGAAATACATTAATTAATAAATTTACTTTTTAAAATTTATTTATTTGATTGATAAAGTTCATTAGGAAAAAAAATTTTTTCATTTGTAATATTATTACAAGATAATATTGATTTAATTTTAATCATATTTTCTGAATTAACAAATTCTGATTTTTCACCAAATCCATTAAATAAATTAGATATTATATTGCTTTTTTCTCTTGCTAAAGGTAAATCATCTTTATATTTACCAACAATAATTAAATTAATATTTTTATCTTTTTTAATATTTCTAATTTCATTAATAAAATTTTCACTTATATAATAATATTCATCATTTCTTGAAAATAAATTAGTAAAAAAAAGTAAAAATTTTTCATTATTTTCAACACCTTTTAATAATAGATAATTAATACAATAATTTAAAGAAGAAATAATTTGAGTTAAATTCATTTGATTTATTTTTTTATTAGTACTATTATTAACACTACTACTAATCTCTTCATCACTTTTTTCATCATCTTCTTCAATATAAGAACCTCTATATGAATCATTATATAGATGTTCAAATTTTTTTGATAAATCTTTAATATGTTCAATTAAATTTAAAAAATCAATTTTTTTTTTTTGCATCATTGGACAAACTATTCTACATTTAGAATTAAAAATAAACATTGAAAATCTATCATTTAAAATTAAATAATTTGTTAAAATTGTTTTAGTTTCATCTATAAAAGTTTCAAAAGGAGTTCTTTCTATATTAATACCATCTACTATTATTAATATATCTTTTAATTGTTTTATATTACATTCATCAATGTCTTTTGATATTTGAGACATTATTTCATATATTTTTTCTCCATATGTAATATCATTTTTTTCTATTTTTGAATTGTCTATTAGAGAATATGTAACATTTGGATTTAATAAATCTTCATCAAATGTTTTATAAACTAATTTATCATCAATTATTTTTTTTTTTAATTTTTTTGCTATTTTATTTAAATGTTTTAATGATTTTTTTTTTAATAATCCATCT
>Ga0256407_10004454_pt1 | contig 23351 bp, 20 predicted proteins | sample RumenRJG_04DNA_FD_193489 | JGI IMG/M metagenome (GOLD analysis project Ga0256407, IMG submission 193489) | Bovine rumen microbial communities from Lethbridge, Alberta, Canada - RJG_04 | ecosystem: Host-associated > Mammals > Digestive system > Stomach > Rumen | place: Canada: Alberta... | reverse complement strand
AACACCTCATTCTTGTGGCACGTGATTCCAAAAACGTAATCACAGCACTTTTGACAGAATTAAAAGATTGGAACTCATCAAAAGAGCTTTTCCTTGATATGCTCGATGGCATCTACACCGATCCTCAAGGCAAGCAATACAACTTTGCCCGCGAATCCCTCAACGGCGAAAAGTTTGAAACAATACACAGCGAAGGCGATATGAGCCAATGTTTCAAACTCAAAGACGGCAAAGTCTATTGGGCTGAGTTTACCGACAAGGGAATCGACCTTTACAACACCGTTTGGGACGACGATAGCCCTTGGGGATATTACAAGAAAACAACAATTTACAAATCTCTCACCAAGAAAGATCAAATCACCGAAATCCTCACGGGACAATATCCTTACACCTCGACGAAATTGATTTTGCCGGCTTCATTGGATTATTTCACCAAGGCTCAACTCCGCGTAATGCGCAACGAAATCTACGCCCGCCACGGCTACGTGTTCTCATCCGCTGACCTCAAAGCACATTTTGCCCAAATGAGTTGGTACAAACCATTGAACGACAATTCAAAAGTACAACTCTCGCAACTTGAACAACTAAACGTAGATTTGATTAAGGCGGAGGAAAACAAAAAAGAAAAATAAACCAACATGAAAAAAGCATTAAAAATAACATTTTTCAGCCTGCTGACTTTGATAGTTTTGGCGGGCGTTTTGATTTGGACAAACTTTGGTGAGATGATAAATGGAGCGTTATCGGTAAAAAAATTAGACGATAACCTCTATTACATGGAATACGAAGGCGATGACGGTTTTGACGAGTTTTTGTCAAGCGGCGGCGCAAAAGATGCCAACGATTTAAACAAACAACTTACGAAATTTCTTTCAAAAGGTTACTACACTCCGCCTTCAAATCCTGATACAATGAAATTCGGCTGTTCAGCACTTTCCGTCAGAACTCCTGATAATGAAGTAATTATGGGTAGAAATTTCGACTACCCTTCCGGCACGGCTGTAATTCTCCATACATTGCCTAAAAACGGTTATGAAAACATCTCTACTTTTGACGTAACGCTTTATGGTTTCGGCGAGAATTTTTTGCCGGAAGGTTTCAAAAATCAGTACTTAACCTTGAGCGGACTTTTTGTCGCTCTTGACGGTATCAACGAAAAAGGTTTTGCCATTGCTGACCTTATGGCGGGCGATTATGTTGAAACTCACCAAAATACGGGCAAACCCGCTCTGACAACAACAGCTGCAATCGCTTATCTTCTAAAAAAAGCCGCAACAGTTGATGAAGCTATCAACCTACTAAGCGGTATTGATATGCATTCTGACATCGGAGCTGCTCATCATTACGCGATGAGTGATGCTACGGGCAAAAGTGTTGTCGTTGAATACGTTAATAATCAAATGGTTGTAACAGAATCTCATGTCGTTGCAAACCATTATTTGTGTCAGCAAAAACTTAACGCAGGTTGGGTTGAAGGCGACAACCGTTATCAAAAACTTTGCAATTTTTATGACAATGCTAACGGCGTTATGGATTCTCTAAAACTCAAAGAAGCAATTTTTTCGGTAACGCAATCATCGCCAAGTTACGGTACACAGTGGACAATGATAATGAATCTTTCCAAAAAGTCTGTAACATATTATATGCGGAGAAATTTTGACAAACCGTTCAGTTTTGAAATCAAAAGATGATAAGAAGTTAACCGATATAAAAAAAGTCGTCATAAAAAACCTCAAAAAATTTTTTATATCAACTATTATCAGTACTTTTGCACAACAAAATCTCTAAACAAAAAAATGTTTTTATATACACTCGGAATCAGATTGTACAATTTTGGTGCAAAAATAATTGCACCTTTCAACGAAAAAGCAAAACTTTACTCCCAAGGTAGAGAAGGATTATTTGAAAAATTAGCTAAAAAAGTAAAACCTACTGACAAAAATGTATGGTTTCATGTTAGTTCGTTAGGCGAATTTGAACAAGGCCGCCCGGTAATTGAACGCTTCAAAGAATTATATCCCAATTATAAAATCGTATTGACGTTTTTTTCTCCCTCTGGCTATGAGATAAGAAAAAACTATAACGGTGCTGATTATGTTTTCTACATTCCAAAAGACACCCCGAAAGATGCGAAAAAGTTTTTAGACATCGTAAATCCCAAAGCGGTATTCTTTGTCAAATATGATTTTTGGTACAATTTCTTAAACGAAGTTCATTCGAGAAATATTCCGCTGTATATATTCTCAACGATTTTTAGAGAAAACCAAATTTTCTTCAAATGGTACGGCGGACAATACAAAAAAGTATTGAAATTCTTTACACATTTCTTTGTTCAAGACGAAAATTCTGTAAAATTATTAGCAAAAAACGGCATTACAAACGTTACAATTGCCGGTGATACTCGTTTTGACAGAGTCTGTGAGATAACCAAAAACGCTCAAAACATTCCCATTGTTGATAAATTTGTTGAAAACAACCGCATTATCGTTGCCGGTTCAAGTTGGCCGCCTGACGAAAACACTATTTTCAATGCGTTAGAGCGAATAAAACAAAAACACAACGTAAAACTTATTATCGCTCCCCATGAAATTCACGAAGCACATTTGTCTGCGATAGAAAAGTCATTGAATTTTAAATACATAAGATTCTCCAAAGCAAGTGAAACTTCAATTCAAGATTATGAAGTTTTGATAATTGACAATATCGGAATGTTGTCAAGACTTTACAAATATGCTGAAATAGCATACGTGGGCGGCGGTTTTGGCTCAGGTATTCATAACATTTTGGAGGCCGTAAGTTACGGTATTCCTGTTGTTTTCGGTACTAATTACAAACGGTTCAAAGAAGCGGTAGACCTTGTTTCGCTCGGCAGTGCGGCAACTATTAGAAACGCTGACGAACTTTATTCAGTTTTTGACAGATATTTGTCAGACAAAGCACTTTTGGACAGAGCAGGAAAAATTTCAACGGAATATGTCGAAAAAAATTTAGGCGCAGCAGAAAAAATTTTAAAAGAAGCCAAGTTTTAATTTTTTTCGTGTCAATTGAAAGCGAATTTTATTATTAAAAAAATAAAACATTTAAAACTGACTTAATAAAAAATCACTATCTTTGTGCCAAAAATCACAAAAAAGATATGAGTTTGTCAGGAGAAAATTACCGCTTAGGAATCGACATCGGGTCTACAACCGCCAAAATTGTTATTTTTGACGGAGAGGAAAATATCGTATTTTCAATGTACGGAAAACATAATACTTACATTTATCAGGCTCTTATTCAGTCGCTTAACAAAGCCAAAGACAAACTCGGAAACATCTCTTTATCCTGCGCTATTACGGGAACAGCCGGAATGGGTGTCAGCGAAAGAAACAATATTAAATTTGTTCAAGAGGTTATCGCGGCAACAAATGTTGTCGAAAAAAAATACCCGGAAGTAAAAACCCTCATCGACATCGGCGGCGAGGATACCAAAATGATTTTCTTTCAGAAAGGCAAAAGCCCCGACATCCGCATGAACGGTAACTGCGCCGGCGGTACGGGAGCCTTTATTGAACAGATGGCAACCCTTCTGAATGTTAAAATCGAAGACATCAACGCTTTAGCTGAAAAAAGTCAGAACCACTACCCTATCGCCTCACGCTGCGGCGTTTTCGCTAAAACCGATATTCAAAACCTTTTAGCCAGAAAAGTCGAAAAAGCTGACATCGCCTCAAGCATTTTTCATGCCGTTGGTATTCAGACATTAAACACACTTTCAAGAGGTTACGAGGTAAAACCGAAAGTAATGTTCATCGGTGGACCGCTAACTTTCATGCCCGAACTCCGCAAAAAAATGCTCTCGGCTATGAATCTTAGCGAAAGCGATATGATTCTACCCGATTTTTCTCAATATTTTCCAGCTCAAGGTGCTGCCCTCGAAGCAGAAGGAAATTTCAGTTTGGACGAACTTTTAACAATGTTCAAAGCCTCGGAAAATATCGTGGCTGAACCCAAAGACCGTCTACCGTATCTTTTTGAAAATCAAGAAGATTACAACGAATGGTATAAAAATCGCAATATCATCAACCCTAAAAAAATCTCGCTCAATGATTATAACGGAAAACAACTTTTTTTAGGAATTGACTCCGGCAGTACGACCTCAAAAGTTGTCATCACGGGCGATAACAACGAACTGATTTTCTCGCATTATACCAACAACGACGGCAACACTTTAGAAAAAATACATCATGCTTTAAAGGCTTTCTATCAAGACAATAAAGAAACTCTTTTAAATAAAAACTTAAACATAACCGCTTCTGCCGTTACGGGTTATGGAGAAGAACTCGTAAAAGCCGCACTCGGAATAGATTACGGAATTGTTGAAACCTTGGCACATTTCAGCGCGGCAAAATTCTTAAACCCTAAAGTCGATTTCATTATGGACATCGGCGGTCAGGACATGAAAGCAATTTTCATTCAAGGCGGTGTTATCAACAGAATAGAATTGAATGAGAGTTGTTCGGCGGGTTGCGGCTCATTTATCGAAACATTCGCAAAAACTCTCGGAATGACAACACCTGATTTCGCAAAAATTGCTTGCGAAAGTCATGCCCCGTGCGATTTAGGAACACGTTGCACCGTTTTCATGAACTCAAAAGTTAAACAATCTTTGAGAGAAAACGCTTCTGTCAGCGACATTTCGGCAGGTCTTGCGTATTCAGTTATCAAAAACGCACTTTTCAAAGTTTTGAAACTCAAAAACTTTAACGAATTGGGCGAAACAATTGTCGTTCAAGGTGGTACGTTCAAAAATCCGGCGGTTTACCGTGCTTTGGAACTTTTAACAGGTAAAAAACTTACTTCAACCGACTCCCCCGAAATGATGGGCGCATTCGGAGCGGCACTTTATGCAAGAAACCGTTTTAATGCCGAAAAACATAACACAGGCAGTTTTTTAAACCTTGACAACATAGATAAAGCGTTAGAATACAGCAACAAACAAATTATTTGCAAAGGTTGCGAAAATAATTGTTTGGTTACGGCATTTAAATTTTCTAACAAACAAACCTACTATTCGGGCAACAAATGTCAAAAAGTTTTCAACTCAAAAGGCGAAAAAGGCGAAAAAGGTGAAAATCTTTTCACAACCCGTTATAACTTATTGTTTAACAGAGACAAAGAGTTAAAAAATCCCCACATGACAATTGCCGTACCGAGGGTTTTGAACCAGTATTCAAACTATCCGTTTTGGCATACGCTCTTGACGGAATGTAATATAAAGGTGATTTTAACACCGCCTACAACTATCAAAATGTACGAGACGGGCAGCGGAACAATTATGAGCGACAATATTTGTTTTCCAGCAAAACTCGTTCACGGACATATTATGTGGGCAATTTCGCAAAAGCCGGACAGAATTTTTTATCCTATTGTAACATTTGAGAAAAACGAATTCAAAAACACGGAAAATTCTTTCAATTGTCCGATTGTTTCAGGCTATGCCGACGTAATCAGAAGTTCGGTAGACCCGTTTGGCAAATACGGTATTCCGTTTGATAGTCCGAATGTTAATTTCAATGATGAAGCATTACTTTACAAGACCTGCAAGAAGTACTTGAAATCCATTGGAATAGACTCAAAGACAATAAAATTAGCTTTTCAAGCGGCATTGAACGCTCAAAAAGAATACCGCTCAAAAATTGCCGTCAAAGCGATGGAAATCATCGAAAAAGCAAAACACGACAACAAACTTTTGGTTGTACTCGCGGGCAGACCTTATCACGCAGACCCGTTAATCAATCAAAAAACTCCCGACATAATCGCTGACCTTGGAGCAAGCGTTATCAGTGAAGATTCTCTTTCGGCATATTTGGACGTTATGGAATTGCAAATAATTCCGCAATGGGCATATCCGAACCGTATTCTTAACGCCGCTCAATGGGTTGCAGAACAAGATCAAAACATAACTTTCGTTCAGTTAAATTCTTTCGGTTGCGGACCTGACGCCGTTTTGGTAGACGAAGTTACGGAAATTCTTCGTGCCTCGGGCAAAAGTAACACGGTTATTAGAATTGATGAAATAAATTCAACAGGTTCTATCTTATTAAGAATCCGCTCGTTAATGGAATCATTTAAAGTGATGGATTTAGAGAACCGTCCTGCCCGTCATGAAAGGGAAAAAGTAAAACCTTTCGGCATTGAAGACAAAGGCAGAACTATTCTTGCGCCGTATTTTGCGGAAGGTTATTCTGACATTTTGCCGGCAGTTTTCGAGATGGGCGGTTACAAACTTCTTAACCTTCCTAAACCCGACAAACGAAGTGTTGAATGGGGTTTGAGATATGCTAACAACGAAATTTGTTATCCGGCAACCATCGTTATCGGCGACATGATAAAAGCAATAAAAGAGGGTCAATACGACAGAAACAAAATTGCATTTGCTATCACGCAGACAGGCGGACAATGCCGTGCCTCATCATATTTGGCGTTAATGAAAAAGGCATTGGTTTCAGCCGGATATTCTGACATTCCGATTATAACGGTAGGCACAGCCGGCAAAACAATTAATACACAACCCGGTTTTTCGATTAACTGGTTGAAATTTTTACCGGTTTTGGTGCCAATAACAATTTACACTGATACGCTTTTAAGGTTTTATTATATCCTGATTGTCAGAGAAAAAAATAAAGGCGAAACTCTCAGATTCAAAGATAAATATATGCGGTTACTTCAAGAAGAAGTTCCGTACCGTCAGCCGAAAAAGATTTACGAATTGATGGCTCAAATGGTTGAAGAGGCCAACAATATCGAGATTTTTGAAGACAAAAAAATTCCGAAAATCGGAATCGTCGGCGAAATTTACGTCAAATACAACAAATTCGGACACAGATTTATTTCTGACAAATTGGTTGAAGAAGGCGTAGAAGTGGTTTTCCCGCCGATTTTGGAATTTTTCACGCAGGAGATTGTCAATGTCAAAAAGAATTGGGAAATGAACTTAACCCATCATAAATTTTCGTCATGGGTTTTGGTCGAGTTTTTCAATATGTACATTAACAATGCGATTTCAAAAGCGGAAAAAATATTAAAGAAATCGAAATTTCCGTTTATTTTTGAAAACATAAAACAGATAGCCAAAGATGCGGAAGAAACCCTGAGCCTTTCAAATCAGTTTGGCGAAGGCTGGCTTATAAGTGCAGAAATTTCATCATTCGTAAAACAAGGCATTAAAAATATTATCAGCGTTCAGCCTTTCGGTTGTATTGCTAACCAAATCATTTCTAAAGGGATAGAGAAAAATTTAAAGAAAAAATATCCCGAATTGAATTTGCTGTTTTTGGATTACGACGACGGTGCAAGCGATGTCAATATCACAAACAGATTGTATTTCATGCTGAAAAATTTATAGGAAAAAGTTTTTGAAAATTCAAAAACTTTTTCCTACATTTGAAACCAAAACTTTAACCTTAATAAGAAAATGGCAAAATTCAAAGACAACTTAACGGCCTCTTTCCGTCAAATCCGTGAAGACAGAGCCGAGGGTATCGCAGAAGATACCGAAATCGAATACCGCCGCGACATCGAAGACCGTTGCCGCAGAATCCGTCAATACGACCGTCAGAGGGAAAACCTTATTCTCGACCTTTGTCCGTCAAACATCACAAGCACGCAAGTTGTGCCGAGTGATTTTAACCCTGCGGCTTTCAAAGAGAAAGACATTCAAATCGGGGTTGACAAACGCAACGAATTAATCATCCTTGAAATCGTTGTAGACAGATACGAATATCTCTTTGGAAAATATCCCGAAGCAGACAAAATCAAAGAATTAATACCAAGTTGGACTTCTAAAATCAAATAATTATGGGAGCAGGACGTTATTCATACGATACGGCAATGATGCGCTCGGCAAGTTATGCAAAAGTCAGCCGTGAAGAAATTTTTTCTAAGCGCACAATGGATTCCCAAATGAATCCGAAAAATGTTGTACGCGAATGTTGCGAAAACGACGAACACCCTGATACTCTGCCAATTATCATCGGTCTTGACGTTACAGGCAGTATGGGACACGTTCCCGAGGCGTTAATTAAAAAGGATTTTCCTGAGGTCATGAAAAAAATTCTTGACGAAGGTGTTCCGTGTCCGCAACTTTGTTTTACGGCATACGGCGACCACGAGTGCGATGATTTTCCGCTTCAAGTGGGACAATTTGAAGCAAGCGACGAATTAATGGAAAAATGGCTTACTTCCATTTATTTGGAAGGCGGCGGCGGTGGCAACGGCGGCGAAAGTACGTCTCTTGTTTACTATTTTGCGGCATGTCATACATCATGTGATGCAATTAGTAAGCGCGGCAAAAAAGGTCTTGTTATCACAATTGGTGATGAGCCAAACTTGCCTGATTATCCCAAGTCGGCCTTGAAAGAAATATTCGGCGGTGCAGAAAAAGATTTAACATCGGCAGAAATTATCTCTATGGCAACAAAAGATTGGGAAGTTTATCACATCAACATTTTGGATTATGCCGGGAAAATGAAAATAACTTCAAATTGTTGGAAAGAACTTCTTGGCGATCATTTTATAAGTGTAGAAGCAAATTCTGACACAAATATTTCCAACATGATTGCGCAAATCGCCGTTGAACATTACAAAAAGCAAAATTCAACATCGGCATCAACAGCAACTTCTTCTTCGGACAGCAATTACCGTCCGCCGCAGATGTTGTAATTTTTTTTAAGATTTAAAAGTTTATTGCCGATATACAAGAGATGTGTATCGGCAATATTTTTTCTTAAAAGAATTTGCAAACGTAATAACACTACTAATGAAAACTAACAAAGAAAGAAAAATTGTTCTCGGAGCATTATTCGGCGACGAAGGAAAAGGCGTTTGCGTTCATAGTCTTTGCAAAAAGGCTCTTGAGGAAGGCAAACGTCCGTTGGTTGTAAGATTTTGCGGAGGTCCTCAGGCGGCACATACAGTTGATTTCAAAGGATTAAGACATATTTTTTCATCGTTTGGCTCAGGAACACTTCTAAACGTGCCGACACTTTATTTAAGCACCGCACTTATCGACCCGATTTGCATTATCAACGAGTATAATGTGTTAATTAACAAAGGAATAACTCCTAAATTTAACGTTTCCGATGCAAAAATCATAACACCTTACGATGTGGAATTTTGCCGCAACGACAAGAAAACTTTAAGCGACGGCACGTGCGGAAAAGGCGTTTATGCGGCGTTGATACGGTCTAATTCCCAAAAAAGTTTCACCCTGAACGACAACCCGCAAGAAATACTTTCATCAGCCGTAAAATATTATAATACAACGCATTGCAAAGAATTTGACGAAATGTTTTTGTCTGCGTTTTATAAAACAAAAAAATTACAGTCAGAAATCAACATAAACGACTATTCCTCAATAATTTACGAAGGAACACAAGGACTTTTGCTTGATGCAGATTTAGGTTTTCAACCTTTTGTAACGGCAACAAATACGGGACTTCAATATTTTGCTGAACACGAATTAGAAAATGCAGAAGTTTATCTTGTTATGCGGACGTATTTAACGCGGCACGGCAACGGTTTCAGTCCGCAACAAGCTGAAAACTATACACTTAACGATGAATCAGAAAGTAATGTTTACAACGGTTTTCAAGGAAATTTCAAGACGGGTGTTTTTGATTTTGACATATTAAACGAAGGATTTAAAAGACACGGATTAAACAATTATAAATCAGTCAAATATTCATTCTTCATAACACATTTAGATACAATTGAAAAGAACGGGAAAATTTTCTACATAAAAGACAAAAAATTTTTCGAAGAAAAATACCAAAACAAAGAACAAATAGAAAAGTTATTTTCAAAGGAAACTAATTTAAACGCTTGTGAAATTATAATAAAAAAAATACGGGATTTCTCTTAGAAAAATCCCGTATTTTTCAACAAATAATCTGCTTTATTTTTTTCTCTTGTTTTCTTCTTGAATTGTTGCCGAAACAGACTGTTCACGTTGTTCGTAAGCTGCTACGTGTTTGTGATGTTTTTCTGTGTGCTGTTTAGGTTTAAGAACTTTTCCGATTTTTCCCATGATTAAAATCTCCTATAATTTTTAAATGTTAAACAATTAAATTATTTTTCGGAGTAGGGTTCGGTATTTGCCGGACTGCTCTTCACTTTAGCGTTTATTCAAACTAAATGCCAAACCGCTAAATTATGACATTTAGGCATAAAAATCGGACTTTTTGTCAGAAAAATATTTTTTTTAGATTTTTTGTTAATCTGACAAAATGTCATTACATTTGCATAAAACTTTTTTCAAGACAAAATGACATATTTTATTCTGTATCTTTTAACAATAGGTGTTGTAGGAATCATATTTTTATGCACCGACAAATACAAAGCAACCCACGAGAAGTGGAGAATCAAAGAACAAACGCTTCATATTTTGGAATTTTTAGGCGGAGTTTTCTTAATGCTGCCCGCAATGTATATCGTAAGGCACAAATGCAGAAAAGTTTCATATTTCTGGATAACCTATGCAGCTTTAATTTTATGGTGCGCAGGGATTTGGTATTTTTATTTTCAAAAATAATAATTACCTTTGCCGTAATTAATTTTTAACATAATAAATTAAAATGTCAAAACAGAAAAGATTTTTTTTAAGCGAGGAAGAAATTCCTACGAAATGGTATAACATTCAGGCTGACATGGTAAACAAACCTATGCCGCCTATCCATCCCAAAACCAAACAACCGTTAAAACCGGAAGATTTGTTCCCGATTTTTGCTCAAGAACTTTCAAAACAAGAACTTGACCAAACTCATCAATGGATTGACATTCCAGAAGAAGTAAGGGATATGTACAAATATTACCGTTCTACGCCTTTGGTAAGGGCTTACGGTCTGGAAAAAGCATTAGATACTCCGGCTCACATTTATTTTAAGAACGAAAGTGTTTCACCCGTTGGCAGCCATAAGTTGAATTCAGCCTTGGCTCAGGCTTATTACTGCAAAAAAGAAGGCGTTACTAACGTTACGACCGAGACAGGTGCTGGTCAATGGGGTGCGGCTTTGAGTTATGCCGCTAAAGTTTTCGGACTTGAGGCAGCCGTTTATCAAGTAAAAATTTCTTACAATCAGAAACCTTACCGCCGCTCAATCATGCAGACTTACGGAGCACAGGTTACGCCCTCTCCTTCAATGTCTACACGCGCCGGAAAAGATATTTTAACCGCTAATCCTAATTGTCAGGGTTCGTTAGGCACAGCAATTTCAGAGGCTATAGAACTTGCAATGAACACTCCTAATTGTAAATACACATTAGGTTCGGTTTTAAGTCATGTAACTCTTCATCAGACTGTTATCGGTCTTGAAGCTGAAAAACAAATGGCAATGGCAGGAGAATATCCCGATATGGTTATCGCTTGTTTCGGCGGCGGAAGCAATTTCGGCGGAATAGCATTCCCGTTTTTAAGACATAACATTTTGGACGGCAAAAAAACACGTTTCATTGCAGCCGAACCCGCAAGTTGTCCGAAACTTACAAAAGGCGTTTTCCAATACGATTTCGGTGATGAAGCCGGTTACACACCGCTTTTGCCGATGTTTACTTTAGGTCATAATTTTATGCCGGCAAACATTCACGCAGGTGGTCTAAGGTATCACGGTGCGGGCGTTATCGTAAGTCAGTTATTGAAAGATAAATTAATGGAAGCCGTTGATATTAAACAACTTGAAAGTTTCAAAGCTGGTCTTTTATTTTCACAAGCGGAAGGCATTATCCCCGCTCCTGAAAGCTGCCACGCAATAGCCGCAACTATCAACGAAGCATTAAAATGCAAAGAATCAGGCGAAGAAAAAGTTATACTTTTCAACCTTTCAGGACACGGTTTAATCGACATGACCGCTTACGACCAATATCTGAGCGGCTCACTCCAAAACTTTGAAGTTTCCGACGAAGAAGTTCAAAAGAACATCAATGAATTAGAAAAAATAATTTAATCCATAAAAAACAGCAACGGACGAGAAAAATCTTTTTCGTCCGTTGTTTTTTTAATTTGCAAAAAAACTTTCGTAATTTTTCACTTTGGATTAAAAATTGAGAGAAAATTATTTGGCGAATGCGATTTTGATATAGTTATGAAACCTAAAATTTGTCCATATCCGGGGTTGAGACCTTTTACAGAGGAAGAATCTATCTTCTTTAAAGGGCGGGATTTGCATATCCGGCAAATCGTAAAACTGCTGGAAGAAAACAAAATGGCTTTTATAACAGGTGCTTCCGGAGACGGTAAATCGTCAATGGTATATGCCGGTGTAGTGCCGTATATCAGAGCGGGATTTTTCAAAGCGGGGTTCAATAGTTGGATTATCACCGATTTCAAACCGCAACGCAATCCGCTGAAATCCTTATCAGAGGCCTTTGCTAAAGAAACAAATCTCAATTACAAGGACGTTTACGAGGAGTTTTCAAACGGTTTTTCCGCAATTATAGACATTTATAAAAAAGAAGGACTTTATGTCAAGGACGAAAAAGATGCCGTCAATAAAGGGAAAAACCTGTTGATAATTGCCGATCAATTTGAAGAGGTTTTTACTAACTCTGACAATTTCAACGACGGTATTCCAAGCGAGGAATCTTACACCACGATAAACCTTTTGCTCGAAACCATCAGAATCGCTGTTTCAGAAAATCTTCCGGTCTATGTTATTTTCACAATGCGAAGCGACTTTATTTCGCAATGCACAGTCTTTAAAAATCTTCCGGAATTTATCGCTTATTCGCAGTTTTTTGTTCCGCAACTAAAACGGACAGAAATTTGTCAAGTTATCGAAGAACCGGCAATTTTGGCGGGAGGCAGCGTTTCAAGCCGTCTTACCGAGGTTATCGTTAATAATCTTAACAGCGGTTTTGACCAATTGCCGGTCTTGCAGCACGCATTGAATTTGCTTTGGAAAATGGCTGACAACGGAGAAAAACAGTTGGATTTGATACATTTAGCCAAAATAGCGGGCATTTCAAAAGATGTTCTCTCCCAAGAAGAACAAAAAGAATTTGACCAGTGGTTCAAAAAACGTCCCGATTACGAGAAAAAATATTTTGAAAAACCAGATTTAAACAACGTTCTGAACGCCCATGCTGGTATTCTTTACGAATCGGCATTCGATTATTTTCAGAATAATGCGCCTTGGGCTACCAAAAACATCACCAAAGACGAAAGCAAAGAAATCATCAAAGCCGTTTTTAAATCTTTAACAAAAATAGACAACAACCGTTCCGTAAGAAACCGTTGCACACTCAACGAAATTACGGGCATTATCAACAAAGATAATATCAACAACGCAACCGTCTGCGGCGTTATCAACATTTACAGAAGTCCTGAAAACACACTTTTAAGACCGTTTTGCGAGACAGGAAACTTAGAAACTGTTTATTTGAGCGGTGATACGGTTTTGGACGTTACACATGAGGCGTTAATCCGAAACTGGAAACTTTTAACGCAGTGGGATGCTGAGGAAGAGGCCAACACAAAGGACTTTTTCGACTTTAAATCCCAAATGTTGCGTTGGGTCGGACACGAAAAAGATTCAGAATTTTTGTTACCCGTCGGCACATACAATTATTTCAGCAATTGGTACGACAAATGCCGTCCTAATCCGTTTTGGATTGCTAAATATGACAACAGCAAAATTTCTGAAAGTCAAAAACTTAAAAATGCAGAGGATCAATTTGAAAATTGCGTTGATTATTTGGAAGAATCCAACATAGCAATTTTGGAAAAAGAGAAAGCAAAAAAACGAAAAATCCGTTTAGGACTAATTATCTCCGCCGTTATTGCATTGATACTTGCTGGATTCTCATCATGGGCGGCATACGAACGCTCCATAGCCGAGGAAGAAAAAAAACGTGCCGAAGAACAGACCACAATAGCGCATCAACAAGAATTAGTTGCAATACAAGAGTCGCAAAAGGCGTTAGACGCATCTGAATTGGCACAAAAAGAAGAAGAACGTGCGAAAAAAGAGGCAGAAAAAGCCAAAAAAGCGCAAATACAAACCCAAATAGCCTACGAACAAGCTCAAAAAGAACGTCTTGCAGCCATTGCAGCACGAAAAGAAGCGTTATTAAACCTCGAAGAAGCAAAATTAGCAAGAGAAAACGCTGACCTTGAACGGCACAAAGCTGAAGACGAAGCCTACAAAGCCAAAGTTGCGAACGATAGTGCGGCAAGGCTCAACCAAATGATGGTTTCAACGCTTTACACCATGAAAGCAAAAAATCAATACGAAGACAAGAATTTAAGTCTTAGAATTGCATGGGAAGCATATTGTCTGAGCCGCAAAAACAACGAAAAACAAAACGAAGCTGAACTTTACGACGCTATACTTTTCGCATTGGAAGAATCAGGAGTCGGCAACGAATTACTCACTACTGAGGAAAATATTGCAGATTTTACGATTGACAATCAGAATAGAATAATCATAATAACCCAAAACGGAGCAATCGAAAAATACAAATTCGTAAACGAAAAATTAAGAAGATTTTATAAATCTGATAAGTTTTTAACAAAATCCCCCGTGGAAGAAGCGTTGTTTCTTTCAGAAAACTTTATCGTATATTCTACTAAAGATAGGAACACGTATTTCATTGATTTAGAAAACGAAACAAAAACAAAACTTTCCGGTATCAACGGTGATTACGTTTCTGCTGCAAGCCTTGCGCAAAACAAAGAAAAACTTGTAATTGCAACTTCAAACGGTAGAACGGTTGCATACGATAGAAATAAAATCGAAGATAAACCTTCCGTAACAGCAGCATTAAAATCCAAAGTTACGGATTTTTACTCGCCTAAAAACAGCGATGAAATTTATGTTTTACTTCATAACGGCAACCTTTTAAAATGGAATCTTTCAAACAACAGTTTAAAACAAGTGCCCTCAGAAACGACTTTCAACGCATTAGCATTAGCACCGATAGAGGACAAACACCTTTTGGCTGTATGTTATTTCAACGGCAACATCAACTTTTTCGACACACAAAAAGACAAATGTGTCAAAACGATGTTAAGCGCACACTCCTCGCTTGAGAATATCGTTTATGACAAGAATACAGAACTTTTAGCAGTATCGAGTGCCGACAAAAGGATTTCGCTAATCAACACTAAGAACTTAAATGCCAAGCCTTTTGCGATAGAAGAACATTCCTTGGAGGGGCAAAAAGTCAAAGCTATAAAATTCAACGACAAAGGAATGATTTTTGCAGTTACTTTCGACAACGCTCTCAGATATTGGGACACCGACATAAGGAAATATGCGCAAACACTTCAAAAAATGAATCTCCAAAAACTCACCGAAGAGGAAAAAGAATTGATTTTAGGACGTGAATTCGCAAACAAAAAATAATTTATTAACGTTTCAAAAAAACAAAAATGAGAAAAAGTTTTTTAATCCTTATAGTAATTTTAACATTGTTTTCATGCGGCAAGGACAACTCTGACACTGAAACCGATACTAAAGATAACACCACAGAAAATACTGAAAACAAGCAAGAAAATCAAGATGAAGAATTTTCGGATTATAAAACAGAAATGCGTAAATTCGTCATCAGCATTTCCAAATACGCAAGGAAAAAAGACAATGATTTTATCATAATACCGCAAAACGGACAGGGCGTTGTTGCAGGCGATGAAAAATATCTTGAGGCCATTGACGGTTGCGGCCGAGAAGACTTATATTACGGTTACGAAGATGACGACAAGGCAACCCCGTCCTCAGATGTTAAATACATGAAAGAGGAAATCGAGCCTTTTATAAAAGCCGGAAAAACGGTTCTCGTTACCGATTATACAAGCAGCCACATAAAAGAATCTTACGAAAAAAATTTTCAAGACAATTATCTGTCGTTTGCTGCACCAGAAAGGGATTTGAACATAATTCCCGAACAAAACGGCTACGATTCAAAGTATTATCCTTATAATAAGAACAGCGATGATATAAACAAACTTTCTATGGCAAAGAATTTTCTTTACGTAATCGGTTGTGAATCAGGCGATGAGACGGGTGATAATCTTATAAACAAACTTACACAAACGGATTATGACGTTATTATAATGGATGCGTTTGTTTATGACGAAAAACCATACACCAAGGCTCAAATCAATAAACTTAAAACCAAGAAAAACGGAGGAAAACGTCTTGTAATTTCGTACATGAGCATAGGCGAGGCAGAAAATTACCGTTATTATTGGCAAAAAAATTGGAAAAAAGGCAGCCCTGAATTTTTGGACGATGAAAATCCCGATTGGAACGGTAATTTCAAGGTAAAATATTGGTTAAAAGACTGGCAGAAAATCATTTACGAATATACTGACAAAATTTTAGCTTCAGAATTTGACGGCGTGTATTTGGATATAATTGACGCATTCGAGTATTTTGAAAGCAAGACACAAGATTAACTAAAAAAAATTTTCGCGCGTAAAGCGCTCTTTTTCAATGATTTTACAAAAATTATAAAAAAAAATTTTTGTAATCCGATTATTATGGTTAATTTTGCGCATTTAAAATCCGAAAATGTCTAAGAAAGGATTGGATTATATTATAGAATACAAAGCTTTTGAACAGGGCACATACGAAATTGATTATCAATTAGATAAAAATTTCTTTGAGTTGTTTCCCGAATCAGAGTTTAAGGACGGAGATGTTTCTGTCAAGGTTATAATGCAAGTCTCGATAGCGGGCTTGAGTTTTGATTTTGACATTTCAGGCTCGGTTAAGACAGAGTGTGACCGTTGTTTAGAAATCTTTGATCAGGAAATTGAAGGCTTTTATAATCTGACAGTTAAATTTTCGGATACTCAAACCGATTCTGGCGATGACGACATAATATTTTTGCCGACGGAAGAAACCGAAATCGATTTGAAACACCACATTTATGAATATGTAGTGTTAAGTGTTCCGCCAAGAAGGGTTCACCCCGAGGACGAAGATGGAAATCTAACTTGCAATCCCGAAATGGTTAAAGCTTTGGAAGAGTTTCAGCCTACGGAGCAAGAAGAGGAAACCGAGCCTCAAACCGACCCTCGTTGGGACAAACTAAAAGGATTATTATAAATTTTGGTATAACGATTAAATAAAAAACGATTAAGTAAAATGGCAAATCCTAAGCACAAAACTTCTAAAACAAGAAGGGACAAAAGAAGAACCCATTATAAAGCCGTTGCTCCGACTTTGACCAAATGCAGCAACTGCGGCGCAACAATTCAAATGCACTGCGTTTGCCCTGAATGCGGTTATTACCGTGGTCAGCAAGCCGTTTCTATGGAAAACATAGCACAATAGCAGTTAATGGAAAAAGGAACAGACAAATGAAATTAGAAATTGAAAACAAGGATTAATTTCATTTGTCTTTTTTCTATTTGTCTAAACTTTTAATTTCAATTAATGAGCAGTATTAATTCAGTTATCACCGGTCTTGGAATGTACGTTCCTGAATATCGGTTGACTAATGACGAACTTTCTACTATGGTGGATACCTCCGACGAGTGGATTACTACTCGCATCGGTATCAAAGAACGCCGTATCATGAAAGATAAAGACAAAGCGTCTGCCTACATGGGTGCGCAAGCTGTCAAACAATTATTGGAAAAAACCGGCACGAATCCCGAAGAAATAGATTTGGTAATTTGTGCGACGGTCGCCCCCGACTATATTTTTCCGGCAACAGGTATTATAATTGCCGATATGGCGGGTCTGAAAAACGCTTTCGCTTTTGACGTTCATGCCGCCTGCTCAGGATTTTTGTACGCAATGACCGTTGCCGACAAGTTCATCAAAGCCGGTAGAGAAAAGAAAATCATCGTTGTAGGTGCTGAAAAAATGTCATCTATCGTTGATTATACCGACAGAAAAACTTGTCCGATTTTTGGTGACGGTGCCTCGGCGGTTCTCGTGGAGCCGACCGAAGAAAAAATAGGTGTTATGGACTATATCCTCCGCTCTGACGGTGTCGGTGTTAAATACCTTAGAATGAACGCCGGCGGTTCTTTAAACCCAGCAACCGAAGAAACGGTAAGAAATCGCGAACACTTTATTTATCAAGATGGTAAGCCGGTTTTCAAATACGCTGTAACACACATGGCGGACGTTTCCGCCGAAATCATGGAAAGAAATAACCTCACAGCCGATGACATCGCTTGGTTGGTTCCGCATCAGGCAAACCTAAGAATCATAGACGCAACTGCCCGCAGAATGGAACTCGACCCCGCAAAGGTTATGATAAACATTCAGAAATACGGCAATACAACAGCCGCTACGATTCCGCTGTGTCTGTGCGAATGGGAAAAACAACTTCATAAAGGCGACAATCTTATACTTGCCGCTTTCGGAGCTGGTTTTACGTGGGGTTCATTATGGCTCAAATGGGGCTATAATTCTAATTGAAAAATTAATAAAAAACATAAAACATGGTAAATTTTAAGGAAGTACAGGATTTTATTAGAGCCGTTTCAAAAATCGGCCTTTCGGAAGTAGATATTCAGACCGAGGAGTTGAAACTCAACATAAAATTCCCGGCAGGCGAAAAAGAAACAGCTGGAGCTAAAGAAGGTTTTCCGATTCCTCAGTTTCAGATTCCGATGGTATCGGGCATGTCGCAGCAAATGGGTTCTCCCGTTCAAGCCGCTACTACAACTACAACCCCGATAGAATACCGTCAAGAGGCTAAAGAAGACGACAAAAAATTCCTTACCATAAAATCTCCGATGGTCGGAACGTTTTACCGCCGTCCTTCTCCTGACAAACCTATCTACGTAAATGTCGGCGACGAAGTTACAAAAGGCAAAGTTCTTTGCGTTATCGAGGCGATGAAACTTTTCAACGAGATAGAATCGGAAGTATCGGGCAAAATTGCCAAAATCCTCGTTGAAGACGGCAGCCCCGTTGAATATGATCAACCGTTATTCCTCGTTGAACCGTAATCATTGTTAATAATATGTACAAAAAAATTAACAAAGTATTAATCGCCAATCGAGGTGAAATCGCATTGAGAATAATCCGCACGTGTCAGGAAATGGGCATCAAAACGGTTGCGATATATTCTACGGCGGACAAAGATTCGCTTCATGTCAGGTTTGCAGACGAGGCTGTTTGTATCGGTCCTGCGCCCTCGGCTCAATCGTATTTGAATATTCCCGCTATAATTTCCGTTGCGGAATTAACAAATGCCGATGCTATTCACCCCGGTTATGGTTTTTTGTCGGAGAATGCAAAATTTGCAAGAATCTGCAAAGAACACGATATTAAATTCATCGGACCTACCGAAGAACACATCAATAAAATGGGCGACAAAGCAACCGCCCGTAAAACTATGATTGCCAACGGTGTACCCGTTACACCCGGCACGGAAGGTATTCTAAAAACCATAGAAGACGGTAAACGCGAGGCTAAACGTATCGGTTATCCTGTCATGCTGAAAGCAACAGCCGGTGGCGGCGGAAAAGGTATGAGAATTATCCGCAAAGAAGAAGAATTTGAAACCCTCTGGGCTCAAGCTAAACAAGAGGCTGCATTCTTTGCTAACGATGACGTTTATCTCGAAAAATACATCGAAGAACCGCACCATATAGAAATTCAAATCGCAGGCGATCAATACGGAAATGTTTGCCACCTTTCGGAACGCGATTGCTCTATTCAACGCCGTCATCAAAAACTTTTGGAAGAAACACCATCACCTTTTATGACGGAAGAACTCCGCCACAAAATGGGTGAGGCAGCCTGCAAAGCCGCTAAAGCCATTCAATACGAAGGTGTCGGAACGGTAGAATTTTTGGTTGATGCTCACAGAAATTTCTATTTTATGGAAATGAATACCCGCATTCAAGTAGAACACGGTATTACAGAGGAAGTTACTAATCTCGACCTCGTAAAAGAGCAAATCTTGATTGCTGAAGGTCATAAGATTAACCAAAGAAATTACTATCCACAAGCCCACGCTATTGAATGCAGAATCAATGCGGAAGATCCGTTCAACAATTTCCGTCCATGTCCGGGCAAGATTACAGGCTTGCATTTACCGGGAGGCAACGGTATAAGAGTTGATACACATATCTATACCGGTTATACGATTCCTTCAAGTTACGACTCAATGATTGTAAAACTTGTAGCCGTAGCACAGACCCGTCAAGAGGCTATTGACAAAATGAAAAGAGCCTTAAACGAACTCGTAATTGAAGGTATCAAAACCACTGCGCCGTTTCACCGCCAACTCATGGAAGATATAAGATTCCGTGAAGGCAAGTATACGACAAAGTTCATGGAAGAATTTCAATTAAAACCTTTAGAGGATTAAAAATATGGGAAAAATGACAGCAGACGAGACAAAAATAAGCACTATTGCTTCAGGAGCCGAAATTACAGGAGAAATCAATGCTAATGGTAATTTCAGAATCGAGGGCAAAGTAAAAGGAAACATCAAGATTTCCGGCAAACTCGTAATTGACGGAACCGGTGAAATCGAAGGTGATGTTGTATGCAAAAGTGCATTGATTTCTGGCAAGTTAGACGGAAAAATCCTCGTAGAGGAATTGTTGGAACTCAAAAGTACGGCAAAAATTCATGCCGACATTGTTACCGGTAAAATTTCAATCGAAGAAGGTGCAGTTTTCACCGGTACTTGCAACATGGATTCCAAAGAAGTACTCCAAACTTCAGCGGATAAACCGCAAAAATAGCCCATGGATTCCAAGGACAAAGAGCGTTTAAGAATAATCGCAAAATATACTTCGGCCGCCTTTCAAATGGCGGCTGTTATTGTTTTAGGGGCTTTAGGCGGAAAATATTTGGACAAAACCCTCGAAACATCTCCCCTATTAACACTTATTCTAACCATAACCTCCGTCGGTTTAGGATTGTATTTATTCATCAAAGACATAATCAAAAAATAAAAAAAATGTCATTTTTTATCAAAAAATATATCATTTTAACCTCAACTTGGGTAATTGTTTCAACACTTACTTTCAATTTGTGTTTATCTCAATATCTGTCATCTACGGTATATTTTGTACCTTTTGTTTTTGCAATAATAAGTCTTCTTGTTATAAAAATGATATTAAGGCAAAAAGAAAAAAAACTGACAAAATTTTCAACCGCTTTTATGCTAACAAATATGGCGAAATTATTTTTGTATTTGATATTTTTCGTAATTCTTTATCTGAATTCGGATACGGAAAAAAGGACGGCATTTGCAATTTATTATATGCTGACATATTTGATTTACGCCATTGCAGATACAAATTCACTGCTGAATATTTTTAAAGAAGAGAAATAAAAAAAACGAAAGGGGCTTCTATAAAGAAAATATATCCCCCTTTCGTTTTCTTTTTTGTTATTTCATCTGCCAATAATCCAAATTAACCTCGCCTTTAACGTTTTCAAAACAAATATAAAAATCATGAACGCCTTTTGCGTTGGTAATTTTTGCAGTAAAGTTTTTATAATTTGATGTTGAGCCGGTATTAGAAATCGTAGTTTTGCCGATAATTTTTCCATCAACACCGTCAATTCTCAAAACGACATCAAGACTTCCAGTTGAAGAGGCCGCAATAGAAAAACTCTTTGCACCTTTCTTGAAATCAACGCCGCGGAGCTTTATGTATTCTCCGTTATTAATGTCATAAACATACATATTCTTTTTGCCTGTTGATTGCGGCATTTCAGAAACGATACCGGTGTTTTTAATACCGAACTTTGCGGTTTTAAGACCGTAACCCCAAGCCATAGTTTCAGCCTCTACCCTACGATAAGGATTAAAATTTTCCAATTGTTTTATAGGCTCTTGATCAAGCCAATACGGAACTTTCTGAATCGTACCGTCAGAATTATAAACAATTTCCGTAACCGAAACACTACGTCTTTCGTGATGTTCGTAAGTTTCCAAGTGCATTAAATCATAATCCTGACCAAAACAATAAGAATGACCTTTATAATCAACAATTCCGGGGTGATTTCCTCTGTCGCGATCTGTCGGCTCCATTATGTAACCCTTTGAAACCCAAGGACCTGTCGGAGAATCACTCATTGCATATCCCAATGCTTCAGGACAGCAAGTCGTAGCGTATGCCAAATAATAATGTCCGCCGCGGTGATAAAACCAAGGACCTTCTTGATAATTTTCGATTTTGTAATCAAGTTTTACAACGCTGTCTTTCAACGAAATCATATCATCATTGAGCCTTGCATAAAAAGTAAACGGATTACCCCAATACATATAAGCCTGACCGTCAGAATCGGTAAAAACAGTTGGGTCTATATCATACCAGTTTGATCGATCCCAAACCAAAGGTTTTCCAATCGGGTCTTTGTATGGTCCGTAGGGCGAATCACTTACTAAAACGCCGATACCATGTCCGTGCAAAGGCGCATAAAGATAAAATTTTCCGTTACGCTCCACAGTCTGAATTGCCCAAGCACCGTTATCACGGCTGCGCCATGGAAAATCTTTCAAAGAAGCAACTGCACCATGCTCAGTCCAATTCACCATATCTGTCGTTGACCACAAAAGCCAATCGTACATAAAAAATCCGGCAGAACTTTTTTCGTTTTCATCAGCAATATCCTCAGGCGAAGAATCGTGAGAGGTGAAAACAAACAAAGTATCGCCCACAACTATCGGCGCAGGGTCTGCCGTATACTTTGTTTGAAAAATAGGCATATTGCCTTCCGGAATTTTTGTCTGAGCCGAAATGCCAGAGGCAATTCCTAACGTTAAAATCGTCAGTAATGATTTTTTTAAATTCATAATATGTAATTATTTTTTATTTGTTGAGAATACAAAATTAATTATCTAAACTTTTTCCGTGTTATATTTTGGTAACAAAAACTTATTATTTGGTTTCAAAAACTTGTCAAAAAAAATATTTTCACACTTTTTTCTCTCATTACCACAATAAATCAAAAAAAATCCATACTTTTGCAAATACAAAATTTAACCTCAGACAGATATGATGCAATTATAAAAAACACGATGTCGGAATTAGCGATTATAGGAGGCGGAATATCTGGTTTATGTGCCGGAATTTACGCACAATTAAGCGGTATTGAAAGCGAAATATTTGAAGGACACTCAGTTGTAGGTGGTCAATGTACCTCGTGGAAAAGAAAGGGTTTTCATATTGACAACTGCGTTCACTGGATGACGGGTACTTCACCCGAAAAAGAAATTTATCAGGTTTGGAAAGATGTCGGCGTGTTGGGCGAAGGTCAAAAAATCGTCAGCCACGATTATTTCTTACAAGTTGATATTGACGGAGTTAAAGGTCATGTTTGGCGCGATTTGAACAAAATGCAAGCCGAACTTCTCTCTATTGCACCCGAAGA
>Ga0256407_10004453_pt1 | contig 23351 bp, 17 predicted proteins | sample RumenRJG_04DNA_FD_193489 | JGI IMG/M metagenome (GOLD analysis project Ga0256407, IMG submission 193489) | Bovine rumen microbial communities from Lethbridge, Alberta, Canada - RJG_04 | ecosystem: Host-associated > Mammals > Digestive system > Stomach > Rumen | place: Canada: Alberta... | reverse complement strand
CAAATGTTCAAAAAAAGGAAAAAGGCGCTTGCCAAACGAGTAATTCAAGTTAGAATGGGCGCGCTTTCGAGGAGGATACGCGAATGGTTAGCAACCTGACTCGAAATCAGGCGCCGGCTTGCCGGTTGAGGGTTCGAGCCCCTTGTCCTCCGCTTTACTTCTGTAAAGTTTTAAAACTCGACAAACGTCCCGCCATGAATCTTGGCGGGGCGTTTTTGTTTTTCTCACGAGCCAGGTTTCACTTTCTTTCCCTTAACTCAGAATTCTCCATATTCAGATCAGAAATTAGAAGGCGACGTTTCGATCGTATAAGTTCTTAAGTTCAGACGCGAACGAGAAGCGTCGGCGTCGTATGAATGAGAAACTCCCGAACGGTTCTGCGAAGCAGGGGGAGAGCCAACACTTTGACTGCCGTTATTTCTAGCGCCGTACCCCCCTCCTATCGACTTAAAAAACGCCGAAAGCCCCGTCATATCCTCTTCTGGACTCGTTGTCAGGTCGTCGGCGCTAGACTGAACAGGCGGCGAATAGAGAGCGCGCTCGTCACTAGTTACAAATTGCGGAGAACTTGGCGACGGCATTGCTTCACTACGAGGATACTCGTCATATCCGCGGCTCGAATAATCGGTACTATCGACGATGGTATCGACGTTTCTCGTTGAGGTCAAAGGCAAAGACACGTCTGTCGAAAACCCTTGAGAAACAGAATCTTTCAAGCGGTTTACAGATGAAGTAGCCGCCTGAAAGAACGAGTCTATCACATTCTCCGAATCTTTCACATCGCCTTCCTCCGCTTCCGCGACAATGTCAGAAGCCGCGTCCGAAAGGACTTTTGAAATCAGGTATTTCTTAAGATCACGAACCTCGTTCGTAATCGATTTTGACTCCGTTCCGTCGCTAACGCTGACTTTTTCCTGCTCAATAGCGCCAGCATAAGCGAGAAATCGACTGGTGAGTTCTGATTCGGGAAGACGTCGTTGGATTTGTGAAATAAAAGCGGTAAGGTAAGGCCCTGACTTTGATTTCTCGATAATAGACCGGGTCGAGTCGCTGAAAATAACGAAAACGAACGTCACAAGTAGACAGAGAACCACGCCTTTGAAAAGTCCAAGCGCAGCGCCCATCTGCCGATCAAATTCCTTCAATCCTGCGAGTGAAATCATATTCTTCACAACGCCTGACGCGATACGGATCAAGAGGGCGGAAACGATAAACGTTACTATCATCGCAAGCGGTTTGTAGTGCGCATAGGAAGTATTCATAAACTTGGCGACGATAAAATAATAGTGAGTTGCAATATATGCGCTCGCGAGCCAAGAGAGAATCGACGTTACCTGAGAAACGATTCCTCGCATCCCCCCCCAGAAAGTCGCCAGCGCCAAGACGACTAAAACAAATAGATCGAAGGGATTTAACGCTCCTGACATGACGACGATCCTGCGCGATACGATACTCTTTTCTCTTTCCATTCTATAGAACGCGACGTTTGGACTTTCGACAGCCGCGCTCAACCCAATTTTAGTTAATTCTGAAAAATCCGTCAATGTTAGAAATATCGTTAAAACAGCCTATTGCCATAAGGACGATAAATATGTATAGTGCCCTCAATTCGCTGTTTGTGCTCGCAGTCGCTCTCCTCCATTTGGTTAAAAGCTGATTGTCCCAGCAAACTTGGAATAACGTCAATATATTGAACTGTAGGTTTCCATCGCCATGCCTGGTTATAACACTCATCTAACGTGGGGCGTCGCTCTTGGCGTTGGCTTAGGTTTCGTCGCCAAGGTTGGAAGTCACGCGCCTCTCTCCGAGGCTCTTTTTGGAGGTTTCCTTTGTGCGCTCGGAAGCATTCTACCTGACATTGATAGTGATAAAAGCACGGCTCATAAACGTTGCATGACGGCAATTTCAGGTTCGGCGGCGCTCTTGCTGGCATGTCGTCTTCGTGATTTTATGCTCCGACCAGAAACAGTTTTATTAATAGGGGCGTTCGCGTACTTTGCCCTTTTTTATGGCGCGGGGACGGTAGTCCAAAAGTTCTCGGTGCATAGGGGAATGTTTCATAGCATTCCCTTTGGCGTCATATGTGGCGAGCTAATATTTATCGTTTCATCAGGTTCGACTCAGTTGAGGTTTTTTAAGGCGGTTTGCATCTTTCTGGGCGTTATGCTTCATCTAACGCTAGACGAATTATCGAGCGCCAGACTTATCAAAACAGAAAACTCGTCCTCATCGTCTCACTATCCAAACTCTGGTCAATCCCAATACTACGACGGAGCCTCCTCGTCACGAACAAAGAAAAAGAAACACGCGAAATCATTCGCTGTAAAAAAATCCTTCGGAACTGCGCTAAAACTAATTGACTTCAAACATTTTGGCTCTACTATATTCTTCTACTGCGTCGTCGTGTTTCTTGGGAATCTGGCAATGAACGTTCAAACCATGCTCTCACAACTAGGCGACGCAAACGTTTCAGAACTGCGTGGGAAAGCGGCCGTTGATAGAATTCGTGCCGTTTACCCTACTCAATTTGACCTTTCCGTAGTTCAATGGGTTGCAGAAAACGATCTCGTTTTATCGCCCGGCGCTGACAACAACGTTAAATGGCAAGAGTTAGAAAACTTGCTTTCTCTTTCTGACGATTCGGAGACGAATAGTGAGGAATCTGGGACTGAGATTACTCCGGAGGGAGAAAATAAAGTTACTCTTTTGGACGTCGTCAACTGGAACAGCATGAACACGCCTAATCCCAATAACCTAGAAACAACAAAAACAGAGTAACCTAACCAATTCGTTAATCATAACCGCCAAATCTAGATGTACATTTACGAGAAATGCAACCCTTTTCCGACCGATTAGCGTATCAAATTCGTCACAAGAAAAACCCTGTCCTTGTTGGTCTCGACCCCCGATGGGCCCAGATTCCTGATAAACTCAAAGAGGGTAAGTCAGAGAATAATCCTAAAGACGTTGCTGACGTTTTCGAATGTTTCTGCAAGGGAGTCGTCGACGTCGTTTCGCCTCTTGTGCCAGCTGTTAAGCCCCAGAGCGCATTCTTTGAACAATACGGTCCTCTAGGTATGCAGTGTCTTGCCAATATCATTCGATATGCTTCAGAAAAAGGGTTGCTCGTGATCCTCGACGCAAAACGTAACGACATTGGCTCAACGGCGACTGCGTATGCCAACGGACTCATAGGTCCCAATTTTTCAAGTCCTTGGGGCGCAGACGCTTTGACAGTAAGTCCCTATCTCGGCGACGATAGCCTAACGCCATTCGTCGACGTCGCAAACAAACGTGGCGGCGGTCTCTTCATTCTTGTTAAGACGTCAAACAAGGGAGGTGCTAAGTTTCAGGATCTACTCGTAGACGGCGTTCCTCTTTATCGTCATGTTTGTTCCTATGTCGAAAGCCTTGCTCTCGAGAGCGTTCAGAAGACCATGACGAAGTGTGGTTATGGCAATATCGGAGCCGTGGTCGGCGCAACTTGGCCTGAACAACTTGCAGAGCTACGCGCCGCAGCGCCGCGGTCATGGTTTCTCGTTCCGGGTTATGGAAGTCAGGGCGGCGGGGCCAAAGACGTGGCAGGAGCGTTTGATGAAAACGGTCTTGGCGCAATTATCAACAACTCGCGGGGCGTCATTTTCGCTTTCCGTTCTGACGCATATAGCGAAAAATTTGGCGAAAAATATTGGGAAAACGCAGTTGAAGCCGCAACCCGCGACATGATTTCTGCTCTTACAGCAGAAACGACCGTCAGTAAGCTGTAATTAACCTATTAAGTTCGACGAGCGTTCGCGCGTTAGGAGTTGCAAACGCGCGAATCACTCTAGCGTTCGTCGCCAAACAAATCGCGAAGACTTCTGAGAGTCTCGTCAAAGCTCGATCGTTCGTTCACCTGCTGACGTAAAAAGGCGTCGATTTTGGGTTTCATATCTATCGCCCGATCAATTTCCGCTGAACTTCCTTTTCTATAGGCGCCGACTGAGATCAAATCTTCGGCGTCCGTGTAAACCCCCGTCAAGCGTCGTAATTCGCTGGCAAGGCGGGTATGTTCTTCAGAACAGATTACGTTCGCTAGTCGACTAATGCTTTCAAGAATGTCAATCGCGGGATAAAAACCGCGTCCGCTAAGTTTTCTTGAAAGCCAAATATGTCCGTCTAGAAGTCCACGCACAGCGTCGCAAATAGGATCTTGTTTATCGTCGCCCTCAACTAAAACTGTAAAGAACGCCGTTATACTTCCTATATTTGTACGTCCTGCACGCTCAACAAGTTTTGGAAGCAAAGCGAAAACGCTTGGGGTATAACCACGAGTCGTCGGCGGTTCTCCTGCCGCAAGCCCAATTTCACGCTGCGCCATGGCGAAACGCGTAAGAGAATCCATAAGAAACAACACGTTTTTACCTTGATCGCGAAAATATTCGGCGACAGCCATAGCGGCATAGGCTGCTCGAACCCGCATCATCGGCGGTTCGTTCGAAGTAGAGACAACGACGACGCTTTTCCGCCGCCCCTCCACCCCGAGTTCGCGTTCGAGAAAATCATTGACCTCGCGACCTCGTTCGCCAATCAAACCGACGACGACGACGTCTGCGTCAGTATAACGAGTCATCATGCCAAGAGTTACGCTTTTCCCTACTCCAGAACCTGCAAATATGCCAAGTCGCTGTCCCTGACCGCAAGTTAAAATTCCATCAATTGCCCGAACCCCAGTCGATAGGACGGATTGGATACGAGGACGTGAGAAAGGATCTGGCGCGTCGTTGTCGTAACGTATACGCGAGGTTAAAACGGGAGCGGGACCTGAGTCTATTGTTCTTCCAAAAGCGTCTAAAACACGACCAAGAAGTTCGTCGCCAACGGACAGCCAGGGGGTCGTTTTATGAATTTCAATTTTAGCGCCTCTACGTACGCCTCTTAAGTCAGAGTACGAATAAAGCAATGTCAGATTATCGCGGAATCCGATGACCTCGGCTAGAAGTTCGTCTGAATCGTCGTGACGTTCAACACGTGCAATCGAACCTATTGGCGCGGGAAATCCGACTGCGGAAATCGTCGTGCCTTCTGTTCTAACAACACTGCCTATAATCCGCGCGGGCGCAACGCTTTGGATCTGTTCAAGAATGTGGTTTAGAAAATTCGACGAATTCATGATTCTCTGCTTCCTCATGCACGCGCTTCAATTACGACAAGAGTTACTCTGACAATTCGTCGACAATTCGTTCGAGCCTAGATTCAAGGCGTTCGTCGACAACCCCGAGAGACGTCTCCACAAGACAACCGCCAATCGTAATCTTCGGATCCGAGACAAGTTCAGATTTAGCGAGATTTCCGGTCTCTTCCAAAATAGCTTTAATAGAATCGCCGAGATTTGCGACGTCGCGTGGATTCATACGAATCTTAAGCGTCGAACAATTCATCGCCAAATCAAGAGCTTCGCGTAAAAGATCAAGAGGCGCTTCCCGAAGAAGCGTCGGTTCTCGCATGATTGCTTGGAAAGCTATTGCCGCGCTAATCTGAAGGATATTTTCTTCCCAATTGCGCAAAAGCGCTTGGCGCTTCCCCTTCATTTCGTCGACAAGTTTAATAATTGGAGCAGTCGCAACTTCACACGCTTTGGCGACGCGAAGAGCAACTTCATCGGCAACCTTACTCTCAAACGCATTTCTCGCCTCTTTACTTCCTTCGATAAATCCTTTTTTGCGTCCCTCCTCAACGCCTTTTTCTAGTCCCCTTTGTCTGGCTTCCTCAAAAGCATTCGTTTCCATCTCGCGGTAACGCCGTTCAAGTTCGCTCGTGTCTGCATCTAACTGTTTACGCGCGTTCTCAAGAGCGATAGCCCGTTCCTCAAGCGCTTTACGCTCTTGACGCAACGCCTCAAGAGTTTCAGTCTTAAGTTGAGCGACTGCCGACTGCGCCTTTTCAACTATTTGACGAGCCTCGGAACGAAGTTCATTAAGTCCCGACCTGTTAATCGAAGTAGGCGTCAATTGCGATTGGATTTCTTCATTGTCGTTAATCATCGAATGCACGTTCAAATAGAACGTCCTCTAAACGTTGGAGCGAAGGAGTCGCGCGAGATTTGACGTTAAAATGTTGAATTAGCTTTTTCGTGTCTTGGGATAAAATGCGGCGCATCTTCTCTTGATTCGAACCTGAAAGTCTAGAAATCACAACAGCAAGCGTCGCGAAACGTTCATTTTCAAGAAGCTTTGAAAGCCTTTCTGACGGCATAACGTCAAGGGAGGAAAAAGGCAATCGCCCTGATCGGCGTGAATCTGACGAGACAGAACCAGAACGAGCATGAGCGTTATGCAACGCTTCTGCTACGAGTGCGTTAGTAAATTCGGAACCTAGCGAATCACAATCGACAGAGTTTAAAAAATCTGTAATGATATCTTCTATATCGTCTGGAGAAACAACGGCGACGTTTTTCGCTTCTTCAGCAATAGCATAAGCAATCTCAGGATCAAAAAGAGTCAAGAGACGTTCGGCAGTATCGGGCTCAAGAACGGATAGAAAAAGAGCGACTTTACGCGCGCCGTTGTAGGGCGTTGAGTCTAGAGAGGTCGCTTTCTTTTGCTCATTTTTATTGGGAGAATTCCACATATTTACCAATTGCAGCGTTTCGCCAAATAATAATCCGGTTCATTCACGCGTCCTTGACCCAATTCTGCAACGTAGCAGCCGCACGCTCTGGATACCGAGCGACAACCTCGAGCGCTTCACGACGTTTATTCCAGTATCCCTTGGAGGGACTGTCTGATTCGTCAAATTTTGACGCAGAATTCTGGGGTCGGGTAACTTCTGAAACATTACGCTTCGCGGCTATCTTCTGAAGTTCCCCTTCGAGCTCGTCGTCAAACTCGGATAATTCGCTCATAAACCCGTCAGGATTTTCTCCAAAAGAATCTTTCGCACCCTCTGTCCGGAAACGACGCGAATCATCAGTTGCCTTTTTATCCGTGCGGTATTTTCCCTTTATCGGTTGGTCTGGCGCTCTCCTCGTTGTTTGCTTCTTGTGGTTTGCAATAATAATCCAGACAAGAATGAGTATTGAGACAAGGATGCCGGCGCCTATATTTCGATAGGTGGGATTTTGAGCATACGACTCCGCCATTCTCCATATAGGCAATACTTTTGTGACCAAACTTTGGAAAAACTGCGTCTCGCCTTCCTCCGCGTTCATAATCGTCTCAACTCCAGAGGCGGCCGTTTGAGCAATTTCCGCAACTCTACCGTTTTGGTCTGAAGAAGTAAAATCTTTCTTGGAAGTTATGTCAAAAGAAAGTGGAAAGCCGTCCCCGTATTTTGCGACAATGTCGCCGTTAGGTTTTTCCACGTAGGCGGCTGAGTGACTGGAACCGAACTTCGGCGCAACGTCGTTTGACGAGAAGTCGTTGTTTCCAGCCTCGTCGACGTCATAAAATGTGGAAACGACAAACCATCGTTCAAATTCACGATCTGTCCAACCAAATCGTTCGCCAGTAGGACGAAAGAGGTCAATGGCAAATTTTTTTATTTCTGAAAGAACCTCAACCTCATGATCATCTGCAAAGGTTTCAGGCGAATCAGAACGATGAAAAGCGACATTTCGTAAATAACTCCGAGGTACGGCAATATAAACGGCAATAGAACGAAGAGTCGTCAGTCTAGGCGACGTTATCGAAGATTCAACGCGTTCCTCTAACGCAACAGGGGTAAAATCGCCAATTTGACGTGAGGCGTTCATCAACTTGAATTCGTCGTTTTCTTTACAGCGGTTATTAATGAAACGCCGCGTCCTAGAATCAAAATCGGAATAGTTCACAACGTCTTTAACGGCGTCTTCGACCACAAATTTCAACTTCCCACTCGAAATCTGTTCGTCGCTCAAAAAAGGCGAAAAAACAGGAAACGTACCGACGGGAGTTGTGCCGTCGACCCAATGAAACCTTGTGACCGCCTTAAGAGCGACAGTGTCGAAAGAATTCTTATCTTCATTTTCGGTCAGCGACTTAGCCTTCGGTTTCCGTCGTACAATAGGACTAGCGTTTGTTCGATCGGGATTGCCCAATAAAGCAAACCCCTTACTCGGTTCCACAACAACGAGCTCTTTTTTATTCTGCCCACAATGTGACTCGTCTAACGTTTCTTGAGATCCCCGCTCCTCGTCAGATTCATAGTCTTTCAGCGTTGTTCCGACAGGATTATCGAGAGTTTCAAAACGGCCGTCTACATGGGCGACGACTAAAGGGCGAGGCGCCGTTGAAAAAACGCCTTTGACTTTGGGTGAAGTATCGGTAAAAGAAGTTGATAAAATTGGAGACTTCGACGTTTCGGTAATCTTGTCGTCTTCTCGCTTTTCTTCCGAGAGTTCGGTGGAAAAGACTACGTCTGCAACAACAGAAACTCGTAGATTTTTAATATCGCTAAAAGCTTCAAGATACTTATCGCGCCAATATTTTTCAATTTTTTCTTTTTCAACAACAAGTTCGGCTTCGTCGCCGGAGTCGACAGCGTTTTCGACGCCAAAATACGACTTCCCCTCCCTAAGATCAATGATTGAGATGTTCGCTACGTCGTCAATCCCAAGTTGGTGTTTCGTAGCCACCGTAATTGCTGAAAGCGCGTCGACGTCGAGGCTATGATCCTTCACACATGCAACGCCAACGGACGCAGTTATGATATTCTTCGCGACAAGTCCGACTTGCTCACGGCGCGAACGAACCCCGACAGTCGCATATTCTACGCCGCGCATTTGTTCTATTGTGCGTTCAAGTTGTTGCGCACACGCGTTTAATTCACGAAAACGCGTCTTTGATTCTGATTCAAAAACGTTCATCTCGCGAACTGCGTCGACTCGTAATTCACTCGGAGCCTTGGGATAAGCGCCAGCTCCGGCAAGGGCTTTTTGAAATTCGGCTTTTTTATCGGCAGGCGCCAAAAGCTTACCGTCACGCCAAGCAAAATCAGTTAGCCCGGCCTCGGCAAGCGCCGCGCTCGCCTTCTTTTGATCTTCCCGACCGTACGTCCAGCCGTCAAAGACATAAATCGAACCGCTAGGTCGTAAAGATTTGACTACATAAAACGTCCAAACGCCTAAGACCATCGACATTAGTAGGAAGAACGCGATTATCACGCGAACTCTACCTTTTTTTTTGTCGCCGTCGTTATTCATTTGTTTTCCTGCGAAATAACAGATCTGTCGATTTTATCCGCGTCTTTTCTGACGATTTCGCGTATATCTCATTGCCGAGGTTCCTTCCTCGACAATGAAATAACAACTGCCGCAGAAACACGGTCAGATTGCAAACGCTCCTTCGTCGGCAATCGTGAAGTCAATTAGGCAGAAACTAAACCGCCCGAGGCGATGTTAATAAAAATCACAAACGTCGGCAAGGCCTCTTATCCGAAACGAATATCCGAATATATCGCCAAAAATATTGTCAAAAAAAACATCGTCAAAGAGCGCAAAATCAGTAATTTCATTTATTCCGTTTAGATCGTAATATACTACGAAGATCAATGTAAAACACTATAAATTACCAATATTTTGTATTTTGTTTTTTCTTTTTAAGTTATAATACAACCCGTCAGATCGTTAGGCCTTTGCTTTACGTCAGTCGCCTCTGCCAGATAATGCGTTCTGCTAGGAAAACGAAAAAGCGCTCTACGATCGATAGAAATGACAAACGCCTATTTCGAAAACGTTTTATAAAGTTTAAAAGAAAACGACAGGAGGATTTGGATAATGTCTGCTTCCACTACGCAAAACGCGTCGGCAGAACTTCATGAACTCCTTAAGTTCGCTGAGGGATTAGATCTCTCGAATATAGAGCGTGCTCAGTTCCAACAAATTATAGAGCGTTTAGAAGTCCGAATCCGTGTAAGAAACCTCACGCTTCATGTTATCAAAAACGCGCTTTCAGCGTTAAAGTTTAATTATAAACACATCCTCTTCGATCTCTATGCGACCCGCCGCGAACGAGACGACTACAAGCGCAAACTTCAAGACTCTGGAATAGACGGCTCGTTCTGAAACGGAAGCGTCGGCAATACGTCAGGAAATCACGCGCGATATTCCCGACAGCGAGACGTTTCTAAAAGAAATTCCAAAAAAACGGTTGACGAATCAATCGCCTCGTGTATACTTTCCCTGTGATTTTGGTCGGAGACATGCGTCGCTTGACGTGTGTATGTCCTCTGAAGTCTTCTGGGGGATTAGCTCAGTTGGGAGAGCGCATGGCTGGCAGCCATGAGGTCATCGGTTCGAACCCGTTATCCTCCATGTTGACGTCCGAAGCGTCCTTGGTGAGATATTTGAAATTTTTGGGGGATTAGCTCAGTTGGGAGAGCGCATGGCTGGCAGCCATGAGGTCATCGGTTCGAACCCGTTATCCTCCACTACTTTGAAGCCGACGTCGGTCGGCTTTTTTTATTTTCTAGTATATTTCTATGATTAGCCGTCAGTATTGAGAGTTGATTCCCAACTGTCTGGCAACTTCAAATCCGGCGACAGCAACGCTAACAGAAAGGTTTAACGACCTTATTTGCGGCCTGATTGGAATGCGAAGCGTTCGGGCCTCGTCGTTCACAAATGTCTCTGGTAGACCGCAAGACTCCGAACCGAAAACTAAAACGTCGCCAAGTCGATAATCCACAGATGTGTAACTTCTCTTTCCTCTTTTACTAAAAAAGAAAAAACGGATATCTGAAACGGCGATCCCGTTTGAAACGGCAAGTCGCGACTGAAGCGTCGACCAATTCGGAACTCTCTCCCACTCAAGCGTCTCCCAATAGTCAAGTCCAGCTCGTTTAAGTTTTCGATCGTCGATCTGAAAACCTAAAGGATCCACAAGCCAAAGCTTTGCGCCAATACCAAGACAAGTTCGTCCCACGGCGCCCGTGTTTGCCGCTATCTCCGGTTGGTATAAGACAATATTTAGAGGAAATGACTTAATGGGACTCGATTCAATCTCGTTCACAAGGTCAGACGTCATTGTAGAAAACGCTTAACTCAAACAAAACGATCAACGCCAAACAATAAGTCTGGCGTTGAATACGGCTAAGTACAGGAATACCTCTCAACGACGCTTTTTACGGTTATCAAATAAACGTCCTTCGTACTCCGATTTAGCGAGTTTTTGTTGCTCACGAGCACGTTCAACAACTTCGTTCCACCAAGCGCGTAACCCGCTTTTTGGCTGATCGGAACCTTCAGACGTAACACGTCGCCCCTTCTTATCGCGACGAACTTCGTAAACTTCGTAGCCACGTCCTTTTTGAACTCGCGAACGTCGCTTGTCTTTCGAAGACATAAAAGCCGCAGGTTTTGACGGCTTTAAAGAACTGTCAGGAGAATTCGAATCGACCGCCGGTTCTAATTCAACGTCCCGTTTCGGGATCATCCTGCGCTCGAGAAGCCCCCAAAGACTAGAAACAATGAAATAAAGGCAAAGACCGCTCGGCACCTTGAAAAACATAAAGCCCATGAAGATCATCATGAACGTCATCATTCTGCGCATCGAACGCTGTTGCTTAGCCTGCGCGTCGTCGCCAACTACTGGCGGTACGAGAAGCTTTTGCTGAATCAAAAAGAGGGCGATCGTAACGACAGGTAAAAGGTTTAAATACGGGCCAAGGCAAAACATCGAAAGAAACCCTCGGCCGCTCATATTGAAACTTTCCCACCCAATCCTATTCCAGAAATCGCTCCAATTAAACGCCATATCAGGCGCCGCAAGGTTGGAACACCATCGAATACTCTGCGAAAAAAGAGGCGCGCCGTAGAGGCTGACGTCAATTGAAAGAGCTCGATAGAGGCCTATGAAAATCGGCATCTGAATGAAAATCGGCAGGCAACCGCTCAACGGATTGACCCCGTACTTTTTAAACAGAGCCTGCTGAGCGGTCATCATCTCTTGGGGATTATCCGCATATTTTTCCTTGAGCTTGGCGATTTCAGGCTGGAGCTTTTGCATACGAATTGAGCTAAGCGCTTGTTTTCGACTCAAAGGAAAGAGGCAAAGACGCACCAAGACCGTCAGAAGAACGATCGCAAGACCATAGTTGAAAACTATATAGTCGTGGAAAAAATGGAGAATCCAAACGAGGGGAATCGAAACAAACCAAAACCAACCATAGACAATTGTTTTACTGAGTCCATAATCTGCCATGACAGAACGGTGTTTCGGTCCGATAAAGACGACAAATTCCTGTGATACAGAATCGCCTTCTTGACCATGAGGAGCAAGAATCTGATCATTGCTCTTAAGACGATAGGAAACGTCTGTAAAATTCACATGATCAATCACTCTCGCCCCAACTCTAATTGGAGAAAAAGCAAATTTTCGATCCTGATCTGCGGGAATATAAGGGATCGAAGTACATTGAAAATACTGACCGTCGACGCCTAGGAAATCGAGGCGAAGTTCGTCGCTTTGACGCGTCTTATCCTGCGCGATATCCCAACACTTAATTACGTTGAAATTTTTACGATTGTTTGACGAAACGACAACGTCGCGCATTCCGTAAGCGCCCCACCCGGGCCCCGTCTTTCGACCAGCTGAATACCACGCGCCTTCCAATGGCAAACCTGTAGGACCGTCTAAAAGATAGGATACGACATGTGAGGCGTTCGGGTCGTAATTTTTAACCTCAATGCTCATCTTGAGGTGATACGACTCGCCATTTTTCACAAACTCGTCGCTCAAATCACTTTTTGTGCCAGAGTTCTTCACGAGTTCGTATTTTTTAAGGACTTCTAACTGACGATCGAGAAGAATCTTTCGAAAGATTGCGACCGATTCGTTTGATTTATCAGTCACATATTCCCAGTACCCGTTCCTCATATTCACGCCGCCTAGTTCAGAATCTAGGGCGGATGATCGTGGCGCGCTCACAGTTGCAGAACGACGATCGCCTGAGCCAGCAACAGCCCAAGATTCGAGAATGTCGCTGTCAATACGCGCCAAAGTGGCGAGAAAGGAGGAAGGTTCGCTATTAAGTTTGCGCGTGTTAGCGAAATCAGAATCATCAGAGTCAAGTAGGTAAAGCGCGTCGTTATCGCCAGTATAAACGCCTTGTAACCCGACAAGATTAACATAATCTTGGTAATTGCGAACCATACCGCTCGGACGTAAAACAGAAAGCGGCGTTTCAGCAAGGGTAACTTCTATCGTTTTGGGAGCGCCAAGTTCCCGTATGAAATCCTTATCGCCCTTTATCCCGGTTTTCTCAATCGAGACTTCATCAGAGACGACGTTACTAGCGTCGTCTCTGGTCAGAGTGGATTCTGTCGATTTGTCAGCGACTTCTGTATCTTGCGATGAAGCGACGGGTTCCGATAATTCGTCAGGATTTTCATTCGTGGTTTCGGAGGAAGATGTAGCGGTCACGTCGACGTCGCTTGTAATCGAAGAGGCGCTTCGTTCAGATTCACCCGCGATAAGTTTGCCAAGGGTGAGGAGCGCCAACTGAAAATGCTCGTTCTTTTCAAGGATTGCAGCTTCGTAAACCTCTAACTTGATCTTATCGCCAGGCTTTGTGCGAAGGAGCGCTTCACGAAGATCACTAAACTCATTAATTGGAGTAGATGCTCCCGATCCGTCGACGAAACCAACAATACGGTCGTTTTGTTTGAGACCGGCAAATTCAGCAGGCGTTCCCTTTCCCACGACTTGCGCGCGAACGCCCGGCAATCCAAGGTCATGCTCCTTCCACGCGCATGATTCGTCGACAACAATTTGTCCTAAATAACCCGTCTTATCAGTCTTGTCAATGTAAGCCTTCTCGTTAAGTTCGACGCGAGCAACGGCTGCGCCACGATTTGTCAACGTCACAAGGAAGCGGTATGGACTGTCTTCGGCAAGCGAGCCAAGAGTAACAAAGGTCGGTTTCAGAGAGCGCTTAGAAGCTTCGGCCGCGGAGAGAAATTCTTTCGGAAGCGCGTTACGCGCGTCGTCGCTAAGGGACGGCGTGGCGCTAACGACAGGAGGCGCAGAATCAAGAGGAATCTCATTCTCCGGTTTCTTCGCACTCATCAGTTTGAATGACCAAATGAACAAAAACGTCATCATAAGGATGAAGAAGAAGTTCGATTTTGGAGGCTGCTGTTGTTCAAGCCCCTTTCGCATAGAGTTTGGAATCTGAGGCGGCTGAAGAGGTGGAAGTTTAGGAGCGCTCATAGTATAGCAAATATATTCTAATTCTTAATTCCTTGACACGTCTGGTTTAAGAGCAGAAACATCGAGAAAACGAATTACAGGAAAAATATTGAAACCGCAAAGACCAGAATCAACGTCCGTCGGTAAGCCGTTGCCATAAAAAGGGAAAAGACGCAAGTTTTGGAATATTCATGATCTCGTCCTGAGTTTTCGAGACGTCGTAAGAGACGCGACGAAACTCGATAGAGTTATCCGACGCCCCTTCTTCAAATTGGACAACGACGTAGCAGGAATCCGGATTCTGGTCTCGAGGTTGACCGACCGAACCGACATTAATCATGAGTTTCTGATCGCCCAGCGGGAATTTCCCCTCATTCTGCTCGGCAATTTCCTTATAAGAGAGATACTGATAATCGGACTGGGAGGAGCTGTCCACAAAAACGCCTGGGACGTGAGTGTGCCCCATAAAGCAATAGCGCGGCGTCAGGGCGAAAAGCTTTGACATTTTTTCCTTTTCGTCGATATCTTCTGGAAAGACATATTCGTTTAATGGATTTCTGGGAGAACCATGAACAAAGAGAAAACAATCCATGAAACGGTATATACGTGGTCTTTCGGCAATGAAGTCCCAACGAGCGCTCGCACGAGGTCCACGCGCTGTTTCTAAGACCTCTCGGGTCCAGTATGCCGCTTCTTCGGCAATGCGATTAAATCCCTCAGGATCATAAAGAGTCGCTTGGTCATGGTTGCCGAGCAAGCAGACCTCAACCATGTTCTCCTTACACATTTTCATCATCAGATCGACGCACTCGATGGGTTTAGGACCGTAACCAAGCAAATCGCCGAGACAAAAACACTTTTCGACATTCTGCTTTCGTATATCGTCAAGGACGGTTTTGAACGCCTCGAGATTGTTGTGAATGTCGCTAAAAACAGCGAATCTCAAATGATCTCTCCTTCATCCTGAATCGTCGCCCCGTTTGTTCAAGCTTACAAACGGCGAAATTCGGTAAAAAGCACGCGCTAATTATCTCTAAACGCCTTTCGACGTCGAGGCCCCCAGTCGTAACGAACCCGTGAAACACGGTGAAAAAAACACCGAGGCCATGCTCAGTCGCTGGGCGTTTCACGCAAGCAACACGTTTTATCAACAGAAGCGCTCGCCTCAAGTTCAGGTTCGTTGGCTTCTTGAGCCTTGACCGGTTTTAGGAAAGTCGCTCCCAGAGGAGGAACTAAAACCTCAATCGAATACGGTTTGGAATTGCAGGGAACCTCGCCAACCCTGACACAGCCGTTTCCACAGCCGCTTCCTCCGTAAATCGGCGCGTCTGAACAGAATATCTCTTGATAATCTACGTTCGCGGGAACGCCAAAACGCTTTCGGCGAGGAACGGGAGTAAAATTAAGGATTACAACGATATGGTCCTCCGGGTCTTTAGCTTTTCTAATGTAAGAATAGACGCTCTCCTCCCAGTCGTCGCAGTCAATCCACTCAAAACCTTGCCATTCGAAATCAAGTTCATGTAACGCCGGCTCATTTTGATAGATTCTGTTGAGATCGGCGACGCAACGCTGAAGTCCTCCATGAGTATCGTCATAATTTAACAAAGTCCAATCAAGACCGTCGTCATAATTCCATTCCTTCCACTGACCAAATTCACATCCCATAAAGAGCAATTTTTTTCCTGGATGCGTCCACATATAGCTGTAAAGAAGACGCGCTTGCGCGAATTTTTGCCAAAGATCGCCAGGAACGTTGCTAATGACAGTTCCCTTCCCGTGGACAACTTCGTCGTGTGAAATCGGCAAGACAAAGTTTTCTGTGAAAGCATAAGTAATGCTGAATGTCAGCTGATTGTGATGATACTTGCGATTAATTGGATCCTCGCTGGAATATTTAAGCGCGTCATGCATCCATCCCATATTCCACTTCATGGAAAAACCTAAACCGCCTTCATTCACCGGGCGACAAACCCCAGACCAAGTCGTCGATTCTTCGGCAATCGTCAAAACGCCTGGAAAAGATTTGTGAGTCTCGACGTTAAGTTCTTTAAGAAAATCAACAGCTTCGAGATTCTCACGTCCGCCAAATCGATTTGGTTTCCATTCGCCAGGTTCACGGCTATAGTCCAAGTAAAGCATCGACGCGACGGCGTCTACTCGCAAACCGTCGATATGATATTTCTCAAGCCAAAAAAAGGCGCTGGAAATCAAGTAATTACGCACTTCGTTGCGAGAATAATTGAATATCAACGTTCCCCAATCGCGATGTTCGCCAAGCCGAGGATCCTCATATTCGTATAACGCTGTCCCGTCAAAACGCCGAAGTCCATGAGAATCTCTCGGAAAATGGGCAGGAACCCAATCGACAATTACGCCAATACCGTTCTGGTGGCAAAGATCAACAAGACGCATAAAGTCCTCAGGGCTCCCATAGCGGCTTGTGATCGAGTACATGCCGATTACTTGATACCCCCAACTTCCCAACAACGGGTGTTCTGCAAGCGGGAGAAACTCGATGTGAGTATAACCAAGTTTTTTAACGTACGCGACCAAATCTTCGGCAAGTTCGCGATATGAAGGAAGGCGCCCAGGATCGTCGACGTACCTCAACCAACTGCCGAAATGAACCTCGTAAATAGATATTGGTTTATGCTTCCATTCGGACTGATCTTTCGCACGCCTGTCAAGCCATTCTTGATCATGCCACTGATAGGAATCTAGGTCTGTGACAACCGACGCCGTTCGTGGAGGCACCTCGGCGTAAAAGCCGACTGGGTCCGCTCGTTCTGAAACACCCTTGTCAGATTCTATCCTGTATTTATAGGCGTCTCCGATAGACGCATTGGGGACAAAAACCTCCCACAACCCCGAAGGATAATGATTCTTCATTGGATGGCGTTTTGCGTCCCATGAATTAAAATCGCCAACCACGGCGACGCTCTTCGCGTTGGGAGCCCACACGACAAAATTAACGCCTTTAACACCATCGACTATACGAAGATGCGCGCCCAATTTATCATAGCTTTTCCAGAGCCGTCCTTGCCCAAAAAGAAAGAAATCGTAATCCGAAAAAACTGATGAAAACTTATCGTGCGAATTACTCGTCTCGCCGACGTTTCCCTGAAGGAAATTGTCAGTTGTCGCCATCAATGACCCTCTTTTAAACTCAGAATGTAGACTAAAGGACGCAAACGTTGACAAAACAGCGTAACAAATATAAGTCGACGCGTTCGAACTTACAAAACGCCCAACTAAAACAGCAAAAAATCCCCTTTAGATTATAGCCGCGACTAAATACTGACGCAACAATAATTCTCGCAAAACAAAAGGCTACTCGTCAATAACCGAAAGAATTATAACGTTTCAGAAGTCTCGAAACATAACCGCGTCAAGGGAAAGAATTTTTTGGAACGGTAGAATTCGTCAAAAGCGCTTGATTTCGAGAAGAAATTGAGAATAATCTTTCCCTAGAAAACTTTTGGAGGCGTGGACGGCGATTCCCGTCTTCACGGATTCTAGTCTTTAAGGAAGTATGACGCTGTTATTACGTCGTTCCTGAATCAACTCACTTCCATATTTCGGAGTAACTTTAGATGAAACGTGCGTTTCTAATCACTATGCTCGCTCTCAGTCTTGTTACGTTCGCTTCGAACGTAAACGCTCAAGACGCCTCGCACGAATTTCGCGGCGGCGATTTCCGTATGGGGATCGATTGGAAAGAACCGCCCATTGTCACGCCTGGCGAGACTCCCGCTGACCCGCCTTCAGACGCCATCGTGCTCTTTGACGGAACCAACATGGACGCTTGGACCGGCGGCAAATGGGACGTCGCCGACGGCGTTCTGACGGCGCATCCCGGGGCTGGATCAATCTTCACAAAGGAAAAGTTCGGAAGTTGCCAACTTCACGTAGAATTCGCCTGTCCGCCAGTCACGGATCCGAACGCTAAAGGACAGGGACGTGGGAACAGCGGCATTTTCCTCATGAACCACTATGAGCTTCAAGTTCTCGATTCTTATGAAAACGAGACCTACTTTGAAGGTCAGTGTGGAGCTATCTATAAGCAGTTCCCACCTTATGTTAACGCCGTTAAAAAACCGACGGAATGGCAAACCTACGACATTATTTTCACTCGTCCGCTACTTCGCGTTGAAAAAGATGAAAACGGCGCTGATTATGTCGCAGAAGTCATCCGTCCCGCGACAATCACTGTCTTACTCAATGGCGTTTGCGTCCAAAATCACTGGGAGATCAAAGGCGACACCTTCTTCCACCGCACCCCCCAGTATCAACCCCACGGCGATCGTGAACCGATCTCGATCCAAGATCATAACAACACGACCCAGTTCCGTAACATCTGGATTCGCGAAATCCCGGATTCAAACGTTGTCCCGTGCCAAAACCACATGAACTACTACAACTGATTTAGCGCCAGATCTTCTCGACTATTGTTAAGAAACAGGGCGTTCTCTTTTCCTAGAGAACGCCCTGTTTCTTTTTGGACAAAAACTTAATCAATCAACTTCGTCACATTAATCTGTCGTGCAAGTCAAGGACGGCCAAAAATATCGTCAATACTTTCCACATATGTTACACAATAGTGTTGCGACTAAATTCGAACCCTTTAATCTGGGTAATTTTTAACGGATCATGTTAAAATACACGGAAAACAAACAAATCTTGAGAAATTCTGTAAAAATTTTCATATTTTCTGCTTTTTAGCAAAGAAAACGATTTTTAGGACGATAAGGAAAGTACGGGACTAAAAACAGTAAATTTGCGGTTTACTTTATCCCGTAAAAAAGCTATCGTTCTTCCGAAGCATGAAATACACGCTTATTCATGGGATGAAAACGTGTGTTTTGCCACTATTCGGATCAGTCGTAAATCGGACAGGGACAATCCAATGAATCGACGTTTTACTCTTCACTCGCTGTTAGCCAGCGCCATTATCGGTCTTGCGGCGGTAGGATGCCATCCGCAACAGCCGAAGTTTCTCCACCCGCGCGGCAACGCACAAAGTCACTATATTTCCGAGGCGACTCGGATTGAATACCCGGACGTAACCGTCCCGTCGCTCGACGACGTTACAAACGCGCTCGCGCCGCTTACGCTTTCCAATCCCGATCCCAAAGAAGAATGGCTGTTAACGCTCGACGAAGTTCGCCAGATGGCGCTTGAAAACAGTAAAGTTCTCCGTCAACTCAGCGGCGTAAGCTTTGGAGCTAACGGCGTTAGCGGCACGCCAACTCTTCTTTTAGCCTCCCCTAACGCGGCTATGACAGTCTGGGATCCGGCTATTATCGAGTCAAACCCAACGGCTGGCGTTCAAGCTGCGCTTTCTGCTTTCGACGCCGTTTGGAGCACGTCCTCGTCGTGGCAACAGTCCGATATTCCAAGAAACTATGTAACTTCATACCAAGGTACAGTTGGAACGCATACAGACGTCGGCAACTTTCAGTCGACCTTATCTAAAAACGTGGCGACAGGTGGAAACGTCTACGCGTCTGCCGGGTTTGGTTATGACAGGAGCGACGCGACAAGCCGACTCTGGGAATCAAACTGGACGAGCTATATCGAAGCGGGTTTCACGCAGCCTCTCTTTAGAGGCGCGGGCGTAGAATACAACCGCATTGCGGGTCCAAATGGAACAATGGGATCGAGCAACGGCGTGGTATTAGCGCGAATCAACACTGACGTTGCGCTCGTCGATTTTGAAATGGGCGTTCGCAACACCCTGCAAGATATTGAAGAAACCTATTGGAATCTCTACTACGCATATCGTAATCTAAGCGCAGCGGCGGCTGGATACGAGGCGGCGTTGAATTCGTGGCGCAACGTTGACGGTCAGAGGAAAAATGGTCGACCTCAAGGTACGGCGCAAAACGTTGCACAGGCGGAAAAGAATTATCAAACTTTCAAGGTTTCTGCCCAAGAGGCACAGAACAACCTCTATAAGACAGAACAGTTACTCCGTTATATGATTGGAGTCGCTCCTTCGGATGGCCGTCTAATCAAACCGGTTGACGAACCTACTGTTGCGCGTGTTCAATACAATTGGGAAGAAATCGTCGCTGAAGGGTTGGCGCGTGCTCCTGAACTCCGTCGTCAAAAGTGGATTGTCAAAAAACGCGAACTTGAGCTCGTCGCTCAGCGTAATTTCCTTAAACCCCAGATAGACCTTCAGGGATCATATCGATTCCACGGTTTGGGACATGATCTCATCGACACTAATAACAAAAGATCAAACGCTGTCGGGAGTCTGACTTCCGGAGATTACCAGAACTGGACGCTTGGAATTACGTCTTCGATCGCGCTCGGGTTCCGTCGTGAAATGGCGGCAGTTCGTAACGCCGAACTTGCCCTTGCGCGTGAAAGAGCTATTCTTCAAGAACAAGAACTGGAACTTGTTCACAACCTTTCAGATTTGTATCGCGACGTCGACCGAAACTATCGTCTTATTGAAGATTATCTTGCTGTTCTTAGGGCAGCGCGTAAGCAGGTTCGAGCTGTCAACAGTTCGTTCATGATCAACAAGACGACGCTGTACGAAGTCCTTCAAGCTCAACAAGAGTTGGCTGACGCCGAAACGCGATATTATCGTACCGTCATTGATTACAATCTGGCAATCGTTAATCTAAATTATCGTAAGGGTTCGCTTCTTGAGTACAATGGCGTTACTCTCGCGGAGGGTCCTTGGCCCAATAAAGCCTACTTCGATTCATGGCGTCATGCCAGAGAACGCGACGCCGGTCGATATGTCAACTATGCGTTCACTTCGCCCCAGGTTGTCAGTCGTGGTTCGTATCCACAGATTCAGGGCACTGATCCTACCGTCGCGCCTGGTTCGGGGTTCAATCAGAACGTCCTTCCTCCGGGAACCGTCCCTCAGAACGAAGAATCACAATTACCTCCCATTTTTCAGCCGTCAAACGGCTGACGCCCGAAGTCGTCGTCGATTCGTCTTTGGCGAATACTTAAAACGAATCGATGGCAGACACGGCGAAGGTCGCCCCGCAAGCTCTTTCGCCAACCAAATCGTCTTTCCGAAAGGATTGTCCCAAGCTGGGGGGTCGCAAGACCCCCCTTTTTTTCCACTAATTCTCTATCCATTAGTTCCCCTATGACATTAACCGACGGCTAGACGTTTCTTAATGAAACGATACAATGCTCGTCGTGGAACAAAATCGCGAAACGTCCTGAAATCAATCTAAAGGGGAACAACGATGCAACGGACATACACGCTTGACGAACTAGCGAAGTTTCTTAAACGTCATCCTAAAGAATTGAAAAGACTCGCCGATAACGGTCGTCTTCTTGGAAGAAAGCTTCAGGGAGAATGGATTTTTGCTCTCGCAGACGTCGTACAGTGGATGGAACGGGAACTAACGCATATCGACGACGACGCGAGAGTCGGTATGGAAGACGCTGTCGCCTCTGTCGCCGATGAGGATGAAGACGTCGCGTTTAGGGATCTCATTTCCAAAAATGCAATAACGATAAGTTTCCCGGCAAGGACACGTTCTTCCGTTCTTTCAGAAATCGCCAAGATGGCGGAAGACGCGGGGTTGCTTTGGGACGCAACTCAAATGAGCCAAGCGCTCGCAGAGCGCGAAGAGATGGAATCAACAGCGCTCGAAAACGGGGTCGCCATTCTCCACCCTCGACGCCCTACCCCTAATCTAATCGCTCAGGATTTCCTCGCCGTTGCGATCTCTAGAAGCGGCGTGCCGTTTGGCGGTCCTCATGGAACCCTCTCTGACGTTTTCTTTCTCCTATGCTGTCGGTCTGACGTTTGCTATCTGCGGTCACTCAGTCGTCTTTCGCGCATTTTAAACATGCCTTCCGCCCTCGATCAGTTAAGGGAAGCAGAAAGCGTCGATGAAGTTCATGACCTTCTTATCAATTTCTCCAACATTCTAGACTGAGAAATAGCTCCTAAAACGAAAACGTCATTGACAAGGAATAACTTCTATTTTCTGCGCGTCTTCGAAATCAATCACGAAAACGCGTCCGTCTATCTCAACGTGAAACTTGTCTTTGTGCGAGTCGTTCTTGCTCTTAAGAAGTCGCAACGTCTTGTTAGGCCGCCAATACGTCGAGGGGTACTTAGGACAGTCCTGTAATTCCTCTGCCAATTGGACAAAGATTAGAGTCTCATGTTCGCCATAGAGTGAGCTTAGTGGTTGAGATTCCCGATGAACGCTCGAAAGATCAACAGTGCGACCAGAGTGTACAATCTCGTCGAGGCAACCGTGAATACACATTGCGCAGTATTGATCGTTATTCTTTTCGCGGCAATGATAGTCTGATCGGCGAAAAAGCGACGCGCCGACACGTGGACAACTGTCGACAAACTCTACAAATTCAACAAGACGAGTCGTAATCTCGTCGTCCATCGCATGTTCGAGACGACATGCGGCCTCTTTTGACTCAATTCCGTCGACGCCAAGGATGCGTTCAAGAAAAATTTCCATCGCCTTATGACGCCTGATGACTTTTTTCGCTTCCGTTTCACCTTTTTCTGTTAAAGTAATCGGTCCATACGGCGAATAGTTGACCAATCCCTTCTCTGCGAGAGACCGTAGAGCGCTGGTAACAGAAGGTCGTTTTACGTGAAGTTTATCGGCAACGCTACTGCCACGGGCGCCTCCAACCTCCTGTGTCAGTTCGTAAATCGTTTCCAAATAATCTTCTAAGCTTTGCGTTAACTCACGTGATTCGTCCATTGTTGCCACCCTATCTATAATTGTCGCCGTTCATTGAAACAGAACAAAAGAAAACACTCTAAACAATCAACGCGCCCTATTGGAATGTACGAAGAGACCGCGTCATACAACAACTCCCAATATATCCTTAAATATTACTCGTCTATAATTTGTAAAGGTTATCGCAACGGAAGTTAACCTTAAAATACCTAACGATTACAAATTAACGAAACATGACCGGTAGGACTCTCCTTAAAACAAACAAATACCGAGCGCTTACGGCGTCGTTCACAACAAAGATTGACGACGAACCGTGTTCATAAGAACGCCAAGTTTTTCGATCTCAACTTCAAAAACGTCGCCGTCTGATAGGTATCTAGGAGGTTTACGAACGTCTCCAATTCCGTCGGGAGTTCCTGTAAAAATAAGGTCGCATGGTTCAAGAGTCATGACCTGCGAAATATAGGAAATCACACGTTGGACGCTGTAAATA
>Ga0256407_10004452_pt1 | contig 23358 bp, 25 predicted proteins | sample RumenRJG_04DNA_FD_193489 | JGI IMG/M metagenome (GOLD analysis project Ga0256407, IMG submission 193489) | Bovine rumen microbial communities from Lethbridge, Alberta, Canada - RJG_04 | ecosystem: Host-associated > Mammals > Digestive system > Stomach > Rumen | place: Canada: Alberta... | reverse complement strand
CTCCAGATCTTGATTTATACGCAATTTCAAGTATATCATGTGGAGCCTCGTTACGCTTTGTTTTATTCACATTTTATCGGTTCTTACCCACAGGTTTTAGGGAAGAGCCAAAAAATCATGCTTCAGGATCGTCTACAAAGTATCCTCCGGAGCTGAGACCGAAAGCGTATTCATCAGAAATGCTGCCGGTTGCAGCGATGGTTTCAAACTGCTCTTTGGTCATAGTCATTTCACAGCGGACTTCATTGATAAGTTCAGCCTGAATGCCGTTTGTAATTAGAATGTCATAGACTATCTTGATTTTTTCCTTGAGGAAAGCATCAAGAGCCGCCTGATATTCTTCGTCAAGAGGATTGTACTTTCCGTGTTCTGTTTTCCACGACTCTTCAAGTTCTTCTTTCATCTGACGGAGCGTTTTGCCGTTGTAGACATAATCGTACATATCTTCGGAATCGGGACGGGTAACATAAACGGAATATGCCTTGCCGTCATTGGAAGATAAAGCTGCCATCAGCGAGCTGTCTACTCTCAGACCGTTAAAGCGGTAATATCCCATTCTGTCCATCAGACCTTCTTCCCTGAGCATAAGCGTAACACTGCCGCCTGATTCAAATTTTACGACAAGGATATTCTCATCCTCCTTGACGGTATAGATCCTGCTGTTGTCGTTAAGATCGGAATAATAGCCTCTGAAATCACCTGCACGTCCTATATCCTCGTCAAGCGTGTACTGTGTGCTGTTGAAAACCTGCATATAGGTCTTGCCGTCGTCCGTTATGATAAATCCGAGTATATCCGATCCTTCGCCTTCATCAGTTGGTTGTTCAACGGGTGGTTGTTCGCTTGTCTGCACTTCAGATGTGCTTGTTGCAGGCTGTTCTGTTTTGTTCGGCTGTGTATCCGATGCTTTTGTGCTGATGTCACCGTTCAAAGCAGAAACAGTACCTTCATCCTTTTGTTCCTTTGATTCTGGCTTTGTACTATTCGTTTTTTCTGATGTCTGCACATTGGATGTATTGGATCCTGCAATCATATTTGGCTGTTTGTTGATATTGACAAGAACGGTGGCTGCCAATGCGATGAAAACAAATACGGCGGCTGCGGCTGTGATCCTGAAAACGGGCAGCTTTTTCTTTTTGGGTGCATTAAGTGCTTCGTCAATCAGTTCCTCTTCAATATTGCCCATTGCTGAAAAAAGTTTATTGTCCTTCATAACAATTCCTCCTTCGATAAATAGTCCCTGAGCTTATTTCTCGTTCTGAAAAGAGAGCTTTTGACCTTGCTTTCGCTTATGCTTAGAGCTTTGGAAATGTCAGATATCGTTTCTGACAGAAAATATCTCCTGATAAATATTACACGGTTCTCTTTGGAAACAGTTTTCAGAAACTCACTGATGATCTCGCCAAGTTCCTGTTCTGCTGTATCTTCCAGAGAGTGCTTATCCGGCAGACATTCCGAAAGCTCCTGCGATAACTCTACGATTACTGCACTTCGCTTTTCGGCTTGCTGTTTTTCTTCCATCTTCAAAGCGGTATTTCTGCATATCTTGGCAAGGTAAGCGAAAAAATGCTGTGGATGTTGTGGGGGTATAGACTCCCATGCTTTCATATAGGTGTCATTTTCGCATTCCTCTGCATCCTCACTGCTGCGAAGAATACGATATGCCAATGCTTTTAGTCTCTCGCCATAGCATTCTTTCGTTTGAGTGATAGCATCCTCATCTCGCCTGAAATACAGCTCAATGATTTTTTTGTCATCCATTTTGTCTCCTCCAAAGGTTTTATAAAATCCGGATTTATTAGCCTTCACTATTATAGACCGGAAATGGTTCATCTGCGTTGCGTTTTTATAAAAAAATTTGAAATATTATTTTCTGCAACTTTTATCTCTGTTTCCTGAGATGTATAATAGAAGAGCTTACGGAGGAGTGATGAAAATGGATGACAATAAAATTGTTTCACTGTACTGGGACAGGAACGAACAGGCCATCACCGAGAGTGAAGAAAAATACGGTGAATATTGCTATCGTATAGCCTTTTACATACTGAATGAAAAAAATGACGCTGATGAAAGCGTCAATGATATCTGGCAGGCTGCGTGTAACAGTATGCCGTCCTACAGACCATCGGTTCTGAAAAACTTTTTAGGCAAGCTGACAAGACGCATTTCTATCAACAAACGAAACAATAACAATGCTCAGAAAAGAGGCAGAGGACAGCTTTATTTGTCTACCGGGGCTTTACCCAAAGACTACTGGAACGAAAATAATGAATTTGCAGAAATAAGTGAATACCTTGAAACACATGAAACTTCTAACTACTATATTCCCGATGAGGTATTAATAAAGAAAAAGAACGGCGAGGTCAGATCTATTGATATAGCTCGTTATCTGGGTATAACTAAGCCAAGTGTAACATATACCACCAAACGCCTGAAAGAAAAAGGTTATATAACGATGGATAAGGACAATTATATAACCATTACAGAAAAAGGGTTAGAGATAGCAGAGAAAATCTATACTCGTCACCATACTCTTACAATGCTTTTTATCCGTCTTGGTGTTCCGGATGACATTGCCGAAGAAGATGCCTGCAAAATAGAACATGATATAAGTCCGGAAACCTTCGATGCACTTTGCAGACATCTTGAAACTTACGAGAAAAAACAATAAATCAGAATACACCGCAGAAAATCCCACATCACAGATCTTTGTATGTTGATGTGGGATTGTTCTTTTTTATTCAGTTCCTTTCAGTGCCTCGACCATATCTATCTTCCTGTTTTTTCTTGCGACCATAAGACCCACAAGCAGAGAAACGCCGAAGGTCAGCAGTATTGATACGAGGTATGTAAGAGGTCCGAGCATCAGCTTCATTTCATATTCACCCGCAAGGGCAAGCAGCAGCCATTCAAGAACGCCTACGCCTGCCGGAAGTCCTATTATCACGCTGATGACTGTAAGCCAGATATTCTGTGAGATAAGCAGCCGTCCTATCTGCCTGCTTCGGAAGCCGAGAACCTTCAATGTTGCAAGCTCACGGGAACGCTCAACATAGCTCATGATACCTAAATTGTAAAGCACTACGATACCAAGCACTGCCGCAGCGACAACAAGTATGATTACCATTCCGTCCATTATGCTGACAAAGCTGTTGAAGGTATCCATAAGCTGTACCTTGTCCTGTTTTCCTGCAATCAGGTCGGAGGATGGAATATCGCTTATATTTTTGTTTGTATAAACAGCTGTCGGGGCATATCCGATTCCCAGCTTGTCTGCTAATGTATCGGACATTGTAACGCTTTCAGTCATAATTGAACGGTTGTAGCCGACAACCTTTGCGGTATATGTTTCCTTTGAACCGTAGGGTGAGAATGTAATGCTGTCACCGATGTTCGCTTTGTCTTTCAGTCTAAGGCAGAGGTAAACACCATCATCACTGAGTTTGATCCTGCGGTTATCCTCATCAATTATATTATACAGCTCGTTCGGGTTGTGAACGATATCAAGGCTTAAGGTATCGCCCTCAAGACTGATTCCACTCAGGCTTTCCCAGTCGCCGTCAAGTTCAGAAGCAAGTGCTTTTGCCTTTTCGCTGTCGGCATTATCCATAAGATTTACCTTTGTAGCGTAATTTGAAATATCCTTATCAAGCAGGTCAAGAAATCCTGCCATAGTATCACGCATTCCAAGACCGCCGACCATCAGCACCATACAGCCCACAATTCCGAACAGCGTCATAAATGAACGGCTTTTGTGACGGCTCAGGTCTCGGATGTTCCACTTTGTTCCGAAACGGAGTTTATCCCATAGCTTTGTGCGCTCCCAGATAAGCTTGCGCATTTTCTTCGGTGTATAGGGACGGAGAGTTTCTGCGGCTGTACCCCTGAGCTGACGGTGAACGGACAGGAAACTGATAAGAGTCAGAAGTATTATTGTGCCGAGCATTACGGGATAGCAAAAAACGGTGTTGCTGCCGTCCAATCGGGCATATCGAAATATGTTCCCATCATGCCGTTTTCGCTCATCACCGCCTTGCAGACAAGATAGCCGAGTCCTGCGCCAAGAGCGGTTCCGACTATACCGATAAACAATCCGTATGATGTGTAATGCCTTAAAATCCTGCGGTTTTTGAAGCCAAGAGCTTTCAGAGTTCCTATCTGAATCTTCTCTTTTGTGGCGATACGGTGCATGGTAGTTACCATTGTAAGTATCGCTATGGCAAGGAACAGAACGGGCAGAACCGAACCCATTGTCTTGCCTTCTTCGGATTCCCCCATAGCTTCCTTGTACACAACATGATCTGTTTTCGGCGTTACCATGATAGTTCTGCCGAGAGCATTTTTAACAGCATCCTCAAGGCTTTCCTTATCCATATCCGAAAGAATATTCACTTGTGCGTAGACCTTGTTTTCTGCTTCATCAATCGCATTTTCCGTAATCAGGTTTTCGGGAAAACCCGACATTTTCAGCTTTTCACGAATGACTGTTCTCAGTTTTTTCGGAGACATATAGGCATAACCAAATGTATTGTAATCCGGCATGAGCTGGTTTTTGTCAGCAACGCAGATCATGTGTTCGCCTGATTTTATCAGACCGACTATCTTTCCTGAAATATCCATTCCCTGAAACGAAAGAGTCAGCTCATCACCGAGTTGATAGTTATTAGCAGATGCGAATTTGTCTGAAACCCAGAAGCCTTCACCGTTTTCATCATATTTTTCTCCGCTCATAACGACAAATGTCGAAACGGAAAAGTTCTCGCTGACATCAAGGGCAAGGGATTTATTTGTCTTACCTTTAATGTCAAGATTAACAGACAGAAACCGGGTCGCCGCATTTACGCCGTTAATACCTGCAATTTTGTCAAGATCGTCGGCAGTAAAGCCGTTCTGATCATATAATCTGAAATCTGCATAATTCGTATCAGCAAAGAAGCGTGAGGTATCATATTCAATGGTGTACCACTCCATATTGAAGCCAAGGAAGATGCCGATGCCGAGAGTTATCATAATTATCATTGAAATGAACTGCGCTTTGTAGCTCCATGCGGTACGGAATAATTTTCGTGTCAGCATTACCATTCCACCTCGTCTGCACTCATGGTTTTTTCCTGTTCCTCCACAGAGCGTATTTTACCGTTTTTGACACGGATGACAACATCAGCCATTTTAGCAATGCTCTGGTTATGCGTAACAATAACTATGGTTTTTCCATAACTTTTTGCCATTTTCAGAAGGAGCTTGAGCACCATAACGCCTGTTTCGGAATCAAGTGCGCCTGTCGGTTCATCGCAAAGAAGTACCTGAGGATTCTTGCACAGCGCTCTTGCAATGGAAACCCTCTGCTGTTCTCCGCCCGAAAGCTCGGACGGGAAGTTGTGCAGATGGTCGGAAAGCCCTACCTCCCCTATCATCTGCTTTGCATCAAGATGATTTTTGGATATTTCCGACACAAGCTCTACATTCTCATAGACCGTCAGCGTGGGTATAAGGTTATAGAACTGAAAGACAAATCCGACAGTAGCCGCACGGTAATCCGCAAGTTCGTTATCGCTGAGCTTGGATATATCCTTATCGTTTACGGTTATCGTGCCCTCTGTCGGGCTGTCCAGACCGCCCAGCATATTCAGAAGGGTGCTTTTTCCCGCACCAGACGGACCGAGAATAACAACGAATTTTCCTTCGTCAAGGGTAAAGCTGACATTATCAAGCGCTTTCAGTTCATGCTCGCCTGTCTGATATATCCTTGTAACATTATCGAATTTTACGATAGACATTTCTGATATTTCCTTTATTTCTTTTTCAAACAATGAAAAGCTTTGCATTGAGTTCTTTCAAGGCTTAGATGCATCTAACTTAATGACATAAAAACGACAGATCATCAGATGAAGTTAAATGTATCTAATCTTATCTACATATAGTTTAATACCTATAACTCAATATGTCAAGCGTGATTTTATAAATATACAGGGTTTTTGAATGAATAAATAATTTATGAACAAAGTATAAAGCCTCCCTCAAAGAGGGAGCCATATTAATAATTTGTTTACTCATTCAAAAACCCTGATCAATCATCTTTAATCGGTTGACAAATACGGTTAGATGTATTATACTATAGGGCAAGCAGTTAGATATCTCAAATAAGAAATGAGAACTATCAGCAAAGGAATTCTGGCATTTTTTGGAGGTGTATTGTTTGGTTCAGACAGTAACAACTATTCAGGAAATCGCAGAGGATATTGAAAAAATACTTGACTTTTTTAAAGCGGTATGATATATTGGTTAGCGGTATTTAACCCAAAGACCATGATTGCGAAATCTTGTAGGGGCATTGAGCATACTTTTCCGTCCATGACAGATCAAGCGGCAAGAATATCAGGCTGTAAGAGCCGTTATTTTTTTGATATTAGGTTAGACTAATCTAATTAATCATAGAGGCACTTTTGAATAGATCGTCTATACGGTCAGATTTTTTAGTATCACCATAATATTAGGTTAGTCTAATCTAACCTCGAAAACGGTGCTTTCCTGTACTGATATCATGGACTGATCAACCGAAAGGACAGTGAACAGCCGATCATGAACAAACGAAAGGTCGAAGATTATCTTAAGACTATCTATATGCTTTATCAGACGAAGGGGATTGCAAGAGGTGCTGATATTGCGGACAAGTTCGGAGTGAAACGCTCTACCGTATCAGTAGGGCTGGATGAGCTTTGTAGGGATGGATTTATTGAAAAACTGCCGGATCATTCGGTCATACTGACATCAAAAGGACTTGAGATCGCACAGGTTAAGTCAGAACGATGCCGGAAGCTGTACGAGATGATCATAGAGCTGAAAATATGCGAAGAAACAGCGGAGAAGGATGCTGACGAAATCGAAAATGCTGTCAGTATAGAAAGCTACTGCGCCCTGCTGCGGATGTTTGATGAATGGAAAAAAGCATAAAGACAAGTCTGCCCTGTCACTAAGCAAGGCAGAGCAGCAAATATCAAATGAATGAGGTGTTTTGCATGAAAATCAAACCGGGTAGAATAATGTATATTCTTGCACTCTTGCTGCTGACATTCGGAATGGTTTCAACAACGGCGCTGGCGGCAGGAAGCGACAGTACATATTATTTGTCCTATAAAAAGTATGTTGAAGCCGAAAACCCTGACGGCAGCAAAACAGTTACCTACAATGAGATAACAGATCAGATCTCAAACCTGTTGCAGGAGGGTCTGCGCAGGTACCAAAGCGGTGCGGACAGAGACGGTGATGACGGTTACTATAAGCCCTTCACCAATTCCTACGGCTTTTGGTATGAAACAAGCGGCTTTGAAAAAACCGTTATGGGCTATATCTCCGGCGCAAGAGTCAATGAAGTAGAGCTGCAATTTTCCAATATGAAGAAAGCGGTCAACAACAATAAAAGCTATGATGAAATAAAGACAGAGGTCGATAAGCTTGTTTCCATGCTGCGTGAGGATGCAAACATACTTGACGGACTGTTCGGCTACTCATCGGAATCAGGCGGGTCAGGCGGTCTGACATGGGCGACCTTTGGTGCGGTGTTCGGCATCATCCTGCGTGAGGGTCTTGAAGCAATATTGATTGTAGGTGCGATGATTGCCTATCTTGTCAAGACAAACAACAGGCGCGGCACCATCTTTGTCTATATCGGTGCGGCTCTGGCACTTGTCGCAAGCGTGATAGCGGCGATCATTCTCTATTCCATTACCAGCGGTACGAGCAATTCCATCCCTCAGGAGATCATCGAGGGTGTGACCGCTTTGGTTGCTGTTGCCGTATTGATCTATGTTTCCAACTGGATGATCTCCAAAGCGGAATCCGAGGCATGGACAAAATACATCAGTGGTAAGGTGTCCTCTTCTGCGGAAAAAGAAAAAATGTTTGTTTTAGGATTTACATCATTTCTGGCTGTGTTCCGTGAGGGCGCTGAGGTGATACTATTCTGTCAGCAGTATTTCTCTCGTGCAGGAAGCATGGAAAACGGCTATCTTGCTGTGTTTGGAGGTATTGCGGCAGGTCTTGGTGCAGCGGCACTGGTGTTTATCCTGATACGTGTATTCGGTGTCAAAATACCGCTCAAACCCTTCTTTATGGCGACAAGCATTCTCATGGCAATTATGTCTATTGCATTCCTCGGCTCAGGAATGTGGGAGCTGTTTCTGGACGGAGGCCTTGCCGAAAGTATGGGCGGCTGGGTACAAAGCCTTGCCGGTACGATTCCTGCCCTGTCGTGGATGTCAGGAAGTGATATACTTGCCTTCTTCGGCATTTATCCCACATGGATCACGCTCGGCCCTCAGCTGATCCTGCTGGTCATTACGGTCATTACATTCATACTGATGATAAAAAAAGGCGCAAAAGCCAAAAAGTCTGTCTCTTCTGACGGCCAACAAGGGTAATATCTGTCCGGGACCCGTAGACCCGAGACGGTTATTATAACAAAAAAGAACTTATGATTCTGGAGGTCATACAATGAAAAAGTACACAAAGATATTTGCACTTGCTATGGCGGCCATGCTGTCTGTTGTTAGCTTAGCAGCCTGCAACGGCAACAATAATTCAAGCAGCAATTCCACAGCCAGTACAGCCAGTACAGCAAGCACAGCTTCAAGCACTGAAGAAAGCAAGAAGGATGACGCAGGAGAGGAAAAGGATCTCGGCTTTACCGAGGTTGAGATCTTTGCCGGTGTTGAAAAGGAATTTCTTAACCTTAACGCTGTTTACTTCCAGCCCGTTGATATGACAGGCGGCTATAAGGCAGAGGATTATGACTGCCACCTTGAGCTTGACGTTTCGGCTCTTGAAAACGGTCTCGGTTACGGCAAGGGCGACTGGGTTCCTTATCTGACGGTTGAGTACGAAGTAAAGAAGAACGATGGTAACTATAAGGCAACCGGTACTTTCATGCCTATGGCAGCTTCCGACGGTCCTCATTACGGCGCTAACCTCAAAATGGACGGTGACGGACTTTATACTGTGACCTTCACAGTTAAATTCCCGGATTCAAGCACCTACCTCATCCACACAGACAACACCGGTCCTGACACACACGCTTTCCCGAATGCTATTGTTTATACCTATGACAAGTGGCAGTTTACCAAGGGTGCGTGGGCAGAATAATAAACGCATAAAAAAACCGCCGATGATTACGGGCTTCGGCGGCAGCAGGCTCATATCCGGGCACTTATCTTCGGTGTCAGGATATGGGCTGTGTGCTTATATGGAATATTTGTAAAACATCAAAAAACAAGGGTGAGATCATGCTTACATACCTTATTAACGTAACTGATGATATGCTTTTTGTATCCCTCGTTCTGGGCGTGATACTTGCTGTTATGGATACCCGAAGCGGCAAAGCAGGAAAGATCATCACGAGATCCGGACTTGCCGCCGGATTTATCATAGCCGCAGTTCGTTCGTACATTACTAATACAAGGCGTCTTGTGGGCGGCTGGAAAGTAGGTACCTACGGATATGGCGCAGCATTGGCGCTTTTTGTTCTGCTGATAGCTGCATTTATAATTTTCGGAAAAAAGTTTTTGACAAAAAAAGGAAAGCCCGGGCTGGTAAAAGCTTCAGAGATCATTATTCCAACAGTGGCGGCACTTCTTGCTGCTTCATATCTATACTGCGCAATGCCGAATGTTTATGTCTATCCTTTCAAGTTTGACACGGGAGGAAACGGGGTTCTCTCTACCGATTACCTCTTCCGACTGGGAGGTTATCTTGCAGGAATTATTGTCTGCCTTGTCTCGGCAGTAAGCGCCTATAAGCTGATTTCCGTTGCTGTGATAAAGGGCAGCAAAAAGCTTTCGGTTATTTCCTTCTTTCTTTTGAACACAATGCTTGCGGTATACAATTTTGCAAAGCTTATGCTGGTGCTGACCCCGAGAAAGATCGTTGACAGTGTAGAACTCTTCAACTTCGCCTCTGCCAGCAATAACCTTGCACATTGGTACACCTTTGCAGCTTTTACAATATTAGCGGTGATCGGCATCGTTATCTGGGTCAGGAGCTATACCTCAAAAGAGCCCTATTCCACCAATGCACAGCACCGTAAACAGCGGTCAGTCTGGCGCACTGGGAAAAGGTATTCCGTTACTTTGTTCTGCTGCTTTGTGGTCGCTGTTTTGTGTGCCACATGGTTTGTGGAACTCAACAATGAGGTTATTCGTGAAGCCCCCACAGAGGAGCCTGTCATTACACAAAACGCGGACGGCACTGATAAGGAACTGCGTGTACCGCTGGAAACAGTCAGTGACGGACATCTTCATCGCTTTGGCTATACGACATTGGAAGGATATCCCACAAGATTTATCGTTGTGCTGAAGCAGGAAAATACCGGTAACTACGGTATCGGTCTGGATGCCTGTGAGATATGCGGTGAAGCAGGCTATTACGAGAATAAGGACGGTCAGGTCGTATGCAAAAAGTGCGGTGTCGTTATGAATAAGACCACCATCGGCATGAAGGGCGGATGTAATCCTATTATCATAGACTATGATATTGAGGACGGAGAGATAATTATTCCCGTTCAGGAAATGGTAAAGAATCAATCACATTTCAAGAAATAACTGAAAAAGGAGGGAAAGTATGTTTTTACGAATGGTGTGCGGCACATTTTACCGACAATGGAAGAAGATGCTGATGATTGCACTCACCGTTGCATTGGGTGCTTCCATCGCAACTGCGATGCTGAATGTTATGCTGGGTGTCGGCGATAAGATCAACGAGGAACTGAAAACCTACGGTTCCAACATTACCGTGGTACCGCAGTCGGAATCTGTTATCAGCAAGCTGTATGAGCTGGATGAGGATGTGCGGTATGACTATCTTAAAGAAGAAAGTGTCAATGAATTGCTGACGATCTTCTGGGCAAACAATATCGTGGATTTTGCGCCCGAAACGGATACAACAGTCACACTTGACGGCAGCGAGGTAAGACTGATCGGAAGCTGGTTCAATCATCATCTGGAGTTTATCAAGAAGGGTACGACCTATCAGCGTGATACCGGACTTGTCAATCTGAGGAACTGGTGGGATATAAAAAGCGGAAAATGGCTTGATGAACAGGAACTTAATGGAACCGACTATTGTATGGTCGGCGAAACACTTGCCAATGAAAAGAAGCTCTCCGCAGGAGATACAATCCGTGTAAATGTCGGACATGAAACGAAAAACTTTGAGATTGTCGGTATTTTTGAATCGGGAGACGATGAAGATAAGTGCATTTTCACAACAGTGACTGCCGTACAGGAGCTGACAGGTACAAGCGGTCTTATCAAAAAAATCGAGGTCAGCGCCATTACTTCACCCGATGATGAGCTTGCGGTGAAGGCTGCTAAAAATCCGTCTCTGCTGACGGGCGACGAATACGATTTATGGTACTGCACGGCATATGTAAGCTCTATTTGCTTTCAGATACAGGAGGCAGTTCCCGAAGCGGCAGCATCGGCTGTCAGACAAATCGCCGATTCAGAGGGCAAGATACTGGAAAAGACGGAGCTTCTTATGTCGCTTATAACACTTATGAGTCTTATCGGTGCAACTCTCGGTATATCCAATCTGGTAACCTCGGGAGTTATGGAGCGCTCACAGGAATTAGCTCTGCTGAAGGCGGTCGGAGCCAAAAACGGACAAATCACCCGACTGGTACTGACCGAAACCATACTGACTGCTGTTTTGGGTGCGGCTGCCGGCTATTTTATGGGCTATGCCTTTGCGCAGATCATCGGACAGACCGTGTTTAATTCCTCCATAGAGATGAACGGTATGGTCGCTTTTATTGTAGCGGTTCTGATCGTGCTTGTGACGCTTGTGGGCAGTATTCCCGCTATCCGTCTGGTACTGCGTTTACGGCCATCGGAAGTCCTGCACGGCGGTCATTGACAAGGAGGTCATTGCATGAATAAGAAAAGACGGATGTTTATCCGCATGATATCCGCTTCACTGGTAAGGCGGCGTTCCCGTATGATCGTAGCTCTGCTTGCTATCATGGTAGGAGCAACGATACTTTCAGGACTTGGTATGATCTATTATGACGTTCCCCGACAAATGAGCTCTCAATTCAGAAGCTACGGTGCCAACATTATAATGATGCCTTCGGGTGACGGTTTTATTCAGGAGCAGGAACTTCAGACGGCACTTGGCAAATTTCCGTATGCGGAGCTTGAGGGATGCACACCTTACCGGTATGAAAACACTTCGATACACAATATGCCGGTGACACTGGCGGGAATTGATTTTGATTCGGTGCTGAAAACAAGTCCCTATTGGCACATCAGCGGCGAACTGCCAAAACAGGACGGTCAGACGCTTGTGGGAGCAAAGGTAGCCGATAAGCTCGGCATAAAAACCGGTGACAGCATTTCAGCCGTCAATTCCTTTGAGGTGACGGACAGTACCGACACCTCACGGATTCCCGATTATGAGATCTATACCGATCCAAAAACGGGAGAAAAACACTGCGACCACGCACTGGATCTCAAGGTCACGGGTATTCTCGATACGGGCGGTTCCGAGGAGGAATATATGTATGTTTCTCTTGCCGATACGGCATATCTTTCTCTTTCGGACAGGGGGTATGATATCGTGGAAGTAAGCGTTGCCGCCACACAGGATAAGCTGTCAGGATACATTGGTAATATCAATAGCAGCATGGAATCTGTTTCCGCAAAGCTTGTCAAGCGTGTCACGGCTTCGGAAAGCTCGGTGCTGACAAAGCTGCAGTCGCTTGTTTTCATCGTAACTGCTGTAGTGCTGATACTGACAATGATATGTGTTGCTACCACCATGACCGCAGTGATCGCCGAAAGACGGCGTGAGATAGGACTGCGCAAGGCACTGGGTGCCAATAACGGCAGCATTGTGGGACAGTTTATGAGTGAAGGTCTGGTGCTGGGAGGTATCGGTGGTATTTTTGGGTCTGTGCTGGGCTATCTGTTTGCGGAGATTGTTAGTGTTAATGTATTCAGCAGCTCGATTATGTTCCAACCTCTGCTGATACCTGTTACGATCGCCGCATCGGTAATTGTTACGGGTGCGGCTTGCCTGATACCGATCAGGAGCGCTGTAGAAGTTGATCCGGCACTGGTTCTCAAAGGTGAGTAAAGGAGGAATAATATGAGTTTACTCGAATTGAAAAACATATCTAAGATATACGGTGATCTGCACGCCTTGGACAACGTCAGTCTTAACATTGAAAAAGGCGAATGGATTGCCATTATGGGACCTTCCGGTTCCGGCAAAAGCACCATGATGAATATCATCGGCTGTCTGGACAAACCCAGCACGGGTGAGGTGATCTTTGACGGCAAGGACATTTCAAAGGAAAGCCGACGCAGGCTCACCGAACTGCATCGGGACAAGATCGGTCTGGTGTTCCAGCAGTTTCACCTTATCAACTATCTCAACGCTGTGGAAAATGTCATGGTGGCACAGTATTACCACAGTATGCCGGATGAAAAGGAGGCTCTTGCAGCCCTTGAAAGAGTCGGTCTTAAGGACAGGGCAAAGCATCTGCCGAGCCAGCTCTCCGGCGGTGAACAGCAGCGTGTTTGTATTGCAAGAGCACTTATCAACTCTCCCGAGCTGATATTGGCGGACGAACCTACCGGAAATCTGGACGAAGCCAATGAAAATATTGTTTTAGGCATCTTCCGTCAGCTTCACAAGGAGGGTACAAGTCTTATTGTTGTTACCCATGATCCGGAGGTCGGCGAAGAAGCACAGCGCATCGTTCGTCTCGATCACGGAAAAATAACCTCTGACCGCAAAAACGAAGGATTCAAAGGATAGGTGTCTGCTATGAAAAAAATAATCAAGTTACTGTTAGCCGCTGTTTGCGCTGCCGCTTTGAGTGTGACATTTGCCTCATGCAGCGGTGAACAAAAGTCTGTTTCTTATACCGACGGAACATACACGGGCAGGAGCTCCGACTTCAAGGAGGACGAAAGCGGCAACGGCGCAGGCTACGGCACAGTTGAAATTGAGATCAAAGACAACCGCATAACCGCATGCACCTTCAAAATGTATGAATTGGACGGCACCCTGAAGGACGAAAGCTACGGTGTCGATCTTTCAAAGGAAAACCGCCTGAAAGCACAGAAGGCAGTGCAGTCGGCGGATAAATATGCGGTGCTTCTGGTAAAGTCCGGCAGTATTGACGGCGTGGATGTCATCAGTGGTGCAACAATCTCCTGCAATGAGTTCAAGGAAGCGGTCAATGATGCTCTCAGCAAAGCGGCAAAGGGCTGAATGAAAGGAAGGGAAAGCCATGAGTATTGCGCAGCGATTGGGACACCGGCTGTTAGTGTTGGTGCTTTTCGGGATCCTCGTGGGACTTCCCTGCGCTGTACATCCTGAAATATTTCATAGCAAAAGTAATACTGATGCTGTTTCGGGCGCAACCATGAAGCTGCCGGAACAGCCCTCAGGTGAGTTTGTCATTCTCATAAACGAAGGCCTGCACCAGAATACGCTGTCCGACTGGCAGAAGTTTTTTTCTGGTGAGGACCTGCCGGTTATTTTCGATGATATTTCTTGCCTGACCGCAGAGGGTGACTTGACGGGTATCCTTCTTGCCGAAAGAATGCAGGCACAGCTCCCCGAAAATCAGATGCGCCTGCGCAGCGAAAATCCCACCCTGCTTGTTTCCAAAGCGGAGGCAGGCTATATTGACGTTGCCGTATTTTCTAAAGAAATGGCGGATGCTTTGAAACTCAAATCTTCCGGACAATTGGAAGGCGTTGCGGTGATTACCGTCAAAGGAGGCGATTGACATGAGAAAGCTGAATTTGTTTATTGTCGTCGGTATGCTTGTGACCTTTCTTGTTCATGCCGTTATGGGAGCTTTGCAGCTTTCCGGTGCCAATGCCAACACCCTCAAGCTTCTTGCGTGGGTGTGCGTGGGACTGATAACGGCACATATCGTTGTGTCGGTTGTGCTGACCATACAAACGCTCTATGCCTGCAAAAAATCCGGAACAGGATACTTTAGAAACAACCTGATGTTCTGGGCAAAAAGGATCACCGGATTTACCATTGTCATTCCGCTTGTCATGCACCTGATGATTTTTCATTCCGAAAGCGGAGATGCCTTTCGCTTACAGGTGTTTACGTCAGGAAGAATGATTTCCCAGATACTGCTTGTGGTGACCATTGCACTGCACGTTATGATCAATATAAAACCGCTGCTGACAGGCTTTGGTGTAAAGGAAAATCGGGCTTTTGCCGGAGATATAATCTTTGTGCTTTCGGTGGTTCTTTTGCTTTTGGCGGCAGCGTTTGTAGTCTATTATCTGCGCTGGACAGCTTTTTGAGGAGGTGTACTATGAGTGACATGAAAACGGTGAACATTATCGGAGCAGGTCTTGCGGGGCTTTCTGCGGCGATCACTCTCGCCCGTGCAGGCGTTAACAGCAATCTGATTTCCTCTCAGCCATCAGAAAGGGCGCAGTCCGTATTGGCGGAGGGAGGCATCAATGCCTCCCTCGATACCATGGGTGAAAACGATTCTTCTGCGGAACATTTCAGGGACACCATGAAGGGCGGCTGCTTTCTGGCAAGCGAAAGAGCAGTTGGAAGTCTGACGAAAAACGCCCCCTCTATCGTGAAGGAATTGGCAGCATTGGGCGTTCCCTTCAATGCCAAAAACGGGCAGATGCTTCTGCGAAACTTCGGCGGTCAGAAGAAAAAACGTACTGCCCATGCCAAAAGCAGTACGGGCAAAATGATTATGACTGCCCTGATCGACGAGGCAAGAAAATACGAAGCCGAAGGCCTGATCCGACGCTTTCCGAATCATGAGCTGACCGGCATTGATGTACAGGACAATGCACTTGTTTACGTAACTGTGCAGGACAGCCGCAGTATAAAATGTCTGCGCTTTACGGGTTCGACAATCCTTTGTACGGGAGGACTGAACGGCTTTTTTGAAGGTCTTACAACCGGTACGACACAGAACACCGGTAATGCCGCTGCCATTGCCTTTTGTTCCGGTGCGGAATTTGCAAATCTTGAATTCATCCAGTATCATCCCACAACCGTTTCCATCACATGCAAGCGCATGCTCATCAGCGAAGCGGCCAGAGGTGAGGGCGGCAGGCTGTATATTATGCGAAACAGTGAGCCGTGGTACTTTATGGAGGAAAAATATCCGGAGCTTGGAAACCTTATGCCGAGAGATGTTGTTTCTCGTGAGATGACAGCCGTTGTTTCCATGCCGGAATGTACCGGAAGCGTTATGCTTGACCTGACAGGATTGTCTGCTGAGGTGTGGAGAGGAAAGCTTTGCGATCTGCGGGCGGAGATACTGTCCTATATGAATATTGACCCGAAGTGTTCGCCTGTCCCCGTCAGTCCAGGGATACATTATTTCATGGGCGGTGTCCGTGTTAATATCAGGCACGAAACATCCGTCAAAAAGCTGTATGCCGCAGGAGAAGCCGCCTGTCAGTATCACGGTGCCAACAGGCTGGGCGGAAATTCCATGCTCGGCGCTCTTTACGGAGGCAGAACGGCGGCATTGTCGGCTCTTGAAACATCAGCAAAAGTCAGTATTGATGAGGTGAATACGGCAGCAGAAGCGTCCGTTCCTAAAAAACGTGCGGAACTTTGCGGAATTCTTTCATCGGGACTTGGCATTATCCGAAGCGAAGAAACTCTGAAAAGGGCAGTCAGCAAAATTGACGCACTGCTTTGTGAAAACACACTGAATGAGATCGACCGCAGCCGCACTCTGCTTGGAAAAGCAATGGTTTTATCTGCCCTTGAAAGGAAGGAAAGTCGGGGCGCTCACACGAGAAGCGACTTCCCTGATACTTTGGAGGACTTCAAAAAAACCACTGTCGCAAGGCAACACAACGGAGAAGTTATGATACGGTTCGCCGCCATCGACGAAAGTGAGGGAAGTCCGAAATGAATTACATTCTTAATATACTTCGCCGCAGACGAGGGGACGTAAAAAGCTACCGTCAAAGGTTTCTCTATGAGCCGGTAACAGAGGGCGACACGGTAGCTACTGCCTTGACAGAACTCAACAAACGTGAAGCCCTTGCGGACACGGACGGCACTCCGGCAGAGCCTGTTGAATGGGAATGCAGCTGTCTTCAAAAGAAATGCGGTGCCTGCGCCATGGTAATCAACGGACGACCTCAGCTTGCCTGCGCTGCTCGCCTGATCGACTGTAGCCGTCAGGAGATCATGATAGAACCGCTACGGAAATTTCCTGTTGTGTGTGACCTCGTTGTGGACAGGAGTATATTGTTTGAAAACCTGAAAACGCTGCGCCTGTGGCTGAACAAAGAGGCAGAGCTTCCCGACAGGTACCGTGAACTCGCTTATGAAGCCTCCGAGTGCATCCAATGCGGGTGTTGTCTGGAGGTGTGTCCGAACTTCTGTGTAAACGGAAGGTTTTTCGGGATGTCATCGGTACCTGTGACCACCCGTTTGCTGACGGAAATGTCGGTACGGGAGGCAAAGGAAATCGCAAAGCTTTATGCCCGCCACACCTTTGCCGGCTGCGGTAAATCGTTAGCCTGTAAGGATATTTGTCCGAAAGGAATAGACACCGAAAAGCTGCTGGTCAACGCCAACGCTATGGCTGTCTGGAAAAGGAGAAAAGGAAAATGATCGTCAACAAGTCAAAAATAAAATTCGGAGTGACCGACTGTCTGCTTTTTGTGGTGTCGGCGCTCTTTCTGATAGGTATTTACTTCTGGTTCCCTGTCTGTGATGCAATGGGAGATAAGATCATGTCCTGCCACTGGACGGGAGAAGTGATGAAGGGCGTGTGTATTCTCTTTGCAGCACTCTGTACCCTCCATATTTTTATGCCTGACGGTATGGTCAAGGCAGGTATGGACACAGCTATGATAGGTTTATCCGTGCTGGCAGTCTGCGTTCCGGGAAACATCATAAGCCTGTGCGGGAATGTCGATATGACCTGCCGGAAATATACACAGCCCTGGGTCATCGTGTTTTGCATTGCGATGATTCTTTTTGCACTTGCGGATATTGTTTTTTATCTGTCTGCACGGTCAAAAGATAAACATAAAAGAAGCAAGGCGGGGTGATCTGAATGAAATTCGCCTTTTATCATTCCGTAAAAAACATAAAAAGAAAGCCTTTGAGAAGTGCTTTGCTCTCAGCGCTTGTCCTGCTGATCGCCTTTACGGTTTTTTCGGGAGCGTTTGTCATCATCAGCCTGCAAAGAGGTCTTGCGGTCTATCGGGCAAGGCTTGGTGCCGATATTGTTGTAGTGCCGTCCTCAGCTACAGGACACGGTTCGGTTGATGACGTTCTGCTGCAGGGCATCACAGGAAATTACTATATGTCCGGAGATATATGTGAAAAGCTCGCTGCCACAGAAGGTGTCGAAGCTGTGACAAAGCAGTTTTTTCTGACCTCTGCCAAAGCAAGCTGCTGCTCGTCAAGAGTGCAGATCATCGGCTTTGACCCTGATACGGATTTTTCCATTATGCCGTGGATCGCCGAAAGCCATTCCGGAACGGTACAGGACGGAGACGTAGTAGTGGGTGCCAAAATCGGTGTGCCCGAAAGTGGCAGGATTACCTTCTATGGTCAGGAATATACTATCGCCGCAAGGCTAAAGGAAACAGGAACAGGGCTGGACAGCGCCGTTTTTGCCAATATGAACACAGTCAGGAAGATGGCGGTCAACGCTTCATCGCTGCTAAAAACAAGTCCCTTTCAGGGGGTTGACATTGACACGGCAGCCTCTGCTCTGCTGATAAAGGTGGCAGACGGCTATTCCATCGAGCAGGTGACGGACGACATCAACATACATATCACAAAGGTGAAGGCAACACCTGCAAAAAGTATGATCTCCGATCTTTCGGAAGGCCTTACGGGAACGTCAGCTTTGATCGGAATAATGGCTGCGGTGATCTGGGCAATGGCGGTGATCATTTTGGTGATCGTATTTGCACTTTTATCAAACGAACGCAAAAAAGAGTTTGCCGTTCTGCGTGTTATGGGAGCGTCAAGAAAAATGCTCTCCCGTATCATGGGAACGGAGGCGGCAGTTCTCGGTGCGATAGGTGCGATCATCGGGATTGTTCTATCCGTACTGGCAGTTTTTCCTCTTTCAGGTTCCATCAGGGATATGCTGAAGCTTCCTTTTTTCATGCCCGACCTGTGGGTAGTGCTGCTTTTAGCCGCAGGTGCATTTTTGATATCCGTTTCGGCTTCCGTGCTCACAGCACTGCTTTCTGCTAAAAAAATCACCACAAACGAAACAGCCTTGCTGCTGAGGGAGGACACATAAATGAAACTGAAAAGTAAAGGGATAACCAGAAGTTTTTTTAGGAAAGGCAGAAACACGAATTTCTTCTATGCGCTGCAGAAAACGGATTTTGAATTGCAGGAGGGTGCGGTCACTGAGATCGTCGGTCGTTCAGGAAGCGGCAAGACTACATTTGCCAATATCCTTTCGGGACTTCTTGTTCCTACCGAGGGCAGCTTATATCTTGACGGTGTGGATATCTATGCCCTGAGTGATGAAAAGCGCTCGATACTGCGCAACCGGCATATCGGTATCGTACCACAGGGGCAAACCGGTCTGCAAAGCCTGACTGTGCTGGAAAACGTACTGGCGCCCGCTATGATGTACGGCGATATGAAAGGCATAGAGGCTATTGCACGTCAGTATCTTGAGGAAATGGAAATTTCCGATCTGTGCGACATTTACTCCAATGAGCTGTCCGGCGGTGAGCTGAGACGTATGTCTATTGCCCGTGCACTGATAAATTCTCCGGAGATTATCATTGCTGACGAACCCACAGGCGATCTGGATGATGACACCACCGCCCTTGTGCTTAGACTTTTCCGCAGACTGGCAGATAAGGGGTGCAGTGTGCTGATCATCACCCACGAGCAGGAAGTGGTAAACTATGCTGACAACATCTATCGCATGGAGAAAGGAATTCTTTCCGAAATATCAGGCGATTTACCCCTTGACAAAGGCGGTTAAATATGTTAAACTACGAAATGTCGGATGAACAATTCTCCGACATATTTTCACTTTGGCAGTTAGATATATCTAATTAGTTATCCTTGCGTTGATAATCCTATCGGGTAAATAGCTTATCGTTCGGTTAGATATAACTAACTTTTAGGAAGGAAATCATCATGAGTGTTGTAATCGTCGGTGGAAACGAATGTATGGTAAGAGAATACACGGAGCTTTGCAAAGCGTATAATTGTCGGGCAAAGGTATATCCAAAAATGTGCAGGGGGCTGCAAAACTTTGGCAGTCCCGATCTGTTGGTGCTGTTTACCGATACCATGTCTCACAAGATGCTGAGATGTGCATTGGACAGTGCAAAGGGACAAAAAATCCCTGTGGAACGTTCACATTCCGGTTCCAAATCGGCACTGAAAAACATATTGGAGCGTTATATCAGATAAAGGAGTGAAAAGCCATGTCGGAGGAAATGCTTGTCAGGCATTGTTCCCCTACCATCATCGGGCTGAAAACAGGCAATATGTTCACCTGCTGCTTTGAAAGCAAAGAGCAGGAGCATCATACACTGAAAAATCTGAACAAACAGCTTTCACCCAAGGGACTGAGAATCATCCCGCTTCGCCGTCATAGGGGCAGTACACTATTATATCTGTACCGCCCGTCAAAGCTTCAAAAGGATCTACGGCACGAAATTGCCGATAAGCTTCTCAGAGAATGCGGTTACGAAAACGGTAACCCGAACAGGTGTATCGTGCAGCTTATCAAAAGACTTCGTGAAAGCGAGGAATTTCCTCATGAGATAGGATTGTTTTTAGGCTATCCGCCGGAGGACGTGTGCGGCTTTATCAAAAACAAGGCGCAGTGCTGCAAGTGTGTTGGCTGCTGGAAGGTCTACGGCGATGTAAAGAAAGCACAGGCGACCTTTGATAAATACAAGCACTGCACTGAGCTTTGCTGTTCCCTCAACGCAAAGGGCTGCAGCGTAGAGCAATTAGCGGCTTGTTATTAAGTTCATCTGCCCACGGGCTTATGATAAAAATATAAAATATTCAGTAAAGGAATGATACTATGAGCAAGATAGCAGTAGTTTATTGGAGCGGCACAGGCAACACCGAAGAAATGGCAAAGGCTGTCGCAAAAGGCGCACAGGATGCAGGCGCACAGACAGAGCTGTTTTCCGCTTCGGAATTCAGTGCAGACAAGCTGGACAGCTTTGACGGAATCGCCATGGGCTGCCCGGCTATGGGTGCGGAGGAACTGGAGGACAGCGAATTTCTGCCCATGTACGAGAGCATCAAGAATAGCCTCTCCGGCAAAAAGATCGTTCTCTTCGGTTCTTACGGCTGGGGTGACGGCGAATGGATGCGTGTATGGGATGAAGAGGTAAAAGCCCTCGGAGCAGAGATTGCAGCGGATTTTGTGATCGCCAATGAAGCACCTGATGCGGATGCGATAGCTGCCTGCGAAAAACTTGGTGCCGCTCTGATCTGAATCTGAAAAAAGGAGTAAAAATATGAAGCGAGATAAAATATTTGCCGTCAGTCTGGCGGCCGCTATGGTGGTCGCCGGTTCAGCAATCGGGGCTTCTGCCGCAGATAATAACGAAGAAAATGCGACCTATCTTCTGATGAATATTCCCTACAGTGAGTTTTATCAGGCTGATCTGAATAATGATGTACAGGTAGATGTCTATTCTTCTGCAACAAAATCAAAAACAAGAGCCGGTAATCTTGCCGGAGGTTCTTATCACACCGACAGCAGCGGTGATACCATCGAAGGCGTAACATTTCCCGTAAAAGTAGTAGGGGAGGTTGACCTGAGCAGCTTTAAGAAGGTTTCTGACAGCGATAGTATGGAAATCACCGTTTCCCTGAGAGGAAGGGACAGCACTACTGTATATAGCGGCAAGGAAACCTTGTTTGAAAACCCGACCTATTCTTACTACGTTCTGGATGAGGAGCCGTCATTCTATAAGGAAGTTACACAGAATGCTGACGGCAGTCTGACTTTCAGCGAGGTAAAAGGTGAACCGGAAGAAATCAGTGCTGATGTCGAACTGACAACTGAAACAAAGTACGGAGATTACCAGATCAATATTACCTCTGATGCCCTGACAAGCACCGATGAAAAAACCGTAACGGTTTATGGTGTTGTTCTTGAAACGAAAGAGGGAACTTCATACGGCTTGCGTCACCTTGAAAATATCTGGAGAAATACCTCCCTTGCCTGGTGCTCCGGTTATACACATGAAGTTCATGGCTGTATTACAAAATCCGCTCATTATGAGAGCATGATGGGACAAACCATCAGTAAGATCACCTATTTCACCAGCGAAGGCAAGAAGTCATTTGCGACAGAACTGTATGTACCTGTTAAGACCGGTGCTTCTGCCAATGCTTCGGACGCCGCCGTTTCTGACGGTCAGACTTCTTTCGATACAAACGGATTTGCTGATGATTTTGACTTTACATACACTGTAACAAACGCTGCGGATGAAGCCATGTCAATGACAGTTGAAAACAACATGATCACCTATCCTGCCGGTACGCCGAACGGCAAATACACGTTGACTGTCGCTGATGCAAAAGGCAAGTATGCTTCTGTTGTGACAAGCTTTGAATTGACGGCTGAGGCCTGCGCTCAGTTTAACGGAAATATCCTCACGGTCTTTCCTGCTCTTATTCCCACAGACGGAACCGATGAAGCGGCTTTCCATGATCTTCTGGACAATATCGCACAGGTCACAGTGAATGACAACACCTTTAATGCCGCAGGTAAGGGTGCCGTTAAGCTGATAGATACCGAAACCGGTTTGATAGACACATCCAATACCGATATATTCGCAGAAAACATCGACACATTTGTTATGACTGTCAAAGCGACCGGCTATGAGCCTTTCACATTTACCCTGCTGCGCAAGGCTGAGATCACGGAGCCGTCAGAATCGTCCGAAGCATCGGAGCCATCAGAAACATCAGAACCGAGCGAGGCTTCCAAAGATGCCGAACAGAGCGAGATATCCGAAGGCTCACAACCGGATGCGTCAACAGATGAACCCTCTCCGTCCGAAAGCAAAACAAGTGATGTATCCGTCACGCCGTCAAATGACGCACCAAAAACGGCAGACACCACTGCTTTGGGTATGATAATAGCAGCATTGACGGTGAGCCTTGGAACACTGCTGCTGACCATACGCAAAAAGAAAGAATGATACTCTCTCAAAATATAAAGGGCATCTCTAAAAACCCCTGTACAAAAGAGTCGTGAAACGGTAAAATAGAGACATGAGAAATATGCAGTTAGGGTTCTTTGATACAGAGAACAGATACGAAAGATTAACACAATTAGGAGAT
>Ga0256407_10004449_pt1 | contig 23377 bp, 42 predicted proteins | sample RumenRJG_04DNA_FD_193489 | JGI IMG/M metagenome (GOLD analysis project Ga0256407, IMG submission 193489) | Bovine rumen microbial communities from Lethbridge, Alberta, Canada - RJG_04 | ecosystem: Host-associated > Mammals > Digestive system > Stomach > Rumen | place: Canada: Alberta... | reverse complement strand
AATTTTCAATAAAGATATTTTCTGCCGAGCGTTCAATAATTTCTGTAGCCTAATGAGTGAAATGGTCCAATGAAAGATTATGCTCGTTGCAATAATCCATAATGGTTTTGGTAACGCCGCTATTAGGACTATATCCAATTTTTATTTGTAACTCTTTTATTGAATTACTTTCTGCAATATACTACTTTAATAAATCTAAATCGCACTCTGCAATTAATGACATATATATACACCTCCTTAAAAATCTTCTTATTATATATAAAAAATAAAGAGGTTTCTTAAATTATTTTCGACCAAAGAAATTAATAAATTTTGTCTTTTCTCTGGTCGAAAATTTTGGCAGCCCCACTTGGATTCGAACCAAGATAACCCTGGCAAAGAGTATAACGGTTTTAGAGACCGGCGTCTTACCATTAAACGATGGGGCCATATAGGGCAGCGATAATCTAGTTATTCACTCTTTAATCATAAAAGAACCCTATCTCTTTATTTTACATATATATTATATAATAATTTTTACATTTTTGCAAATTTTATTTATTTATTGCTTTTAGAATATTAAACTAGCTGGGTCTTCCCATCTACTATAAAGTTTGCAATTAGGACGCAAAATAAGATATTTATATTCTTCCTTGGCAACCTGAGACATACAATCGTCATCAAGCACAGTACTCATATTATGAACACTATATTTGACAGCTCCGAAATCAAGCTTTCCAAGAATAGTGCCATTATTTACAATATAATTATGAATTTTTTCAATATACTCCTTAGATGCGCCATTTTCCGCAATCCATCTATCCTGCGGAGTGTCTAAACCTGAACTATAAAGTACGCGGAAAGTTACCTGGTCTGCTCCAAGAACATTGCGGCAGTAATCCATCAATTTTCTAATATCGGGCCAATTACTTTCCATTTCTTTAGTCAGATTAATAGACAGTCGCAAATTAAAATCATAACGCTTAATATTTTTACATAAAGCCAAAATATCAACAGCCTGTACCATATTACATATAGCTGCATTTATTTCATTATCAAAAGAAGCAAGGGAGACAGAAATGGTACTTACTCCAACGTGATTACGGAGGAACCGTAGATACTGGTCATTAAGAAGTGTACCAGTAGTCTGCATTTCTATCCATCTAAAAGGCTTATCAAGGCTACTGTTTAAAGTACCAAACATTTCAAGAAAGGCTCTGTTCTGCTGAGGCTCACAGTTACCAGTAAGCATAACGGTATTGCAACCATTATCTCGCGCAAATTCTAGCCTCTTAATATAATCCTTCTGGTAGAGGTCATAAAAAGGCTTATTATAATCAAGCTGATTGAGATAAAGCTCTGGCCGCATACACGCAACACAAAACTCACAATGATTTATACATTTAGCAGAAGGAACGACAACTGATAAAGACTGTATCTTCATTTTTTTCTTTTTCCTTTCTTTATTGTATAAATATTATATAATAATTATTATATTAATGCAAAGCATTACTTATGCGCTGGGTACTTCGTAGCCAATATAACCAATCTTCACAATAATGAGTAGGAGATACTTTATAAGGCTCTTTTTCAGTCTCAACCTAATATAGTTGAATATTTACAATTACCGTAATTTGGAATCATTCTTCCACCATCCCACGCTTACTTCTCCGGTTACTGTATTAGTTAATATTTGTACTGTGCAATTAGGATATATTTCTTCTTTATCATACATATTAGTTTCAACTTCAGTTATTTCTTCTTTGGGGTAATGGAGTAACTTCTTCACACATTCATCATGGACATCTAAATTTATCACATCTAACCACTCTACTGCTTCAAGTTGTTGCACTTTATATCGAGTAGCTGGTATTTTTATAGGCTTACCACATAAATCACAAATATATTGAGTCATTATAATTTGCTCCTTTCTTTTTTATCTATAAATATTATAACATAATTTTATAAAAAGAATTTCATCTTATTCCTCTTGTTAATTAATCAATAGTTCTTCTGCATAAGGGAGCGTTTCAATCCATTTGCAAAAAGCTCGCCATTCTGGGAGTCTATGGTCTTTGCGTTGGATATAGATATTGCGGAGGCAGCGATAATTGGTCGTCAGTCTTGCGGTAAGCATAAAACCAGCTGGATTAGAGTAAAGAATTTCAAGATACTTTTCTTTAAGTAGCCTATTATATTCTTCTTTATCTATTTCCAAATCTCTCATAATTTTATCAGGTTCTTCCGTCCAAGTATTATAATTTGCAACCTTCTCTTTTATAATCTCAATAATTCGAGGATCAACATATTCATTATAACAATCATCGAGATTGAACTTGGTAATTCGATGCATAGTAGACTGGGATGAGACAAACTCAAGAAAGCGATATCGTTCCGCCTCAACCCACATTTTATTTGTGCAAGTTAGGTCAAATGAAACTCTAATTCCGGTTAAAAATTGTGAATGAGCGCCATTTCCGGTCTTTGTAGCATTAACAAGATTTATAGCCCGTTTAAGATCTTTATCCTCGACTTCGCGCATTTTAGTCTTAGTGCGCATAGGATAACCAGAAGCTATGATACTTTCTTCTAGATCGTATATTTTTACATTACTTATCATTCTGTTTTTTCCTTTTCTTTTATTTTCCGCAAACACTTTTCTTCTGCTATTAATTTCAAAGCATTAACACAATCGGAGGCATTTCTTTGAACTACTCCAATTATTCTTTGATTGTTAAATTTTGTAGTTGCCATTACAAAATCTTTTGTTATAACATATTTCAAATTATTACCCTCCTTTTATTATATAATTATTATATCATATTTTTCTTGTAAAAACAAAAAAAGCAGCTATCTATTATTTAATAGATAACTGCTTAAGATATGTTAAAGAGCCGTCCAGCCCGTAGCGGTGGCAGCTTCAAGAGCGTCTTTACTAGCTTTAGAAGTTAATACACTTGGGCCGTGATAAGGAAGCGCATCGGCTATATTATTAATTAAACTTACCGTACCAGAGCGAGACGTAGTAGCATTTGGGATTGTATCTACGTGAATCCAAAAATGTGTGTCATAAATAAATTCACGAATTTCACCCGGTTCCCAAGAGCCTGTTATTTCTGTTCTGCCAGTGCCAATACTAGCATCGCTTACAGTGAGCCTCATCTCTTTTGCTCCTAAGTTATTAACATTGAGAGGAACACTAGTATTATAATAAGTACTGGTATCTTTATTAACAAAACGGACTGCTATATGCAGACCGTTATACAATGACGTGACGCCAGGGATTGTCACGGTTTTTTCTCGAACGTCAGAGGCTGTTTCGCAAACACCATAATATATTGGTGTAGCTGGAACAGACCAATTACCAGTACTATCTAAATACTGAGTATCCGCAGAAGCAGCAGGAGCGGGAACAAGCCCTTTTGTGCCAGCTTCGCTTGAGGTAGCTCCAGTCATAGTGTCCACGTTATTTTGAATAATAGTCCAATCCAATGCACTATAGGCACTATCATAATCATTTACAGCGATAATCATATCGCCATTTTCAACAGTACCTACGCCAGTAATAGTGAAAGGGGCAGAGGCTTTATAAGTCCACCCTTTTTTGTAGTTAGTTAAACCAGTAATCGCGGCCGCGTTTGCCGCGGTACCCTTGAAGACGAGGGCAGAGGCTATTGTGGTTTCAATATTCGTTACCCTAGCTCGGACGGCCGCGTCTTTAAGGTTATATGCTGTACCATTTACTTTGAATTTCGATATATCTGCCACTGACTTCACCGTCCTTTTAGTATTTTATTATTTGGGAGCCGCATTTAAGCAGCTCCCAATAAAGTATCATTAAGAAACAGTAATAGTCTTGTCGCCCTTGTTGAGGGTCGGAGTAATGGTAGCGGCAGTTCCTTCGAAGTCAAAGTCAGACACAGTGGTCTTCTTATAACCAACGCCAGTGACTTTAAGGCCAGTCTCCTCATTGCCCTCGAAAGCAGCGGTAAAGGTGGGCTGGGTAACTACTGCGGCAGTGCTGGTATTAACAGGAGTGGCGCTAATAATAGTGCCAGTTCCAGAGAAGGAAGCTGTACCAGAAGCACTCTGGATACCAGTAGCAACAGAAACATTCTCAAAGGTCGGAAGTGCGCCAGAAAGAACAGGAGCAGAATAAGTTACATCGCCAGCGGCAGTAACAGCCGGAGCAGTGCCAGCGGCAGAGAACACAAGCATTTCGTTATCATTTTCGTCAATAGCGGCGACTACACCCTCAGTTGCGAAGTCGCTAATAATATCAGAACCCTTAACAGCATTACCTCCGGTAAGGGTATAAGCGGTACCAGAGTTGGTCACATGAGAAGCGGTGCCAGTAGAAGGAGTAACAGTGATGTTAGTGATATTGACAGAACCGGCCGGAGTGTAGTTAGCAGTCTGCCCCTCAGCAACAGCCGCAGAAGCAACCGTTACGCCAGTGGTCTTATCATAAGAAGCAGCAGCAGCCGTCCCCGCAGTAATGGTAACATCACCGGTAGGAGTATAGTTATCACGAGTGAGGGTGGCGCTTGCATCGGCCTCGCCAACCGTAGCAGTGACGCTACCAGCAGGAGTGTAAGAAGCACCGGTAATGCCAGTAGCATAGTCATTAACCGTAACAGAAGCAGAAGACTTATAAGCAAGAGCCGCAAGCTCAAGAGCAGTCTGTAACTCAGACTTAGTTACGTTATTCTGAAGGTCAATACCGGCGATAGTGCGGGTGTTAGGAACCCAAAGTCCCTCGTCACCTATCTCTTTCCACTGGCCACCACTATAAACATACTCTTTGGTGCCGACAACAACGACGTCACCATTCTCGCCGGTGGCAGGAAGAGACTCTTCTACGCCAATGAAGTGCATAGCACCTTCGAGGTCAGCAACAGCCTCATTAACAAAAGTATAAACCTGAGCGCTGGTGGCAAGACCAGTGCCATCTTCGGCTATAGAAGCTGCAACATCCTGAGCAGTAGCATTACCAAAGTTGTTTACTATGCCGCGAAGGTCTAAATCTTTGAAGTAATAAGTTGAGCCGCCGATCTATACCTTTGAGAGTACGGAGTCATGAGTGTAAGTAGGATTGATTGCCATAATTGAATTTCCTCCTATAAAATTAATTTGTAGATAGAATTAAAATTTCTTCTTCACTCTATACAGAAGCTTTAATTCTTTCGTTCACGGCTTCTGTAATAGCGCGTTGGGTCATAGACCCATCTATATTATCCCCAGTAGTATCATAAAGTTTTACTAAGCCAGCAACTTCCGCAGAAGCATTAGGCAGAGAATCTTCGATACCACCAAGGGTTTCGCCATCAGTCGTATAAATGCGGCTCGTGGCTTGGTCTATGTATATAACACCTACAACTGGGGTTATTTCAGTTGTATAGGTATCATCAGTATAAAGCTTGCCATTGTGGTAATAAGCGGCTTGCGCGACTGAGTTACCAAAATCTTCATAAGGCAAGCTTGCGAAAGTGGAAGAACCATCACCTATTTTAATGCGGAGGCCAACTCCGGGTGCGTCAACCAGAAGAACTTCTCCGTTTAAAGGGACGTAATTAGGGTCATAATTATAGAGATTGTCTCGCCTAAGAACCCCTACTGCACCAAAATAAGCTAATTCATTCCAAGGAGTAGTGCCGTCACCTATTTTTAAGCGATAAGTGTCTAGCTCAAAGCCCGGTTCGCCCGCCGCAAGTGTGGGGTTATTGCGCGTCCAAGCCTCGCTTAAACCGCGGCGGAATTGGAATGTAGTTTTTATGACTTGCTGGGTTGCCATTATTGCTCCACCCCGCCATCATAAATTACTCCTATGTCTGTATCTTGTCCCTCTGTGCCTCCATCATAAATGATGGAACCGCCAGATAAAGCTACTTTTACCCATTCATATTGATTATTCAACATATAGGTTTCGCTGGATTCGATAACAAAAGCAGTAGAACCAGGGAGCAGTTGGCTTATATTAATCTCACTTAAATCAGCGGCAGCGTCTACTACAAAACGCCGCACCATATTAGGTTTGCGACCGTTAAGATAAACAGTTGAATAAGCCATTTATCGTTCTCCTTTCTACTTTATTTTAAAAAGCTTTTTGAAGCATTAACTTTATCGTAGGTATCTTCTACTAGTTTCATAGCATGGTCCGCATAACTATTTAAGTAGGCAGGATGACTTCTACAATAAAGTTTATACTCGGTAATACACCGTAAAATTTCTTTAAAGTGTTCTTCGCTATGTTGTACATTATGACAAATTTCATCACTAAATCGCAAGATTTTTGTACGGTTATCATTCATAGCACGCTCTTCAAAAGAAACTTCGAGCTTCTCTATTTTTTCATTAAGATTACTTATTTCCTTTCCCATTGACTCTTGTTTATTATACATTTCGTGGTTTATCCAACGACCGATAATTTGACCCAGCTTAGTCCAAGGGTACAATTTAATAGGAGTAATCTACACTATGGTGGATAATGCAACTAAAGCTGCGGCTACATATCCTATGAGCTGTTCAACTGTTAATTGTTCCATTCGTCATCATCCTCCGCTATTTGATTGCGGGCTTGTGATATTACATCACTGCCAAAGATTTGGCGTAGAGCCAAAATAAGAAGCTCTCCACCCCAAAAACCAAATAGAGCTAGAACTGTATCAGAGGTGATGGGTTGACCGAAGAACAAGTAACTAATTAATGTGGCGCCAGTAATAATAATTGCCATGACAAGGCAGATGATTATTACTATGTTAGCGAATTTCATTTTATCATCGCCTTTCTAGTCACCGGACCAACGGTGCCATAAGCTTTTATATTGTTTGCTTGCTAAAACTTTATGACAGCTTGTTGAGTAGCAGAATCGTAGATACCACTAATAGTGCCAGTATAGTAGCCTAATGATTGTAACTACCACTAAACCCATTTTACTCCATCGCCTTTTGCGCCAATAGATAAATTAATGGTAGGTTGCGGATATGGGTTTACTTTTTCAGCAATAGTTCCCGCAAATTCAACTATGGCACTAATGCGGCGATTACTTCCGCAAGAGCTGACTATCTTGCCATTTACATTGAATATGTGGCTTCCACCGCCGTCAAGTTTTAACACTTCGGTAAAACCTAAAGCTTTAAATTTTTTATATGCTTCTGAGGTTTTTACCATATTATATGTATTAGTCTTTAATGACATAATATATAATTCCGTGTCATTAGACTTAATACCTAAAAAAGTATGCCAGGTGGCGTATAATTCCGAGCCATCCCAACCCTGCGTCTTTACAAAACTATTAAAAGGAACGTCCTTAGCGTTACGCATAATGGGAATGCCGGCCACTGCATACTCGCAGTTATCTGGAATTTTATTTAATTCTTTAACATATACATGCCCATTGGCAATATAAAGAGTAGTTTGTTTCTTGCCATTAAATTGCAAGTCAGTTTTATCTGCTAGATGAATGTATTTACCATCTGCGGTTTTTGTTAAATATTTCATTAAAGTAGCATTTTTAGCTGCGGCCGCGGTTATATCGGCTTTTAATAATGAAACTGGTACAGTTAAAGTTTTATCTTTACTTGCGGAAAAGAAATTCGCATTAGCATAATTTTGTTTTGCCGCGGAATTTTTTAAAGCATTAGTAATAGTAAATTTAACAGAAGAAGCAGGAACTTTAATCATATGTATGCCATTAATAGTAATGGGTTGAATAGTATTAGTTTCTTCATCTAAAACTCGAATATAAGCGGTAACTAAACTAGTAGACCGCGTGCGTTGCATCACTTCTCCACCATTGTTATCATTAGATAAACCTGTGTTCCCCTCTATAGCGATAATGCTAGTGCCATTGTCCTAAAGAACTATGCCGGTATGGCCAAAATTGTAGATTACAATATCGCCAGGTCGGGGATTAGAAGTATAGACCTTATTAGGCTCGGTCTATTTGTAATAAGTTAATAGACCAGAGCAACTAGCTGTTTTCTTGGGAAGTGGCTCGCCTAATTGATTGAAACACCATTGTACAAAAACCATACACCAAGGGAATTTAGTATTCCATAAGCCGTCGTGTACTTCTTTACCATAATACCATGTATTATATTTAACATTATTGCTATTAGAGGGAGATTCTTGAGTACCTAATTCTTTCTTAGCAATATCTAATAATTGGGTTATTTTACTCATAACTATCATCTCCTTCACTATATATGAAAAAAAGGGCAAAAGCCTTGACAGCTCTTGCCCAAAAAAGAAAGGAAAAAATGAAAGAAAGGTAACTTATACCTCAAGAATTATATATTAAATATATTAGGAGCCTTCACTCTACTACCCATTACCTTCGTTTATATTCAGTCACTGAGAGAATAGAGGCTGAGCCGAAAGGAGCTACCTTTGAGCTTCTCTACCCTTGCCTAGCTCAGACGGAATTGATTATCCGCAACTTTCACCCTCGTTTCAGCTTGTCATATTATTGTATCGGCACGGCACTTCTAGGCTACTCGCACGTTGCGCACAGGTGTTATACGCGGTCTTTTCAACCGTTTCACTGCCCTAAGCCAATTATTGGTATTACCAAGGTTTGCGCAAGTTACCAACTTGCGTCTAACTTGGCTTCGGCTATGCTATTAACATAGCTTTCTATTGTTTGGCCCACCCGTTCACTACTTTTAAACGCGATAATGTCAGCGCTAAGAGCTTTGCTTGGCGGTTCTCCACACTTAATCTAACTGTCACCAGCTTCGATAGGGTTTTTGTTGAGGTATCCCTCTTCGTCTACCCCGCAATACGCTCTTACCTCAGCCGCAAGCTAATCTTGCGGTTTAGCACTGAGTTCTTAATTATTTAATATATAATTCTCAAGGTATAAAAAGAGGTTTTTCGCTTTCCAGCAGATTTTATAAGCTTGGTCATTACCGTTCTTCTTTTTGAAGTACGACCTCAAACCCTTCTGCTATTTATAAACAGCTTATTTTAACTCGCTACTGTGAAAAACGAGCCTACAGTTTACTTCGCTCTTTGTATAGCGTTTCCGCAATGCCACATATCGACTATTTTAATAATCGCCGGTGGTAGTTTAACTGTAGAAAATCCGTGTTAACGCTCTTTTTCGATAGCCTTTTGTTACTTGTCAGTAGCCTCCACCTAATTTCATAGCTATCTTAGGCCTGCCTATGGAGTCTCTAATATCTTAATTAATAAGTCCTTAGAGTTAAGGAAACAAAAGGAGATAAGCCTACTAAACTTATCTGGTCTATCTGTTGCTGTCTGTCAAATAAAGTTAGTAGCTTTATTTGTCCAACTTCGCCACGTGGAGGCCGCAACTATTGAAGTCATCTTTTCTATAAATATTATAACAAAATTTTTTTATTTTGTAAACTTACTTTTTGTGTAAGGAAAGTAAGCGAACCTTAACGCAGTTAGCAGACTGCGGCGCCCCACATATTGCAGCTGATAGCGGGCCTTTGCTCAACTAAGTTGTCGCTGATAAGAAGCGACTAGCGGGTTGCGGGACTTGCACCCGCTAGTCTCTTAATTGAAACCCGCACACTGGCGGTTTTGAGGGCTGACCGCAAACCCACTCACAAATAGGAGTCTTTCTTTATCTTACATATATATTATATAATATTTTTTTTATTATTGCAAATTATTTATCCATTGGATGCAGGGGCCATAAAGCTAAACGGATTCTGACCTCCGGTCATCGCAGACAGCATCATAAGCTTGCCAAAGTCCATTCCATTCTCATCATCATTATTGAGCAGAGTACTCCACATTATGATAGGCATAATATTACCAAAAGGCTGGTCGGCACTTGGAGTACCTATGTTAAAGTTAACAAGAGTTGCTATCTTAGTAACAAAATTAAAGTGGAACATATTAGTAAGAGGAATAATGGTCTTCTCTTCTGATGCGATAAGGTCTACTGCAACAATTTTAGTATCCTGTACCTCGGTTACATAAACAAGCTTACGCTGATGGTCAATAAGGTCACCGGGCTTAACATCCTTCACGGCTATTGGTATCTTATAAATCATCTTACCGAGATCAAAGGTAAAACCTGTGACATCTACCGTTTGCGCGGTTACGGGGTCATAAGTCAGCCAGTTGCTACCGCAGCGGACCGCAATTCCATAAGGCGAAAAAGCGACTGAGCCATTATCAAGAGGTCCAAAAGTAAGATTGGGAATAAAGTTATTCATTTTATTATTTTCCTTTCTTAAATCATATTTAGTATTATTTTTTGTAATCTTTTCATTTAGGCATTTTGTCTCAAAAGGAGCAGGATAAAGTACATCTATAGAAGACGAGGCAGTAACAGCATCTGCGGTTGTAGCCATAGAAGATATTGCTGTAGTGGCTTGTGTTATTGTGGTTGCACAATTTACAAGATTTGCAAAATACTGCCGCAAGCCCTCTCCAGCCTCATTTTGCGCTTCGATAAAATGAGTGCTGTCATCATTTAATTTATAATAGAATTCTCCAGTAGTAGGATATAATACTGTAATCTTCTGCGCTTTTGATAAATCTCGCCAAAGCGAATATGGTATTCGGTATTGCCCGTTTCCCGGTTGTTTTGTCCATTCTTTAAAATTGGTTAGCAACTGCTGGACTTGTTCTGGAGTTTTATAAACGAAGGGTTCCAAATTCTTCTCCTTTTTTCTTTCTATAAATATTATATCATATTTTTATATGATATACAAATCATTCAATAATATCAGTTTCAAAAGGTATAACTTCTAAAGTGTCAAGGTCTAATAAGACAGTTTTACCAGTAGTAAAAGACCCAGCATCTATATCTATTTTATGGTTATTATCATAGAAGCAAGCACCATTAACTTCTGTATATGGTAGTCGCTGCCGCAGATAACGAGATTTAAGATAAGGAACTGGAGTATGTCCATGTACTACTATGGTATTAGGATATTCCTCTTCATCAGTAGCATCATAAAAATGATGCCTATCCCATACTAAATCATAGGTATCTGCGGGTTTATTACCCGGAGTAAAGCCCGCGTGACAAAGAATAATTTCTTTCCCAGTAGTATTAGTATAAGTAGCAATAGCTGGAAGATTATTTAAGCGTTTTATCCAAGAGAAATCTTGTCCTGCTTTTTCCCAGGTCTCATAAGTTATTTCTCCTCCGTTACAATAAGTCCATAATTCAAAGTCTTCCCGATGGAAAAACCTGTTAGGAAATTTTAACTCACTAAGTCCATTAGCCATAAGCATTTCGTGATTACCTTTTATATAGTGGACACGAGAATCCGCCAATAATTCTTGCATTATTTTAAAACCATCTGGGCCTCTGTCTGCGGCGTCTCCAAGAAAGTAAAGCTTATCATCGGATTGAAGATATGTTTTTATCTGGTTCCACAAATCGCCCATTCCGTGTATGTCACTTAACGCGTAAGTTTTTCCCATGATGGAAATACCTTCCTTTCCTTTTCTTTATGTATATATTATACAATATTTTTATATAAAAATAAAAGAGAGTCTTTCAACTCTCTTTAAAATGTAAATTCTGAATAAAGGTCTAAGTCACGATAGGCTAAATCTTCAAAACTTAATTCCCCATCTGGGTCATATGTTTCTATCCCCAAATCATTTTTATAAAATGAGAGGTAGTTTTCTAAAGCGTATTCATATCCGCTCCAATTGTCTACGCCAGCACTCCGCAAGGCTCTTAGAATATGATGTTCTTTTAGCAATGTAAATAATTCGGCTTTACTAATTTTAAACTCCATTATTTATATACTCCTATTAATAGTTAGGTGATTAATCAGATTCGTGACCGGATGGCCACCGTTCCCAGATATAATTTAAATTCTCTATGTCGCGATAGAACATTTCTACTCCGGGGCGCTCTAGCCGGTCAGCGTGGTAATGAGCAAAACACCAAATCTTCCAGTTTATATGGTCCTTTAAATTAGTTAAAAAAAGCTCCATCGACTTGTCCACTTTACTTTGGTCTATAAAAGGAAGAAAGAGGTCGGTAGGTTCCCAATCAATAGGACAAGTATGTGTAAAAACAAAATCAAAATCTTTGCCCATTAATTCATTGGCGCAAAGTTCCATTTCTTCTTCTGTAAGTTGTTCATCCGCGAACCAAGGATATCCATTATCTAAACGATATTGCTTGTCAACAGAGTATGCGCCGCCCACTACTGCTACTTTTCGTGAACCCAACTGGTAAATACCCCAATCTTTAAAATATCGTATCTGCGGCCAGCGGTCTTGCATATACACTTCTCCCTGTACATCTGCATCATAGATTAGTTTCATATCAGAGATGTTCTGGGGCCGTGCTTCGTGATTTCCCCGCACACAATAAATGCGGAATTTATACAGCTTAGTTAGTTTATTTTTGGTATGGCTATCCCGTTCATCTGCAGACCAGTTTAGTCCGGCATCGCCCAGTATAATAATGGCTGTTTCTGGGTCTTGTTGTATTTCTTGTGAGAGATTCCGAAAACGACTAAAGTCTCCGTGGCAGTCGCCAGTTACAAAATAGCGATTAATCAAGACGCTTTCCTCCTTTCTGCCCTGCTATTGCTTCTTTTAATATTTTGCACCCGCCGCAAGCATTTCGATTTTTACAAAACCAACAGTTGTCGTTGTCTAAAAAGAGCCATTTAGGAGGTTGCGGTCTGGGCTTGCGGTGTTTATTTTTGGTCATAGGCTTCCCGCAATCTTTTTATTACTTCGCCACCGTAGGCGTTCTTTGTAATTTCAATAAACTCCTCAACGGTCATTTTATCGTGGTCTATGTCTATATTATGGTCTTTTGCAAAAGCTTTACGCCCCATTTCGCAAGAGCCTGTCAAGCGGTGGTGCCAGTCGTAGAGGTCGGAAACGGGATATTTCACTCCTGCCTTATGCTCTTCGACAAACGCGGCTATGCGTTCTTCTTCTGGCATATCCTCGAAAAGTTTCTCCCTCAGTGCGGCCATAGCCTTGCGCAACGTCTCACCGTGGGCGAAGGTGTTACCTTCCTTTACGACATAACAAGGCGTAAGCGTTAAATCGCCATTGAGAATAAAGCCCTTTGCAACGTTGTCGCGCACCTGTCTGATGATAGTCGGCACTCTGTCTATAGCATAGACCGCCTCGTCGTTATATGAGGCGATACCGTCGCCGTAGCCCTAGCCGAAGCCGTTGCCTGTGCTGTAGCCCTAGCCGTCGCCTGTGCTGTAGTCATCGCCAAGGCCGGAACCGTAGCCAAGGCCGAAGCCGTAGCCAAAGCCGGAGCTGTAGTCATCGCCAAAGCCGAAGCCAAGACCGGAGCCGTAGCCAAAGCCGGAGCCGGAATTGACTGACAAAAACATCTTGATTTTTTCGCTTAAGCTCTCCATTCCCGCACCGCCTTTATCGACTCAACGGCTTTGTCTGTGCAAGGAATAATTTCAATAACGCCAAATACTGTCATTGCGGGCACGGTTACAGTAAACTTACAGTTCTGTGGCTTGCTCACGCCCTCCATTGCAAGCTGGCTTAGGCTTGCCGCGCCATCCCAGTACCATATACGGCGGCAGTCTGTGAGGTCTACCTCGTCTCCGCGCCTCTCTGCGATTTTCGCAAAGAACACACCCGCCTTGTCACTTCTGATAATGTAATACTGATTTTCTTTCATTATTTCTTTTCCTCCTAAAATATAATCGTTAGTTTTTCATACGGGCTCTCAAGCGACCATTCCCACACGCCGGAAAAGGCTTTTTCAATATCTACCCGCTTTTGCAGTTCCTCAATGGCATCGGCGGCCTTTGCAAAAAGCGGGCCTTTTTTGTCTCCCTTATACCCACACTCGCCACACATAGACAGCGAATCAGCTTCCCGCAACGCCTTTACCAGTTCCTCATAATCACGCATCGCTCTCCACCTCCTGTTTCAGCCAATCGAGTATAGCACCGTTGCGTCATTCAACTGCCGCCCATCGGTGATATTTAGGACATACCCAGCAAACAACTGCGCCAGTTCCTCATCCGTCATAGCCCGGATGCGGTCTGCGTTGGTTTTCTTCCAACTGTTTTCCGTATACGGTGTAACTCCTGCCATCACTTGCCCTCCTCTGCCGGATCGGCCGGGATGATGGTGGGAGCAGTTTTTATAAACTCTGCGAATAGTCTATACCGCTCAGCACCAATAGAATCCGGCGGAAATTCTTTTGCCATATCTTTTACTTCTTTTGCGAGTCTATCCAGATCGCCCAGCCTCCCATGCTTCGGGACGGGGACGAGAGGGCAATCAGACGGGTGCTCAGTCAATCCCCAATTGTAAGTCTTTTGCGTGAGTCGGCAGTCTGCTGTGCCACCTTGCAATGGGCAAGACAGACAGTTTGTCGGCATCTCCATGTTAGGCAGATAGATTCCCATTCTTTCGCTCCTTCCCCTCATTTCTTGATTACGATGCAATCATGTCATCCGTGGCATTGCGGAAATACTTATCGGCGTTGGTCATCACTCTTCCCTCCTTTGCGCTCACCGTGGTTTTTGCACTTGATTTGTTTTAGAGAATAGCGTTCGATGCCAACTTCTTTGTAGTACACAGAATACGGTTCAAGCCAAAACAAACGGTGGCACTTGTCACAACGCTTCGGGATCAACGCAAATCCGTCTTTATATGTTATTGTCATCACTCGTCCCGTCCTTTGCGCTCACCCTTTGGGCAAAACCAATCATCTTTGGGATACCACGAATAAAACGGATCGCCATCGCAATAGCACGGGCAAACCTCGTCCGGGAACGCAAGGTCAAACCCGTCATCATATTTTTCCGGCTTTGTTGGCCTGTGCTTGCAGTCCTTACACCGCACCGGGATGACCCATCCTTCTGCTTTCAATCGTTCAACCACCTCGCCATATTCGAGGTGGACAGTTATGTTAGCCTCTGCCATCGTTCACACCTCCGCCATTTTTGCTCCGCAGTGACAATATGGGGCAAATTCGTATATGCTGTATTTTGCCAACAGGCACTCCTGCCTTCCACACTCAGAACATCTGTAAAAATTACTTCCGTCAAGCGCAAAATCAAAAATCCACTGTCCATGCCTCGCCTCCACTACATCGGCGGCGGGTGCGTTGTCAATAACCCTGTGAATTTCATAGCCGGTATGGTTATCGCCGTTTTCCATAAACTTCAATTTTAGCGCGTCCGCATCAATCAGCCGCATCGTTCTCCTCTCCCCTCATATCCGCCCCGCAGTTGGGGCAGAAAAAATCTTGTAGCTCATATATGGTCACATCACCATCTCGATAAGCATACTTGTTGGTTTCACCACAATTAGAGCATTTCCAATAATTTTGATTATATGGCTCTTGTTTAATCCACTCACCCCGTATCACAGGCCGCACGTCGGCGGTGGGGATGTCATTAATTGCCTTTTCAATTTCTGTGTCTTTTATTTTTTCTGCTCTCGTGTATGCTGTATGAACAAGTATTTTTGCAATCATCAATGCTTCTTCTCGCTCAATATATTCTTTCATTCTTCTCCATCCATCTTGGCCCCGCAGTTAGGGCAGTAGTCAGACAAATACCAAAATCCGTTTTCAGAAACTCCGGCATTTCTTTTACACAAAGAACAACTATACACTTTTGACACAATACCGTGTACTATTCCATCTGTTCTAATCCACCGACCGTGCCTCACTTCCACCACATCGGCGGCGGGCGCGTCAATGATGGCTTGCATAGCCTCGATGATATTCATTCCTGTATGGACTTTTTTCTCGAGTGAATGACGATCTATGTAATCTTTTTCAACCATCAATTACACCTCCTTGCATCGCTTCGTTGGTGCTTTCGTAAAACATCTTCGCTTCTCTGACAAATTCTTGTGCATCCCAAAAACTAATCGGGCGTAGTTCAAGTGCCATCGTTCACACTTCCGTCCATTTTGGCCATGCAATTCTCACAGTATTGTGCTTCTGGCTTTTTCCCAGCTTCCGTATGCATCCATCCTTCTTTACGCCTGTAACCACATTCGGAACAAACCCACACATTCCACATAGACATAGCATTATCAAACAACACCCACCGCCCTTTCCTCACTTCCACCACATCAGCGGCGAGCGGCTTCTTCCCCTCCTGCTTCTCCAGCGCGGCGATCGCCATCTTATGTGCCTCCAAAATATCCAGTGGCACATTTTTCATGTCAAAAGGTCTGCTCAAAATCTCAATGGCTTCACGGTTTTCCATTCCACACCCTCCTTAAAAACTCAACCCCCACCAAGCAGATGCCGCTACTTGATCTTCCATTTTCTTCTCTTTTAAAATCTATAGTTGCTATTGTTATCATCCTTTAAATATAAAGATAAAACAAAAGCCAGAAGTAAGATTGCGGGGAGCCATGCAAAATTATGAGTAATGATAATGTATAAAGTAATCATTATAATACAAAATAGCAGAATAGAAATTATTAAAGTCCTCATAATTGGGCCTCCCTTTTTATTAAATCTGCAAAGTTTTGTATTCCTGAAAAATTATTTGCATTATCTATATTACTATTCATTTGTTTTATAAAATGACGCCACATTTTGTAGGACCGTTTATCTGTAAATTTAACATAGTAATATTGCCCATGAATATCTGCATATTCAGGTATCAAATACGAGTCTATAATATTTTCGTAAACACGCCATCTTTTAGGGTTGGCAAGGTATAGGGGCTTCCAAGTATTAAAATCCATAAGAAATAGATTGTCTCCTACTTCAAGGCGACCCCAACGGCTTTCTTTTGCTTTTTTATGATTGCGGTAAGTGTACATTATACTTTTTCCTTTCCGATAGAAGTAAGCCAATATACAGTTTTGCCATGGTCATCTTTACTGTTCGCTGCATACCCCGCAGAAATTAAGGGGCGCATAATCCCAGAAATAGAAGAGGGAGAAAGCAATTCACCAAACTTGCGGTAAATCTGCCCTTTAATCTGGAAACTTGTAAGACAGCTATAAGTTTTAAGAATATCAGTTACCATTTCTTTGTTAGTCATTTTCTTTTCTCCTTTCTTTTATGTATATATTATATCATATTTTTATAAAAAAATAAAGCTGTCAAAATGACAGCTTTCTTCTTTAGATAAATTAGTTTGGTTGGAGTGGAGAGACTAGAACCCGCAATCCATAGCTCTACCAATTGCGCTACTCCCACCATTATATAATATCTTCAATTTTTTCTGTAAGAATAGATTCGATTACATAACGAGCATACTCAAGAATAGCCTGACCGCTAATTTCAACTTTAAAATCAGCGTCATTATTCTTGGTAATTATTACATCACCAGAAAAATCTCCATTATGATGGAAGTTGTATTTATCCTGAGAATGAAAGGTATGCATAATAATCTCCTTCATATTTTTTTATGGTGGCGGGGAGGGAGTTGAACCCCGAGTACTAACGCGCGTCACCTTGAACATTGTACGGATAGGATCCCTCAGAAAAGAGCTTACAGAAGATAAAAAGTGAAGGTTTAGGGTTAAAGTCGCGGCGCTACCTACAAACTCGACTTTGGTGGCGGGCGAATGATTCGAACATTGTCTCCTGCTTCTTATTCTTCTTTGGACTTACTTAAAGAATATACCTTTCTACTGTATAGTCTTCGATTAAATTACAATTAGATTTTGTACCATGCTCAGGCAATACTGTTCTAAAAATTTTCGATGGTGAATGTTCAATTAATTCTACAGGAATTACAACTAATTGATCTTCAATTATTGTTATAATAAAATCAATATCTTGTTTAGAATAATACTTTCGAGAACTTTTTGTTGTTGTACTGACAGTATTGCTTGTATTTATGGTATAACTTCCATTGTCATTTAATGAAGCATGCTTTACTTGAATTCGATAACAATCATTATCTGTATCTACAATCATATCATAACGACTATTATTGCCATAAGGGATTGACACAATAAAACCCTTTTCAATTAATTTTTGCGCTACCATTAATTCAGTTGTAATACCACAAATTTGTTTTTCATTAAAAAGCATTTATAAACCTAAATCTTTAATGCCAACATTGAATATGAGGCAGGCGAGCTACCAACTGCTACCACTCCGCTATATAAAACCCAGTTAGTTGGCGCCTTCAACTGGGAGCTTTCTCGCAAGCTAACGGCATTGTCCCTTATCCTCTCAAGACCTATGCTTCTAGGAGATACTGCCATTCCTTCTCTTTAGCGGAAGAATGTTTTCTCATACCCGAATAAGAACTTCTGCGGCTTTGCCAGTTCTGCGTATACACCTTACTGGCCGCATCACATATGGTACTCCCGACGAGGATCGAACTCGTATTTGCAGCTTGAAAGGCTACCGACCTAGACCTTTTAGTCGACGGGAGCATAAAAAGAACTACTTACTTTCGCTTTTATTTATACTCGTTAGTGACAAGCCACATATCGCGCTGACTATACGACCAACGCGCCGGTGGTAGTTTAGTAGTAATCCATCCCTACGAGTTTTGAGCCATTATCGACTCAAATGGCGACTCCTACGGGACTCGAACCCGTGGCCTCCAGCGTGACAGGCTGGCGTGATACTCTTCTTCACCAAGGAGCCGTATTGGCATCTCTAATCCGCTTCAATCTTTCGATTCGTTGTCAACACAACTCTGCGATAACTCAACGCCAAAAGTTTGTATCACACGATACTTTGATGGCGCGGAGGAACGGATTCGAACCGTAAAATGATACAGCTTTTTAAGGCTGCCGCGTCTGCTCATTGCGCCACCTCCGCATATTATAGGCAGTTTTAAGTGATGCCTAGCACTAATGATATAGGTTGGGTTCCTCGTTGCCATAACCCATACTTTCCGCGTTGGGGTGTGTCCCTATATCAAATAGATTATTCTCTATTTGTAGAGCGCAGGAGGCCCATTTACCTTGCGCTTCGCGCGTCTTGTGTCGATACCAACCCTCGTATAGGATAACATTTTACAGTGGTTCTTACGCCGGCTGCCACTTACCTATATGATGGGATTCCCTTTACGGCTGTCCAAGTCCCTCGCGCGGTACACTTTCAGCATCTATTCTAAGGGAGCGATATTAGCGAGAGTGGCGGAAGTAGTGTATTGGCTCTCAATTTATCCCGCCGAGTGGATATGCCAAATCCAATTTTCTATCTTAGTTTCTTTCTCTTTCTTTATCTTACATATATATATTATAATATATTTTTTATAAAAAATCAAAGGAGGATTTTTCTTTAGAAAAGAGGAATCCATTCGTCGCAAGCGGGGCAAGTGCAATGCGGCCAAGGAGCAAGAACAACTTCGTACTCCTCAAATAACCATTGACGATGACAAGCATCGCACTCAGCACGATATTTATTCGTTGCGGTATTATGGTCAATAAGCATTTTGTTTTGCTCCTTTCTTTATCTTACATATATATGATAATATATTTTTTATTAAAAATCAAAAGCAAAGATTAAGTAGTTTCCGCAATCATAGATTCGAGGTCGCCGCAAGCGTCTACACCAGCGTAGATATAGTGATTATTGTCGTTCGTAGGCTTATAACCATCGGGAATATAATGATATTCTTCATAAAGGGTAGTATAGAATTGAAGTATATGATTGGCGAAATCATGCTCATCTATTGCTTCTTGTATATCAGCGATATTAGCTTTGCAGTCTTGGACTGCCGCAAGCTTATCTCCTATATCAGTATTCGCGGCGTTCATAATAAGAGATATGGTATTTTCTTCTTCGGCAAGGAGTTTTTTGTATCGTTTTTTATCTTCTTTAATATCATTTTGAGCCTCTTCAAATTCAGAAAGGGTAAGTGGCATTATTTTGCCGTAAGGAACACTGGGTCGAAGAACTGAGTAGATGATAGAACTGCGGGAGTAGCTTCCTATAGGTATAAACTTATCATCTAAACGTTGATAGAAGTTTATATAAGAACTCATATTATTCATCCTCCTTTAAGCATAACGACCTAATTTCTTCTTCGTTGAGAATATCGTAAGTCTCACAAATGGTAATCTCTATAAGATTGTTGACGCCATAATATTCAGCTATGCGGGTTGCGGCGGCTCCATAGCTCTCGCCAGTGACGAGCCCCCGCTCTATCATAGGCTTAGGACAGGAGGCAGCTTCATTTTCTTCTTCGGGCCAATATTTTACAGTATATTCAAACATCATACATATTTTCTCCTTTCTTCTATAATTATTATATAATATTTTTATAAAAAAATAAAGGAAGAAAATTTAACTTTTCTTCCTTAGTATATAATTAAAAGCCTAGTTTGCGGAGTAATTCATCAGCTTTTGCTTTATCTGCTGTAGATAATTGTGGGGCTATAGGAGTCGTAGTGGGAGTAGGAAAGGCTCCAGACCAATCATTAGGATTACCAATAGGAGAAGGAGCTTCGTTTTCTCTTGATACTGGAGTTTTTGTAAGCGTAATAGTGATGGCGTATTGGAGTTTTTCTCCTCCGGGGCCATCTTCTGCTTCTACATATATCTTTTTATCTACTGTATTTACATAATTGTCGCCAAAGGCGGCAATGATAGTATCTTTTACTTTATCTCGCGCAAGATCGCCACGTTTCATGCGGTTAGACCCTCCTTGTATTCATAATCTAAATTAAAACATTTATTGCAGTACCATTTAGTCTCGCTTAGCGAGTGACCACGTTGGGTTCCGTCTCTGCGGCAGCCGCATCTAACGCAATGTGGGAAGAAGTCTTCTTCAATATGATATTTGTCTAAGCAGTTCGCGCAGAGGAAACTACTCGGATCAATAATATTGTGGCTGCCGCAGCTAAGACAAGGTACTTCTGCGCCTATCTTAATATCATAAAGCATATGATTATTATAATGGAGAGCGGGACGGTCTAGCATAGTATTAGCGAGACAAGTGCGTTGATAAAAATAATTAGTTGTATCAATAGACACCATAGGTACATAGGCGGGAGAAGAGATGAGGTCTGAATATGCTAAACTATCTTCAGTATGGATTATATCGCGGGTGTCATATACCTCGTCTGTCATTATGGTTTTTATTAAGTTGGAATTAAGGATCGACCGCACTCCATTATTGAGGATTAGAGTTTTTACTCCTATTGTTTGCGGGCTGGAAAAATTTGGAAATAGCTCTTTTATTTTTTCGTAAGCAATAGAAAGAAGATTGTCGTTAGAGAAGGGGTATTGGCGGTCCCAGTATATGATACTATGAAAGTTGTTAGTATGGATAAACATACGCCATATCTTATTATTCCAAAGTTGGCCTTGCGGAAAGACGGGCAGCTGGACTTTTTGCTTCGGCGCGAAGTATAGAATTAGAGTGGTATCATCGAGAGCTAGCGAGAGATTTCCGGAACGAAAGTTACCGTCAAGCCTATGACAGGAGCGCCATCCAGCAGTATTTTCACTCGCCGTAAGGAAATCTAAGATATCGACGGATAATATAAGGTCACCTCTAAGAGAGTCCGCTTGGATATATTCGGAAAGTAAATCTTGGGTCTGCCGCAAGATTTTTGGGTCTGAAATATAATTTTTTAGATATTTACTGAGTTTATATCCTTCTTTATCCTTGGGATAGACAATTTTATTAGAAAAGATAGACGTTTTATTGTGGAAGAGGAAGTGTTCTAATTCGTCGGTTAACACCCCAGAATCTGAGAGAGTTTCGATAAACTGGTAGAATTGGGTAAGTTTATCTTCTGTAGAAAGATGGAGTTCAATATCTTCTGCTAATACAATGCTCGCGTTTCCGTTAAAAAGGCGAAAGTAGGGGTCTTTCGCACGGTGCCATCGGTCGAGTATAACGGTATCATCTATAGGAATATTAGAAGGATATGCTTGCGAAGTTTTAATTATCTCTGTTATCATTCTCTTCTCCAAACATCTTCCAAGTTAGCTCTGCGATTTTAAACTGGGTCTCACAGTAATGGCAAGAACCAGAGGTATCGCACCGGCGCCCGCAATTAAGTCTTCTTTTTGCAAAATCTTCTGGAAGAAGTGCGTTTTTTATATCTGGGGTTATATTGGGGACTAAATAGGAAATTTCTGCGAGAAATTCTTCGTTTTTATAAATGGAGAAGAGAATTTCTTCTTTTTCTGCGGGGAACTCTATATAGTCTATGGCGGTATAATACTTGGTATCTTCTGGACGGATATAGAAAGAGTCTGGGGTTATAGAGGAGTCGAGAAGGGAATAGGGATTATGAGATAAGAGTACACGTATTTTAGTAGATTGTTTTTGGCGGAAAAGGGTTTCCACAGAGAAAGCTATAGAGCCGGAGATTATTATATCTGATACTCCGGCTTTCTGAAGTTTGTTGAAAAATTCCCAATCGCTCACTGGATAAGCATAATATGCGGGAATTTTGTCTGAAAGAAATTTTTTAAGTTGGGTTATACTGGTAGTGGATACGGTATAATCAATAGTTGAAGGAATATAGGAGAGCTGCCTCCGCACTTCTGAGACAATCGCGGTAGGTGGGACAGTTATATTAAGTCTCTGAGTAGTGATGTCTTTAAGGATAAGACCGAGTTGGTTGTAAGGACAACGAATTTCATCGGCTTCTTTGAAGTGGGAAGAAGTATAATATTGACTGTAGAAAATGGTTATTGCCTCCCTTTATTTTTTCTACTATTATTATACCATAGATTTTTATTTATGTCAAAGTTTAGGCTTCTGCGGTTTTTATGTAAGCGGTAAGCTTGCGGGAATTGTCTCCGGGAACTGGAACTTCTTTCGTAGTCTTATCTACTAGACCCTGTTTAACCAGCTGAGAGAGGCGGGCCCGCACCATGGGCTCAGTCACATTGGGGTCTTCTATGGAAGAGGTTATTTCAGGGATAGTGAGAGGGTCGGTGAAAGAGAGAGCGTCATAGACGGTGGAACGAAGAGCATCTCCTTCAAGACGTTTCTTTTCTGCGCGCTTAGACGCGGTGAGAGAACGATGATCGAGGAGTTCAAGCTCGTGTTCTATGAACGAAATAAGGGAAGGATCAGAAGAATTGGCGAGCAGGATATCGCGGATAGCCTGAAACTGGGTTTTCTTAGTTATTTTGGTTGAAGTTTCCATAATTTTTACTCCTTTTGTTTTTTCTATACTTATTATAAAAAAATTTTTTCTTTTCCGCAAATAAGAAATAAGAATTTGGAGTAGTGGGGAAGGTATTATGGAATTTCGGTGAGAGGAAAGGTATATATATTAATTTACTTTTTAACTAGTTTTATGTGACTTTTAACTAGTTTTTAGTTAGTTTTTATTGTGACTTTTTATTACTTCTTATGTGACTTTTTGGAATTTGGAAGAGAGGGACGCAAAAAATTTTTTAAAATTGCAACTCTCTTTTTCAATTTTGGGTTACGGTATTTTTTTTAGCAAAAATTTATAACCTTATTTATAATCTATATATAAACTACTCTTTTCTTCTAGCTACTAAAAAAAA